>JACCDJ011829925.1_pt1 | contig 10494 bp, 6 predicted proteins | sample 7444481 | NCBI WGS metagenome assembly JACCDJ01 (sample SAMN15323435, study PRJNA562643) | freshwater metagenome | isolation source: river surface water | place: USA:Blue River Watershed | collected 2017-08-15 | reverse complement strand
TTATCGACTTGATATTCAAATGAAACTCCATCTTCAGCAAGCACGTAATTTCGTTGCAAAAAAGCAGACTCGATATGAGGCCATGACCATGACTTTGCATCGAAGACAATATTGATACCAAGCAAAATATCACTTTGTTCCGCTAAAGCATCTAACTCATTCGCGTTCTCAATCATGGAATTAACTGCAGGCATATCAATTTGTGCATCGAGCGATTCTGCTAAAGCTTGAACGCGTGAGCAAAAGTCAGAAAGTTCGACCATGCCAATTGGCCCTCTTCGACTGGCTAATTGAACCGCTAGTTGAATCTCCATATAGAAGTGGTTTACATCCAGCACACCCCAAACCCCTTCATTGGGGCCTGTGGAGATTAATCCATCGCCCATCCAAGGCGTTTCTAGATCGGCCCATGACTTCAGAGACTCTAATATTTCAATACCAGAGATTGGCTGATTAAAACGCAATGCAATGACGCAATCAATTCTGGGATCAATATTCTCCGCAGTAAGAGATGTTTTAGAGGTAATCTCTGAGCTTATTTCTGGTTCTTTATCTTTTTGCTCAGCAGGATTTGAAAGAGATTCAATTCGTACTTCAATATTTTGCTTCTTACTTCGAGCATGGCGGATGTTGTAAACAATGACCCAAATCAGAAACAAAACACCAATTACACCCAGAGCAAGCTGAAGCTCTGATAAGCCTAATTGAGATGCAAATTGCTCAAGCGGCATTAAGCCGCCTCCACCATCGATACTGCAGATGCAATATCAACAGCAACAATGCGGGATACACCCTGCTCTTGCATCGTAACCCCGATTAATTGACTTGCAATTTCCATGGTGATCTTATTGTGCGAGATAAATACAAACTGGGTTTTATCCGACATTCTCGCAACCATCTCCGAATAACGGACAGTGTTTGCATCATCAAGCGGTGCATCAACCTCATCGAGTAAGCAGAATGGTGCTGGGTTTAACAGGAATAATGAGAACACTAAAGCAATTGCAGTAAGAGCCTTTTCTCCACCCGAGAGTAAATGAATGGTGCTGTTTTTCTTTCCGGGAGGTTGAGCCATCACTTGCACCCCTGCATCCAAGATCTCTTCTCCGGTCATTACCAATTGAGCATGGCCACCACCAAAAAGCTCAGGGAACAAACGACCAAAATGCGTATTCACTTGATCAAAAGTACCTTGGAGTAAATCACGTGTCTCCGCATCAATCTTAGCGATCGCATCCGTTAAGGTTTGTATTGCCTCATTTAAGTCTGCCGACTGAGCATCGAGGAATGATTTACGCTCTCGGCTACTAGCGAGCTCATCAAGCGCTGCCATATTAACGGGGCCTAGTGATTGAATCTCATTATTTAAGCGAGTGACTTCGCCTTGCAAGCTGCTTGCTCTCAAGTCGGGGCTATAACGCTCCGAAAGTGCTTGTAAATCTGCCTGATCCTCACTAAGCAAGTTTGTAAACTGCTCATAACTGAGGCGTGCAGCCTGCTCACGCAGTTGCAAATCAACCACCCGATCGCGCATTGGCTGTAAGGTTTGCTCCAGCATGAGACGAGCTTCATCGGCTTCACGTAATTGATGTTGCATCGCTTCTTGTTCGGTACGCGCCTTCGCAAGCGCCGCCTCACGCTCGGAGCGTGTCACTAAGAGACTTTGTAATTTATTTTTAGCCGCCTCATCGCTTAAGGTTTTGAGTTCAGTTTGGTTGGCATCAAAACGATCTTGCAACTCCATAATTTGTGTTCTTGCAGTTGTTTGATCGCGCTGTAGATCATTAATTTTTTGCTGTAATGAGCGGGTATTAAACACGGCTTCTTGTGCGGTCATTTCTGCTGCTCGCAAGGATTCTCTTAGAGACTCACGTGCCCTATTCGCCTGCTCGACGCTGGTTTGCGCTTCTGCAAGTTGCTTCTCATGATTGACTTTCTCAGACTCTGCATTTTTGAGTTGATCTTTTGCCTGCGATGCATTTGTATTGATTGATGTAGTTAGCTCTCGAATTTCAGTAAGCTCCAAATCAATTTGCGCCGCCCGAGTACTGTATTGCTCTTTTGCTTGTGCAAGCTGCATTTGCTCAACTTCAAAGGTATGAGCTTCTTGAACCGCCTGATCTGCAGAAAGACGGGCTTGATCGGCAGCCTTCAGAGCAGCTTGATAGTTCGCATTTGCCAAATCCAATGCGCTTTGCAGTTCACCCTGAATCAATTGTTGAGCTTTTAATTGTTTCTCAAGGCCTTCTATTTCCTGAGCACGGGCAAGCATGCCAGACTGTTCAGAATCTGGGGCATACAGTTGTACACCAGCACGGGTAATTACATGACCCTGTTGAGTGACAAAAGCCGCGCCCGGATTTAATTGCGAGCGACGCCGTAATGCATCATCCAAACTATCTGCGATATAGGTATTGCTCAGCCACTCTTGCAACACGCCTGAGATCGCCCCACTTGTTTGTACGCGTGACATTAAAGAAACAAATCCGGCGGCAGGTTTCAATTCTTTCGCATCCAAACCATCGGTCAATAGGATCGCCAAACGACTCGGCGGTGCTTCTTTTGCAAGACTTAGGGTTTCATTAACCGTTTTGCCAGTAAGTGCTGCAAGACGTTCGCGCAAGACTGATTCCAGTGCGGGCTCCCACCCTTTTTCAACTTTTAGCTCTTGCCATAAACGCTTGCTTTCTTTTAGCCCCTTGCCCTCCAACCATGGTCCTATCTTTCCTTGGGCCTGAACACTTGCCTGTAGGGCAGTCAAGGCGGTTAACTTTGCTTCACTTTGCTGAACATCTTGATTTGCTTTTTGCAGATCATCCAGTGCGCTCTGCCGCTTTAAGTCCATTGAGGGGACTTGCTCTTGAGTTTGCTGAGCGCGTGTCTTAGCCTCTTCAACTTTCCGTTGCGCCATTGCATGTCGATCAGCCGCTAAGCGCAAAGCTTCCTCATCAGGTTTGCGCATGGTAGATAACTCTTCTTGCAAGCGCTCAGTTCGATTACCGGCATCGGTAAGTTGCGCATCATTTGCTTTGAGTCGCTCTTGCAACCCAACAATTCGTTGCTCTAAGTTTGACAAGGCAACGCGTGCTTGCTCCAACTGACGTGCGGCAGCTTGGCATCGATCCTCATGGGCTGGCACTTGATCTTGTAAGCTTGCAAAATCTGCTTGTAATTTAGCCTCAGTATCCCGAGCAGTCCGTAACTCTTGTTCAGTTTGACGCTGTGCTTGTGCAGCTTCTTTCTCTTGGGTGGTCCAACGATCCAGTTGTGCTTGCAAGTCTGCTAATTGCTCTTGCAAACGTTGGCGCGACTCATGAACATATTTAATTTCAGCTTCGACTTGGCTAACCTCTGCATTGGTCTCGTATAAATCGCCTTGCGCTTTAGAGACAACATCTTGAAGTGCGTACTGCTGTGTGCGCATGGTCTCGAGTTCTGCTTCGGCATGGCGTAACTTTGAGGTCTCTGCCTCTAATTTGACCTGCGTCTCCCGAATGGAGTTCGCATGCTTATCACGCTCTTTACCAGATTCGGTTTGTTTTACAAACCACAACAACTGCTGTTGTGATTTCATTTGTGCCAGAAGTTCGTTGTGACGACTTGCGACTTCCGCCTGCGCCTCAAGACGGGCGAGTTGTTGTTCGAGCTCACGCAAAATGTCTTGAACGCGTACTAAGTTCTCTTGGGTATCTTCCAAACGGGCTGCAGTCTCTTTTCTGCGCTCTTTGTATTTAGAAACTCCAGCCGCTTCCTCTAAAAAGACACGCAGTTCCTCAGGCTTGGATTCTAAGATTCGTGAAATAGTTCCCTGACCAATAATTGCATACGCACGAGGTCCTAAACCGGTACCCAGAAAAATATCTTGCACATCTTTTCTGCGCACTACTTGATTATTGATGTAGTAACTCGAGTTCCCGTCACGTGTGAGCACCCGTTTTACCGAGAGCTCTGCAAAAGTAGCCCACTGACCTTGAGCTCGTCCATCCGCATTATCAAAAATGAGCTCGACACTGGCGCGACCGGATGGTTTGCGAAGACCTGAACCATTAAAAATCACGTCTTGCATCGACTCGCCACGGAGCTCACTGGCACGCGATTCACCAAGTACCCAACGAACTGCATCGATGATATTCGATTTACCACAACCATTTGGTCCTACCACCCCAATTAATTGACCCGGAAGCTCAAAATGAGTGGGGTCAACGAATGATTTAAAGCCAGATAATTTGATTGATTTCAGTTGCACGGACGTTCTTCTTGAGGGGGAAAATGAGGGTTAAATTTGGGTCAAAGTTCTAATCCAAGATGATAACAATCCTCGAGCCAATAAACCCTTTAGTGCAAGCCCCAATATAATGTTTATGAGGTGTACAAAACCAATAATTTTCCAAAATTCCTTATCAATCCAATAGTTATCATCGCCCTATGAGTCAAGCTCTTCAAACCATCATCGACCAAGCCTGGGAAAACCGAGGCAACCTTTCACCCCAGTCCGCTCCAGCAGACATCAAACAGGCCGTCAGCACCGTTTTAGAAGGTCTCAATAATGGCTCTATTCGGGTGGCTGAAAGGCAATCCGTTGGCAAATGGAACGTAAATCAATGGGTGAAAAAAGCCGTGCTCCTCTCTTTTCGGCTTGAGGATAATCAGCCCATGTCGGCTGGTGGTTTTACCCAGTTCTACGACAAGGTACCCAGCAAGTTCGCAAAATATTCTGCTGAGGATTTTGCCAAGGGTGGATTTCGTGTTGTGCCCCCAGCATTTGCCAGACGCGGCTCATTCGTTGGGAAAAATGTGGTCTTAATGCCCTCTTACGTCAACATTGGCGCTTATGTGGATGAGGGAACCATGGTCGATACTTGGGCTACGGTTGGCTCATGCGCCTAAATTGGCAAGAATGTTCATCTTTCTGGCGGGGTCGGTATTGGCGGTGTATTGGAGCCAATCCAAGCTGGGCCAGTCATTATTGAGGATAACTGCTTCATCGGTGCTCGCTCCGAGGTTGTTGAGGGTGTTGTCATTGAAGAGAACAGCGTCCTCTCCATGGGTGTTTACATTGGTCAAAGCACCAAAATTTATGACCGCGAGACGGGCGAAGTCCATTATGGTCGCGTGCCAGCCGGCTCGGTTGTTGTACCAGGATCCATTCCAGCCAGTAATGGCAAATACAGTTTGTACGCAGCCGTGATTGTTAAAAAGGTGGATGCACAAACCCGTGCCAAGACCGCTATCAATGAACTCTTGCGTGATTGATTCATGGCTGCTGCCCTTGAGCTAACCAAACAGTTGATTGCGTGCCGCTCGGTGACACCAGCGGATGGTGGTTGCCAAGAGCTCATTGCAAAACGGTTGGCAGCGATTGGTTTTGAAACCGAAGTCATTGTTAGCGGGCCTGAAAGTTTTCGGGTCACGAATCTGTGGGCGATCAAACGCGGCAGCAATCCGAATGGAAAAGTTCTGAGTTTCGCCGGTCATACCGACGTTGTTCCAACCGGACCCCTTGATCAATGGACAACGGACCCATTTACACCGAGTGAGAGAGATCGATTTTTATTTGGTCGAGGCGCGGCGGATATGAAAACCTCACTGGCCGGATTTGTGGTGGCCACTGAAGAGTTCATCAAAGCCAACCCGAATCATCAAGGTTCGATTGCATTTTTGATTACGAGTGATGAGGAAGGCCCCGCACACGATGGCACTGTGATCGTATGTGATCTCCTCAAGAAAAGAGGTCAGCGACTCGATTACTGCATCATCGGCGAACCAACCTCCGTTGAAAAACTCGGGGATATGATCAAAAACGGACGGCGCGGCTCACTCTCTGGAAAGTTAAAGGTGAAGGGAATACAAGCACATATTGCCTACCCTCATCTTGGTCACAATCCAATTCATGCGATTGCCCCAGCCTTAGCCAAATTAGTCGAGAGGCAGTGGGATCACGGTAATCAATATTTCCAGCCCACAAGCTTTCAGATATCGAATATTCATGCGGGGACAGGCGCCAACAATATTATTCCCGGTGAACTAGTCATCGATTTCAACTTTCGCTTTTCTACCGAAAGCACCCCTGAGCAATTAAAGTCTGGTGTTGAAGAAATCCTTCGAGCAGCAGGACTGAAGTATGAAATCACCTGGACTCTTGGTGGTGAACCGTTCTTGACAGGTGATGGTGAGCTTGCAAATGCCATGCGCGAAGCTATCCTTGCTGAGACAAAAGTAACTACCGAGCTGTCAACGACTGGGGGAACCAGTGATGGTCGTTTTATCGCCAAAATATGCTCCCAGCTAATTGAATTTGGTCCGGTCAATGCAACTAGTCATAAGATTGATGAGCGTGTTGCAATTGATTCCATTGAACCTCTCAAAAATATTTATCGTCGCGCCCTCGAAAAATTAATTGCCTGATTCCACTGGCAATCACGCCTTTATGGCCTCACGAACACAATCTCTCGATTCAGACTTAACAATTGCGCAATGCTGCCAAGAAATTTGTGCTCTATTAGAGTCGGCCAATCTTCACTATGGTCATGGCGCAACAAATGCTGAATCTGAGGCGCTTTGGATCGTTAGTAAGCAATGGGGGCGATCTCCTCTAGAGGCTCTTGAGCACGGCGATGTTCAACTATCAAACCAAATGGTGAGTAAGTCTATAGAGATTGCAAAACGACGTATCCAGTCACGCCAACCTCTGGCTTACATCCTCGGTGAGGCATGGCTGATGGGTGTCCCTTTTGATTGCACACCACAAAGCATCATTCCTCGCTCTTACATTGCGGAACTAATTGTGGGGGATGCCTTTGAGCCTTGGCTTCCTGCCGATGGTGCCGTACTTGATTTATGCACCGGCAACGGCTCCTTAGCTATTTTGATGGCTTTGCACTATCCCGATCTACAAATCATGGCGAGCGATCTCTCTCTACCGGCACTTGCCTTAGCCGCTCGCAACTTGGATCGTCATCATTTAAGCGATCGAATTGAACTTCTTCATGGCGATTTATGGGAGCCTATCGCCGCGACGAATCAACGTTTTGATTTGATTATTTGTAACCCTCCATATGTTAATGAGAGTTCGATGCGCTCCTTACCGCCAGAGTATCTTGCAGAGCCAAACGAGGCATTAGCTGGGGGTAAGGATGGGATGGACTTAGTTGAAAAGATAATTCGTTCAGCGGGACTTTATCTCAATGAGCGCGGAGCGATTGTGATTGAAATCGGCAATGAATTTACTAATTTCCAAAAACGATTCCCACATATTCCTGCAATTTGGTTAGAAGTATCTGCTGGTGATAAACAGGTCTGCCTGATTCAGGCGAGTGACTTACAACAATAGGAAATTAATTGAGGCTCTGCTACAAATCTGCAGCGGCTCGAAGTGCTTCATCGATCCGCTCAACCGGAATAACCTGTAGATTTGTGATTTTTGCTTTTGGTAAATTTGCTTTAGGAACGATTGCAACCTTAAATCCCAATTTAGCTGCTTCTTTGAGACGCTCCTGACCACGCGGACATGGTCGAATCTCACCGGCCAATCCAACCTCTCCAAATACAACGAGATTTCGAGGAAGCGCTTGATTCCGAATCGACGATGCGATCGCTAGTAAGACTGCCAAATCCGCTGCGGGCTCGGTGATTTTGACGCCACCAACAGCATTTAAGAAAACATCCTGATCAAAACATGCAATACCAGCATGACGATGCAAGACCGCTAATAGCATCGCTAGGCGCGCCTGTTCAAGACCAACTGCAAGGCGGCGCGGATTAGGTATATGAGCTGTATCGACCAACGCCTGAATTTCAACGAGCAACGGTCGACTACCCTCTTGGGTCACCAAGACGCATGATCCGGGGACTGTTTCAGGGTGTTGAGACAAAAATAATGCGGATGGATTATTAACGCCCTTCAGACCCTTTTCGGTCATTGCAAAGACGCCTAATTCATTGACAGCACCGAATCGATTTTTAATCGAGCGTACTAAACGAAATGCAGAATGCGTATCGCCCTCAAAATATAAAACAGTATCAACAATATGTTCAAGAACGCGAGGTCCTGCAAGATGTCCATCTTTGGTGACATGACCGACTAACAGCACGCATATACCGCTTGATTTTGCTAAGCGAGTTAGTTGCGCAGCGCACTCACGAACCTGGGCAACCGATCCAGGGGCAGACGTAAACGCCTCTGAGTAAAGGGTTTGAATCGAATCCACTACTAGCACTTGCGGTTGAGCTGCCTCGACCGAGAGTAATAATTTCTCCAACTGAATTTCAGCCAGAACCTCAAGCTGGGGTGCATCAATTGAAATCCGCTTAGCACGTAAGGCAATTTGGGCAGCTGATTCTTCACCGCTACTGTAAAGAACCTCCACGCCGTTCTTACTTAAATGCGCAAGAGCTTGTAACAATAAGGTTGATTTACCAATTCCGGGATCGCCGCCGAGCAATACCACTCCGCCTGCTACTAATCCACCACCCAAGACACGATCTAGCTCCTCGATTCCGGTTGGCAATCGTGGCGAATCCTCGGCATCAATACTCAATAGCTTTTGACGAGGAACTGATTTACTCAGTCCCTGAAAACGATGGTTGCTAGTTTCTGCAAGAGATTCCTCAAGCGTATTCCACGCCTGACATGCAGGACACTGTCCCTGCCATTTTGGTGAGCTACCACCACAGGCTTGGCAAACAAATAATGTTTTGGTCTTCGCCACTAGTTTGAATCCAACAAATTAATCTAATTTAACGCCTGATTTATTTTCTTGAGCACGTCGTGGCGCATCCTTCCGACGCTCCTCAAGATCTGCAGCTCGGGCAGCAGCATCCTTTTGTTTTTGCAAGAATGCTTTTTCATTCTCAGCGCGCTCCTGAGCACGTTTAGGATCAGCTCGTTCAGCCGCCCGCTGAGCATCTCGCTCGGTTTTTATTCTCTCGCGGATAATTCGCTGATTTTCATTAAGGAGTACCTCTTGAGCACGAATTGGATCGATTTCTCGACGATATTTAGCCCGTGCATCGCTCAAGCAAGAGTTAACAAAGAATTTGTCGTAACACTCAGCGCTTGTTTTTTTCCAACGATACTCAGCCCATTCCCTTTGCAAGGTGAGCTGGGCTTCAATCTGATCGAGCTTCTCTAACTCCAATTGATCATTGACAGAAGCATTTGCTGATGAAGTCCAAGATAAACAGACAAAAAACAAACTAAGTAAACAAACATGCTTATGCATTAAATCTCTACCTTAGCGCCTAACTCGACCAAACGATTTGCGGGAATGTTATAGAAATCTGAAGGCTTTGCAGCGTTTTGCATCATCCATGCAAATAAGCGTTCCCGCCATACTGCCATGCCTGGAGACTTAGACGGAGTAATTGCATCTCTGGCCAAAAAGAAGGTTGTATCCATCAAATCAAATGGCAAGCCATATTGTTTAGTGATCAGATCAAGTACCTTGTTGATATCTGGCATTTCCTTAAAGCCATGCACAGATCGAACCACAAATACATTACCACCAAGATCTTTCATCGAAAGACGTTCATCGTCTCGAACAAAAGGTACATCCCATGTACTGAGCTTCAAAAAGAAGACGCGTTGGTGCATCACATGGTTATGTTTGAGATTGTGCAACATGGCAGCTGGAACAAAGTCAATGTGAGGGGTAAGAAAAATTGCTGTGCCATCAACCCGATGGGGTGGATGAGATAAAAGGTTCTTAATAAAGCCCTCAAGGGGTATTGATTCGGCAATCAATTTATCGCGCAGAAGCTTACGGCCTCGATACCAAGTGATTGTGCACGTAAACATTACCAAACCGAGAGCAAGTGGATACCAGCCGCCATCTTTAATCTTGATTAATGTGGCCGCCCAAAATCCAATATCAATTGCCAAAAATAGAACAATCATGCACAAAATAATCATTGGATTGATATGCCATTCCCGACGCATCACAATGCTCAACAAAATAGTGGTTACCAACATCGTTGATGTCACTGAGAGTCCATAGGCAGCGGCCAGACTGACAGACTCGCGGAACTCTAGTACGGTCACGATCACCATCACTAATAAGGCCCAGTTCACTGCTGGGATATAAATCTGACCGCGTTGTGAGTCTGAGGTATGCAAGATATTCAAACGCGGTACAAATCCCAACAAGATGGCTTGATTAATTAAAGAGAATGCCCCTGAAATCACTGCTTGTGATGCAATTACAGTAGCTGCTGTTGCCAGTGCAACCACGGGCCATAAGGCCCATTCTGGAACCATCAAATAAAAGGGATTCGCAATGGCATCTGGATTAGAAAGCAATAAGGCGCCCTGGCCCAGATAATTAAGCAATAAGCACGGCAACACAATTAACAACCATGTAAAACGAACAGGGTTTTTACCAAAGTGACCCATATCAAGATACAAAGCCTCTACCCCAGTAACAACTAATACAACAGCCCCCATCACGATAAATGCTGTAACTGGATGATCATGCACGAAGGAAATCGCATGCAAGG
>JACCDJ011085582.1_pt1 | contig 10499 bp, 8 predicted proteins | sample 7444481 | NCBI WGS metagenome assembly JACCDJ01 (sample SAMN15323435, study PRJNA562643) | freshwater metagenome | isolation source: river surface water | place: USA:Blue River Watershed | collected 2017-08-15 | reverse complement strand
TCAAATACCGGAATCTACTCATTTGGAATGAAGGTGGATGAGAAAACTCGATTCAATTACCTGCAAAAATTCGGGTTTGGAAAAACGACTGATTTGAACTTCGAGGGTGAGAGCTCGGGAATTCTCAGACCATATGATGAATGGCAGTATGCCGATCGCTACACCCACCTGTTTGGACAAGGTGTTGCTGTCACTCCGCTTCAGATGGCTTTTGCCTACCAGGCAATCGCTAACGAGGGCGTGCGGCTGAGTCCAAGTTTGGTGGACAGCTGCGTAAGCCCAACTGGAGAAACGATTTATGCTCCAGAGCGAACCAGCACTCGAGTTATTAGCAAAGAAGCTGCGAACATGAATCTTCAATTGATGGAGAAAGTTGTTCAATACGGTGGAGTTGGAAAACTCGCTGGAATTCCGGGCTATCGAGTAGCCGGTAAGACCGGTACCGCCGAAATTCGTGAGGGCGCTGGCTACGGTGAAAGATTTGCGATTTCCTTCTTTGGTGTGGCGCCAGTAGAAGACCCTAGGTTCATAGTTGGTGTCACCATTTACAAGCCAGTGGGAGAAACGAACTCAGTCAAGGCCACAGGTCCATTTAAAGCGATCATGCAGCAAGCATTGAAGCACTATCGTGTGCCGCCATCGACCTCTGCGCCAAGAGACGACATTCCCTCCAACAGATTTGGTCAAACCGGTGAGTAGTCTGGCCAGCCTCGCAAAAGAGTTTGGGTGTCAGCATTTAGGTGATGATGTAATTCCCAAATCGGCAGCAATGTCTTCGAGTTTCTGCGAACCGGGCAGTTTATTCATTGCAGTGCAAGGCGAAAAGAAGCACGGACTAGATTTCTTGGTCGATGCTAAAAATCGTGGAGCGATTGCCCTACTGACAGATCGCGCTGGTGATTATGATTTGCCAACACTGGTGCACCCCAATCCAAGAGCTATTGCGGGGCTGGTTTCCAAGCAGATTTACAAAACCCCATCAACTGGCCTGTTGGCAGTAACAGGAACCAACGGCAAGACCTCGACTGCTTCTTATTTGCATCGCCTACTAAATGCCTGCTCAAAGTCTGCGGGCCTGATTTCGAGTGCAGCGCAAATCATTGGAGATAAAGTTTCCGCCAGCGAACTCACAACTCCCGAAGCTCCAAGAGTGCATCATCTCTTGAGTCAGATGCGGCAGGACGGACAGAGCCATGCGGCCTTAGAAATTTCTGCCCAGGCGCTGGTGCGAAACAGGGTAGACGGTCTGCGGTTTGAGGTGGCAGGGTTTTCAAATTTGTCGAGAGATCATTTGGATGATTTCGGAACAATGAAAAATTATCTAGCAGCTAAAGCTAAATTGTTTGATTCCTCATTCTCAGATAAGGCTGTAATCAATGTTGAAGATGAGTATGGGCTACAGCTATATAACTCACTTTCCATTCCGAAGATTGGCATAGGCGAAGGATTGGATTATCAGGCGAGTTACGAAGATGGCACACTGAGGATCTCTGGAAAAGCTGACCTCTCTTTTCCTTTCTCCAAAGGATTTCTGATGTCGAAGAATTTCGCGCTAGCGCTGGTGATGCTGCTCGAATTTGGAATAGATAAGGGACTGTTAAAGAAAGCAGCAACCGAAATCGATCTTCAGATTCCCGGCCGACTTGAACGCGTAAGCGACAAAACTCCGGCTGTATATGTTGATTACGCCCACACGCCAGCCGGCGTTGCAGCCGCAGTTACTGAACTCAAATCCCAATACAAACATCTAGTAGTAGTCCTAGGCGCTTCGGGAAATAGGGATAAGGGAAAAAGAGAGGAGATGGCAGTGGCCTGCGCAGGAGCTCAGGCTATTGTCATCACGGACCAACACCCTCGCGACGAGGATCCTGCCGAAATAAGAAGCACTCTGCTCAAGTCAGCAAAAACGCTCAAGGTTGAAGTAGTTGAAGAGGCCAACCCAGCCAAGGCAATTGCGACTGCTATCTCACTAGCGGGCGATGGGGCAGTTTTGTGGTGTGGACCGGGGCAACTTAAGTACCGAGAGATCAAGGGTGAAAGAGTTCCTTTTGATGCCATCGCGGTTGCTAGGGAAGCGGTGGAGAATGCTTAGCCTGTCCTTGGCAGAGATCGCAAAAGCGATTTCAGGTGAGATTTATCGAGGGGATCCAAATAAAGAGGTCTCCGGCAAAGTGGAGACCGATTCCAGGCAAATTACAGCAGGCGGAATCTTTTTTGCGAAGCTTGGCGCGTTTGAAGATGGCCACGAATATGTTGCTGATGCCCATGCAAGCGGTGCAGTCTTAGCCGTTGTTTCCAGACCCCTGCCAGGTGTAGCAATTGATCAGATTGTCGTTTCTGACACCGTCTTAGCACTCAGCAAATTAGCTGAGGATGTCTTGAATCGAGTCAGGGCCAAAGGAAAACTAAAGGTAGTCGGGATTACAGGTTCGAACGGCAAGACATCCACTAAAAACATGCTTGAGCGAATTCTTTCTAGCAAATCAGAAACGGTTTCGCCGATTGCTTCTTTCAATAATGAGGTTGGGTTGCCATTGACAGTTCTTAGGATTACCGATGCCACAGAGTATCTGGTCCTTGAACTTGGAGCAGCTGGGATAGGAAGCATTGACCGATTAGCTAATTGGACAAAACCTGATATTGGTGTCCAGTTGAAGGTGGGCATGGCCCATGCCGGAGAATTTGGTGGAATTGAAGTAACGGAACGCATCAAGGCGGAAATGATGCCACACATTCAACAGGCAACGGTATTGAACTTCGATGATCCAAGGGTGCGCCGATTTGAATTTGCCGGAAAGCGAATTGGGTTTGGGTTTGCAGAAGATGCGGACTTTCGACTTCTTTCAACGGAACTCTCACTGGAGGGTACTCAGGTGAAGTTTGAGCACGCTGGAAGGGCTCATGACATCACTCTAAAGATCCTCGGAGAGCATCAGGCCATGAATCTCATGGCGGCAATTGCTGTAGCGACTGAGCTAGGTGTTCCAATCGAGCAGAGCTTAGATATAGCCCGAGAGATTGAAATGGCTGAGCGCTGGCGAATGCAACTTCTTCACTCTCCCAATGGTTATTGGGTAATCAACGATGCGTATAACGCATCTCCAGATTCAATGCGCGCGGCTCTGCAAACATTGGCTGTTTTGGGTAAAGCGGGTCACCGCACGATTGCAGTCCTGGGGATGATGGCTGAGCTAGGTGAATTTTCTGCAGAAGAACACGATGCCATTGGTCGCTTAGTTGTGAGGCTGAATATTGATCAGCTGTTTGTAGTTGGGCAGGAAGCCAAGCTGATTCACATGGCAGCCAGCCAGGAAGGCAGTTGGGATGGCGAGAGTGTCTTTATTGAGAGCATCGCTGGTGCCTATGAGATTATTCGCGACAGGCTAAGACCAGAGGATATAGTCCTGGTGAAGGCAAGTAATATCGCGGGGTTGATGTTCCTTGGAGACGATTTGGCAGGTGTGAATTGAGAGCTCTACTTGCCGCCGGAGGAATCTCCCTCTTCATAGCGCTTTTTGCGACACCTCTATTTATAAGGCTTGCAAGAAAACTCAACTGGGGTCAGTTCATTCGTGATGATGGTCCGCAGTCACATCAAATTAAGCGCGGCACTCCGACCATGGGAGGTCTCGTTATTCTTGGCGCGACAGCCGTTGCCTACTTCGTCGCCAAACTGGTGAACGAGGAGATTCCTAGCCCTTCTGCCTTGCTCGTTCTTTTTATGATGTTCGGGCTCGGGGCTGTTGGTTTCATTGATGACTTCATGAAAGTGAGCAACCAGCGAAGCTTGGGTCTGGGCGGTTGGGCCAAGATTGTTGGTCAGGGTGCGGTGGCAGTTACGTTTGCGATCTTGGCTCTGCAGTTTCCGGATTCGCAGGGTCTGACACCTGCATCTACACACATTTCCTTGTTTAGAGACTTGCCCTTTGATCTGTTCTTCTGGGGTAGCACGATCGGCATTGTTCTTTTCGTCGGTTGGATATTCCTGCTGGTTGCCAGCTCATCAAACGGCGTGAACATCGCAGACGGCCTGGCTGGATTAGCCTCTGGCTCGGCCGTGTTGGCGATTGGTGCATATGTAGTTATTGGTTTTTGGCAGTTCAACCAATCCTGTAGAACTGCGGTTGAAAATCTTTCGGCTTGCTACGAGGTACGCGACCCGCTTGATTTGGCTACCGTCGCGGCAGCGATTGTCGGAGCTTGTCTTGGATTTTTGTGGTGGAACACATCGCCAGCACAGCTGATCATGGGAGACACTGGTTCACAAGCTTTGGGCGGAGCTTTAGCGGCACTTGCGATACTCAGCCGAACCGAACTTTTGCTGATTCTTATCGGTGGAATTTTTGTCATTGTTACCGGCTCTGTTGTCCTCCAGCGCGGCTACTTCAAATTCACCAAGTGGCGAACAGGCACTGGCAAGCGGATATTCAGAATGTCACCGTTGCATCATCACTTTGAACTAAAGGGATGGGCAGAAATCACGATTGTGGTGAGATTTTGGATAATTGCTGCGCTGTGCGTAGCAGCTGGAGTCGGTCTGTTCTATGTTGAATGGATTTACGGGCTATGACCATCCCATCTTCCTGGCACGCTGATTGGTCAAATCATTCAGCACTAGTGCTGGGACTGGGTAAAAGCGGTTTCAGCGTTGTTGACACTCTGGTTGAACTAAAAGTTAAAGCCACAGTCGTCGGTCGTGAGGCGGACCCAAAACTAATCGAGCTGGTCGAAGTAATTGGCTCACGATTTATTGCCGATGAAACACCAGGTGTTCTTACTGAAGTTGGAAATATTGACTTTGCGGTGGTATCGCCAGGATTTAATCCACGCCATCCGCTGGTTGTAGCGCTGCTCGAACGTGGAATCCCGTTGATTACTGACATTGATTTGGCTTGGCACCTCAGGGATAAAAACCAAAAGGTTGCTGAGTGGATTGCGGTTACCGGAACTAACGGTAAGACGACGGTCTGTGAAATGACAGCCGCAATGATTGCAGCTGATGGCTTTAGGACGCTAGCTTGCGGGAACATCGGGGTGCCCATTCTCGATGCAATTAGAGATTCCCAGGGCTTTGATTTCTTAGTAATTGAATTGTCCAGTTTTCAGCTTCACTACATCAAAGATATTCACCCCCTGGCCAGTGCCTTCTTGAATCTTGCAGAAGATCACTACGACTGGCATGACGGTGCGGAGAATTATTTTGCTGCAAAATCAAAAATCTATAACGGAACCAAGTCGGCAATTATTTTTAATGAACAAGACCCGCAAACTCTTGAGGCTGCTAAGTCAGCTGAGGTTGAGGAAGGCTGCCGGGGCATTGCATTTTCATTGTTTTCGCCCCAAAAATCTGCGGTTGGTTACGTTGAGGATGTCTTAGTTGATCGGGCATTTTTGGATAACCGAGCAAAGGAAGCCACCGAGCTAGCAACGCTGGAGGAAATTCAGCAGATAGCCGTTGTGTCATCTCATCTTTTAGCAAACGTTGCGGCCTCCGCGGCTCTAGCTAGAGCGGCCGACATATCACCAGCTGCTATCAGGCGCGCAATTTCAACTTTCCGGCTTTCTCCGCATCGCAACCAGTTAGTGGCAGAGATTGGGGGGGTGAAGTATGTCAATGATTCAAAAGCGACCAATCCTCATGCAGCAGACAGCTCCCTTCGCACCTACGACAGTGTTGTTTGGATTGTTGGTGGACTTCTAAAGGGAACATCGCCCAGAGAGCTAATTACAAATCACGGCCAAAAGATTCGGGCTGCTGTTCTTATCGGCAGCGACAGTTCAGAGCTAAAGCGGCTTTTCTCCGAACTACTTCCAGACGTGCCAGTTAGGGTCGTAACAGGAGAATCTGTTATGGAGAACGCGGTTCGTTTAGCTAGCGAGCTAGCAAAGCCTGGCGATGTTGTATTACTCGCTCCGTCGGCCGCTTCAATGGACCAATTTGCTGACTACGCCGATAGGGGAAATCAATTCATAACTGCCGTGGGGGGACTGCAATGACCCTGCGGGAGGCTGTTCGACCACAATTCAAGGCTCAGTCAAACCTTGCCATTTTTCTAATTGGCCTGACGATTGCGATTACCGCGGTTGGTCTGATCATGGTTGCCAGTGCTTCAGCGGTTGATAGCTACAAAGAGACGGATAACGCTGCCTTCACTTTTATTCGTCAGGGCGCTTATGTTCTAGTTGGCTTTGGATTTCTATTCATATTGTCGAATTTAAAGTTGAGTGTTTACCGAAGACTGGCCCCTCCCGCCTTGCTGGTAATGCTGGTTGTTCAGCTTGTCACCGCATTTTTTGGCGTTGAGATCAACGGAAACCGAAACTGGTTGGATATTGGTTTCACGAACATTCAACCAGCTGAGTTTTTAAAGGTTGCTTTGATAGTTGCGCTTGCTCTTCAGCTCGCGCAGCTCAACCAGGACCCTGAAACTGACAAGCAAATTTGGTTCATGGTGCTGGGCGTTTCTGCTGCGGCCCTGGTGCTCGTTGCAATCATTGGTCGCGATCTTGGAACAGGCGTGGTGATTGGAATCACGCTGATGGCGATGTTCTTGTTTGCTGGGATGCCGTTGTCTCGATGGTTGGGGCTTTCTGCTCTCATTGCTATGGCAGCCGTTGCTGCGATTATGTCATCAGCTTCTCGAAGGATTCGCTTTGAGGCTTGGCTCAATCCTGATGGTGCAGATCCAATGGGAGTGATGTGGCAATTCGAAAAGGGAACCTGGGCACTGGCGGCAGGCGGATTCTGGGGAACAGGACTGGGCAGATCAAAGCTGAAGTGGAGTTGGATTCCGGAGGTTGAGAACGACTTCATTTTCGCCGTTATCGGGGAGGAGCTGGGATTGCTTGGAGCCATATTTGTTATCGCACTATTTTTTGCTCTTGCTATGTCTCTGTTTGCAATTGCCAAACAGCAGACCAACGTTTTTTCTCGCAATGTTGTAGCCGGTGTGATGGTTTGGATTTCAATGCAGGCATTTATCAATATCGGTGTAGTGCTTGGATTGTTCCCTGTTCTTGGTGTACCACTGCCGCTCATATCTGCGGGTGGTTCTTCAACAATCGCCACTTTGGCTGGTATCGGCATTGTCTTGGCTGTTGAAAAAGATCGAATTGGTCAATCGGCTCGGAAGCGCAGATAAGTGAAATTCCTACTGGCAGGTGGTGGAACGGCAGGACACGTCAATCCGCTGTTAGCCCTGGCAGAGAGCCTGCGCGAAAGCGGACATGAGGTTTTTGCACTTGGAACTAAAGAGGGATTGGAAACTCGGCTTGTTCCGCAGCGGGGAATTGAGCTGCTTACCGTCCCAAAGATCCCGCTTCCGCGTTCTTTAACCTGGTCCACACTGACATTTCTTCCGCGGCTAATAGGGGCAACTCTTAAAGTTGTAAGAATCATCAAAGAGAGGAAAGTGTCTGCCGTCGTTGGCTTTGGCGGTTACGCATCTGCCCCTGCCTACCTGGCCGCAGCCATTCTCAGGCTGCCAATTGTGGTTCATGAAGCCAATGCGAAATCGGGCTTTGCAAATCGGCTAGGTGCTCGCTTCACAAAATACGTAGCAACTTGCTTTCCGAATACTGATCTTGCAAATGCAAAACAGCTGGGCATGCCACTGCGAAGTGAATTTTCTGATTCGGAGCCTCCAGAGAAGCAGCAGGCTCGAATTGAGCTTGGGCTTGACCCCTCACTGCCGACGCTGTTGGTCACTGGGGGGTCACAAGGCGCCAAATCAATCAACACCGCTGTTGAGCTGGCGCGACCTGATTTTCAGAGGGCTGGTATCCAAGTTCTGCACATTGTCGGACCCGTTTCAGGCCTAGGAGAGATTTCCGAAGCCGGCTACAAGAGACTGATCTATTGCGATGCCATGCGCGCCGCAATCGCTGCAAGCGACTTTGCAATCTCGAGAGCGGGAGCTTCGACGGTAAGTGAATTTACCGCCTGCGGGCTACCTGCACTTTATGTTCCCTACCCGGTTGGCAACGGTGAGCAGCGATTCAATGTCGAACAGGTTTTAGCTGCGGGTGGTGGGCTTCTTATAAAGGATGCAGATCTGAGTGCAGATTACATTCGCAGCACGCTGATACCTTTGCTCAGCCATCGATCGAGACTCGAAGAGATGGCCAATGCAGCAAAATCAGTGGGAATTTTGGATGGCACAGCCAACCTACAGGCGATGCTGATGCGGGCGGTGAATACTTAGACGGTGATTAAGCCCGATTACACCCAGCCCATCCCCAGCGAGCTGGGCCATGTCCATTTCGTTGGAATTGGTGGCTCTGGCATGTCTGGAATTGCCCGCCTGTTGATCGGCAAGGGGCACAAGGTCACGGGTAGTGACGTACGCGACAGCGCGAATGTTCAGTCGCTAAAGAAACTCGGGGCTGAAATTTCGATTGGTCACGACGAGAAGAACATAGCTGGCGCAGACACATTAGTTGTCACCAGTGCTCTTTGGCCTAACAATCCCGAGTATTTAAGGGCAAAAGAACTCCGGATCCCAGTCCTTCACCGCTCGGCACTGCTGGCGCATCTAGCTTCCTCGGGAGAGCTAATCGCTGTAGCTGGCGCGCATGGAAAAACCACTACCACCGGAATGATCATCACGGCCCTAGCCAAACTTGGCGCAAAACCAAGTTTTGTCAACGGGGGAGTGATTGCCGAATACGGAGCATCTAGTGCATTTGGCGAAGGAAAGCACTTTGTAATCGAAGCCGACGAATCGGATAGCTCATTCCTTCACTACGACACATCGGTTGCGGTAATTACAAACGTTGATCCTGATCATCTCGATCACTACGGCTCACTCGAAGCCTTCCAGGCTGAGTTTGCAAAGTTTGCCAATGCCGCCAAGCAGATGGTTGTCATTTCAGCCGACGACGCGGGAGCAAGAGCGGTTAGCAAGATGCTGACTCACCGCAACATCAAGACCTTTGGGACAGATTCCTCATCGTTTGTCAGGCTGGAATCCATTGATGCATCGGGACCACGTGTGAAGTTCACGCTTCACTGCCAAGGAAAATCAGCCCACGTCGAGCTAACTATCCCGGGTGAACACAATGCGCAAAATGCAGCAGCAGCCGTGGCTTGCTTGGTTGGGTTGGGTTTTGACTTTGATGCCAGCGCGGAAGCGGTGGCAAGTTTCGGCGGAACAGAGCGCCGATTTGAGCTCCATGGAGAACGCAGGGGAGTGCGTGTTTATGACGACTTTGCCCACCATCCAACTGAGGTGATTGCCGCTTTGAAAGCAGCCAAAGCCGTTGCGGGACAGGGCCGACTGATAACTGTTTTCCAACCTCACCTTTTCAGCCGCACCAGGCTGTTCGCGCAAGAGTTTGCTGATGCTCTTTTGCTAAGCGATGAAGCGGTAGTTACGGATATCTACCCAGCTCGTGAAGATCCAGAGCCCGGGGTAACGGGCGAGCTAATCGCTGAGAAATCTAAGCGACCTGCAAACATGCACTACGTCCCAGATTGGGATGATGTTCCGGCAGTTGCTGCGCAGCTTGCGCGACCCGGCGACTTCATAATCACAATGGGCTGTGGCGATATCAATCGAATGGTCCCTAGTTTGCTAGCGGCACTGGAGAAATAGTTGCGAAAACCAAATCGCGAGCTGATTAAGCAAGAGCGAAGGAAGAAAGTCAGAGTAAAGACGTCTGGCAATGAACTAGGCGCTTTCACGCGCTGGGCTCGCGTTCTGGCTTTTATCACGCCAGTGACAATCATTACTTTGCTTATTGCCGCATTCTTCACGCCGCTATTTTCTGTTAAGGAGATATCAGTAGTAGGAGTAGAAAGACTCAGCGGTGAAAAGTTAGAGGCGACCTTGCAACCACTAGCTGGCAAGCCTCTTACGATGATTCGGACTGAAGAGGTAGCAGACCTACTAGCAGGTTTTGAGTTAATTGAAACTTTTGCACTCCAGGCAGAGCCTCCAAGCACGCTGCGAGTAAAGATTCGAGAGCGACAACCGTTGTTGATTGTCTTGCAAGGCGGCCAACGCCAAATGTATGACGCTGCTGGAGTCAGGATTGCTGTTGCATCAGCGCAAGAAGAATTGCCAATTTTCGATTTCCAGGGAAATCCACAAACCGATCCAAAATTTAAGCATGCCGTTGAGCTATTGCTTGGACTTCCGCTGGCCACCTATCAATCAGTTGCATCAATTTCCGTGAGCGACCAACTCACCGCACAATTTCAGCTTCGAAAAAGCGGTGTGCGGGTTTTCTGGGGGTCAAATAGCGACTCACTGCTGAAAGCCGAAGTCTTAGATTCGCTCTTGGCCACAAGCGCGGAGAAGGTACGCCGCATTGATGTTTCATCTCCCAATGCGCCAGTTGTCGGGTTTGATTAGCCAGTTGATTGTTTGCGACACGCCCGCGAATCTCGCATAAATACTGGGTTTTCGGGCCTAACTTCTTGCCGCTAATTGAATACTCTCTGGAAAGTTAAGCCTCAGCCTTAACTTGAGGGTTTCTGGCAGGAGGAAGAAGTG
>JACCDJ011437266.1_pt1 | contig 10500 bp, 10 predicted proteins | sample 7444481 | NCBI WGS metagenome assembly JACCDJ01 (sample SAMN15323435, study PRJNA562643) | freshwater metagenome | isolation source: river surface water | place: USA:Blue River Watershed | collected 2017-08-15 | reverse complement strand
GGCACTATCCTTGATGGTGTCAAAGATGGTGCCATAGTTACTATCAATAGGGTCCGTTATGCAGTGACCTCAATCAACAAGAGATTAGTCTTAGTTAAACTCTAATTACTTCTTGTTTCGACGTTGAATACGAGTCTTCTTAAGAAGCTTCTTATGCTTCTTCTTAGCCATGCGCTTACGGCGCTTCTTGACTACTGAACCCATTTTCTCTCCTTAATATAACGAAGATTTCTACTAATAGTACCGTACAAGCAACTCTTAAGGAGCACTTTGAATCCATTTTAGCAGTTGCGATTTAACGAAATCTTGTTTTGCCCAATCCATAAGTTTTTCAACCCCAACTTCTAAGTCCGTAAACTTAAGGTCTCCAAGAATTGATTTGAGATATGAATTATCTGCCATTGTTACACGTGAATCCAAGTTACTTTCAATTTGTTTATTGATCTTGGGGATTTTGCCAGTTATATTTGATATTGTTTGAATCAGATAGTTCATGTCGAGCGGTCGACTGCCGCCGATATTTACAACGTCATTATGGCCCTGCTGATGTCTCTGCAAATCTTGCAGTAATGCTATGGTATTGCTTACAACATCGTCTATATATGTAAAATCTCGTTTGATGGAACCGTCTCCGAATAAGGTGAATTCCCCTTGGCCCAGTGAGGCGGCTGCAATTCTGAAGTAAGCCATGTCAGGCCGTCCCCAGGGACCATAAACTGTAAAATATCGCATTCCTCGAAAATTCATGCCGCTTGATTTAGAACAGATTTCAGCAAATATCTCATTGCTCAGTTTTGTCACTCCGTAAATGCTCTTTGGGCGCAACGACATAGAGCTCTCCCGATAAGGCGTGGGAGTTGAGTCACCATATACGCTGGAGGAAGATGCATACAAAATACCTTTTACACCATTCTCTATTGAAGCTCTTGCAACATTGTGAAAGCCCAGTACATTGGTGGATATGTATTTGTCAGACTCTGCCAAGCTCAATCGAACTCCCGCTTGCGCCGCTAAATGAATTATGTAATCTGGGCGATAAGTTGCAATCAAATTCTGAAGTTGTAAGAAATCTGAAATATCGCAATTTTGTATATATCTATTCTGATCTATTCCAAGACCATGAAGTCTTTCCTGTTTGTATTGAACTGAATAATATGAGGAGAAACTGTCAACACCTTTCACTTCTATGTTAAGTTCAGATAGCCTCTTCAATACATGGCTGCCGATAAAACCTGCGGCTCCAGTAATCAGAACTTTCACTATAGTCCCATTAACTTCGCTTGCTCAAGGAATTCAGGAGTTTTAACCTTTAATTCTTCAAACGTTCCGACATTCTTTACAAATCCTCGTTCCAAAAAGTAGATTCGATCAGCGCTCACGACGGTTGAGAGTCGGTGTGCAATCACGATCAAGGTCATTTCGCCTATGAAACTCTTAAGTGACTCAGAGAGTTCATACTCCGTGACGCCATCTAATGAACTTGTCGCCTCGTCTAAGAATAATAATCTTGGCCGAGTAATTAGAGCTCTCGCAATACCCAGCCTTTGTCGTTGGCCGCCGCTTAAACTTGTCCCTCGATCGCCAACAGAAGTTTCTAGCTGGTTAGGCAATGTCCGAACGAAATCATCTAAATGAGCAACTTGGAGTGCCTCCCAACACATCTCATCTGAGAGTTCTGATGCCGGAAAACCAAGTGCTAAATTCTCTCTGAACGTTCCATTAATCACAGGTGAATCTTGAGGTACGTACGCAACTGCCCCTGGCCATCGAGCAAAAGTTAACTTTGGAGACATTCCTGAAATTGAGAGAGCGCCTTCTTGGGCTTCGAGCGCTCCAAGAATGAGATCTACGAGTGTAGTTTTCCCTGCTCCTGAACCACCAACTATGGCAACAAATTCACCAGGACTTGCCTGAAAGTCAACCTTATTTAGTACAAAATTACTTTGATCATAAGAAAAAGAAAGATTTGCAACACTCACACTTGGAATAAACCCTCTATGGCTGCGGGTAAGTTCTCTTACTTTGAGTTTTTCTGCTGTCACCGTTGAGAGTTCCTCAATTAATGAGATTGTTGGCTTTGCTTCCGCCATCGAACTCTTAATTTTCAAAAGACCTTGCTGTAATCTCAAAATAGCCGGAGTTATACGAGTACTTGCGGCAATGAAGATTGTGATTGTCGCTAAAGCTCTAAATGCAGAATTCGCCGAAAATTGATAAAAAGCCAATAAGAGTGCACTGAAGACCAGAGTTATTTCTAGAACGTATTTACTTAGACCACTTAAATAATTTATCTTTGCATTGCCATCAGCAAGCTTAAATCGTAACTTTGCAATCTGTTGGGCGTAGTAACCTCTCCTATCTCTTACAAGCAACTCTCGATATGAACGAATTGCTTCGAATATTCTTTGTGAGCTTTCAATATTCATCAGGCCCTGGTCTTCACCAAGCTTTCGCATTGTTTCATGCATGTTTGCATAAAGGAAAAATGCAAGAAGACCGAAAATAAGAGCTGTGCTTATTGCCGTGATTGGATCGACGAGGAATAATCCAATACCCATTACGACAAGGAGTGCTATGTCTGAAATCACGGCAACGGAGACTCCTATAACTCCCACCATGATAGTAGTGACGCCATCTGTAAGGGCATAGATTGAATTTTGAGCTGACCGCTGATTAATTTTTGAAACAGAGATGCTGAAATATCGCATTATTAAATCTGCAGATAATGTGGCTGCTCGTCTTGCCATAAAAAACATGATTTTCTTAACTAAAAAAAGAGAGAGAAGCGTCTTTGCAATAAGCAATATGGCTGCCAGAAAGCCTACGATAACAACTTGTTTTTCAAAACCTTGATTATCAATTCCCAGTAGACCTAGCACTACTGTCACGCGATTTCCTACTTGTCCTGTACTGATGCCTGTTATTGACAGCGAACCGATAACACCAATCAGTAAGACTCCAAGCAGGTCAAGAAACGCTAAGAATAGTGTGATTACAACAACAGACAGTAAAAGGAAGCGATCCCGGCTTGAGAGCAACTTAACTGGAAGTGCTACGGACATCTTTTTTAGTGATGAGATTGGCCAGTAGTTATAGACTCTCACTACCACCTCATTCAATCAGACGCGCCTTTAGACCTATAGAATTGTATTGTACAGTTGATTTCTATGAAACTCATTATTATCAACTACTCAATGAGTTCTGAGAGTTTAGTCTTCGCACACCAGCGAGAAGCTGTTATTTCACTATCTCAACGGTTTGAGTCTATAGATGTGTTTACGGCTGAAGTTTCACAAGACTATCTGCCAGAGAATGTTAGAGTTTTTAAATTGAAATGGACCAAAAATGCACCCCTGCGAAATGTAATCAATATCTTGAAAACTCTTATTCCACACCTGATTCGCAATCGTAATGCTCTGGTTTTTACTCATATGACAGATGTTCATGCAGCACTGATATCTCCCCTAACATTTATTTTAAGAATGAGACACGTGCTTTGGTACGCGCACGCGACTAATTCAATTTACCTTATCTCGTCATCCTTTTTTGTTTCGAAGATAGCTTCATCAACTTCGGGTTCTTGTAATCTGAGAATAAACACTCGAAAAATTGTCTATATTAATCAGGGGATAAACTATAAAGACTTTCCTTTCTATTATCGATCTTTCGAGAGAATTAACAATTTCTTCTACTATGGCAGACTAGATAGATCAAAAAATATACATGTACTTCTCGATTTAGTTGAAATCTTGAACAAAGATGCAAACATTTATACTATTGATTTTTATGGAAAATCAGCAGGAGCAGATTCGGAGAACTACTTAGAGGAACTAAGGTTGAACCCAATAGTAAAATCACCCAATTCTCCAGTAAGATTTAACAACTCGATAAAACGAAAAGATATTCCAATTATTTCTCAACAATTCGACTGTTTTTTGAATTTGTTTATTGGTTCATTGGACAAAACTCTGATTGAGGCGACATTCATGGGCTTACCTGTTGTAACTTGGAATCAAGAATTCTGTAATCAATTTGGAACTTGGAGCGGAAAACCCGTTGAAGAGACTCTGAATTTTGTTATTGAAGAGATAATTTCTCTTCGAAAAATGCCAAAGCATAAATTGCGAATGGAGCTTGCGAGACGCTTCGAGCTCGCCTCAAGATTTCACTCTTTTGACGGATGGATTGATAGGTTAACGTCAATACTGCAAGCGGATTGTGTTTTGCCAAGATGAAAGTAGTTCACATTGTTACAACAATAGATCTTGGTGGTGCTGAGAAACAACTCCTGGTATTGGCGACCTGCCAGAAGGAAAAGGGCCTGGATGTCGAAATAATTTTTCTTAAGGGCAAGCCGGCACTCCTAAATGACTTTATTGCAGCTGGAATAAGGGTACATGCAGAATTTTCTAATCTGAATTTTTTTCAGCAATTTCGCAAACTCAGTACCATGCGAACAACTAAAAATAGAGTCTTTCATGCTCATTTGCCTCGAGCCGAGTTACTTTGTTCCTTATCATTGAAAAAAGGTGCCTTTCTAGTCACGAGACATAATGCAGAGCAATTCTTCCCCAAAGCACCTAAGTTTATTTCGGTACTTCTTTCAAGATTTGTATTAGCGCGAGCTTTTGCGTCAATTTCAATTTCAAAAGCTGTATCAGATTTTCTAACAGCAAGTTTTGAATTAAGTTTAAAATCTCCAAACTACGTCATATATTACGGTTTGCCAAAAAGGAAAGTTTCTACCAAAAAACTGAAACAGCCTCAATTGAAATCTCTTAGAATTGGAACCATCGCACGGCATGTCCATCAAAAAAATATTCCTCTTCTCCTGGAAACTTTCAAGAAATTAACCGAAAGAGACACTTTTGATGGGAAATTATTTATTGTTGGGGTCGGACCACTAACTGAAGAGCTTAAGATGCTTTCAATAAATTTAGGAATCGCGAAATCGATTACATGGATTGAGCAAACCAGAGATGTGGAAAGATTTTACCAATCGTTGGATTTTTTTATTTTAACTTCACATTATGAAGGTTTTGGCTTGGTCCTGTTGGAAGCAATGCAGCAAGGGATTCCAGTCGTTGCAAGAGACATTTCTGCGATACCAGAGGTTTTAGGTGAAGGCCATCCAGGATTATTGGAATCGTCGAATCCGAATGAATTTGCCTCTAGAATACTTGAAATGGTAACGAATCGTGAGCTACTGAAAGAATGTATAAAATATCAACATAAGCGTTTGGATACATTTTTAATTGATAACGCGGAAATCTCTCACAGGAACCTTTATAAACAACTCTTGTCAGGGCGAGAGTGAATTGACTTGAAACTAAACTTTTCCCTCGTATTGCCCGCCATAAGAGTTCATACCTGGGGAGGTTATGGATCACAGCTCTTTACTGCCCATCTGTTGCTGAAACTAAAGCAGAGTTTTCCTGGCCGCAGAATTCGAGCAGTAAATCACACTTCGGGTGTTACACGGCGCGTAACTGAATTTGATTTCGATTCTATCGGTATTAATGTAATTCAAAGTGAAGACTTTGAATTACAAAGACAGTCTCGAGATGAACTGGGAATTCCTATTAAACATTCGCAGAATTTGAAAGGGTGTTTAAGGTCATACGCAATTCAAATTCTCAAAAAATTGAAATTTGTAGTGGATGCCAATAATGATAAATCTTATGCCAAAATAAGGCCGTGGACCATTGCAATTCGGGGTCACTACACTAATCTCATACTCAAAAGGGAAGTGGTTGAAGAACTTTATAGATCAATCGTAGGTCTTCAAACACATTCAGTGATGCACACTTCCAAGATAGTTATCCACTATAGATTAGGTGATCTGTTGTCATTGAAGCAAAAATCTCCAGTGAACCCTGAGAAAATTGATGCAATCCTGTCTTCAGTATTCTCTGAAAGCCATACGCCCTTGTTGTTGACGGATAGCTCGAGCTCTGAATTCTCAACTTATGTTTCAGAGACCAAATTCTTAAAGGAGTGTCATGCTTGCACTTTGAACCCAAAAAGTACACTTCTTAAATGCGTTGAAGCAGACGTCTTAATCGGATCTAATGCCAAACTTTCACTTTGGGCGGCAATTTTTAGGCAATTCATGCTTCAAAAAATATCCTATTTACCTAAAGAACTGGAGTGGGCTGCAAAAAGCGGAGTAAATGCAATATGGTATTAAGAGAAGGCTCATTTCGCTGAATGAGGTATCAACAAAACCGTAAATCACTCCGAATCTTCGTTTTACTCCTTTTGAAAACTCCCACGAACGTAAAATCTAAAATGTTAATTTCTTCACTCATGTAGACTATCCATGATTCTAGGGTGAAATACAATGGAGATGAAAATGAATTTTTCGAAATCTCGAGTTCCCTTTAATGATGTCTCGAGAAGGTACACCTTCTCTGAAACCATGAAATTTGAAATGTTCGAATTAATTCAAAATGGACCGTACTTGAATGGAGAAATTACCTCTAGATTTCAAACTAGATTTGCCGACTTTATCGGAACAGAGTTCTGTCTAGGAGTCTCTTCTGGAACAACTGCTCTTGAGATCGCTTTAGCTTCACTTTCTCTTCCAAAGGGGTCTAAAGTTTTAGTGGCTGCAAATGCTGGAGGTTATGGCTCGATTGCCATTAATAAAACTAATCACGTGCCAGTTTACTTAGATGTGAATAATGATGGCATTCTGGATGTTCAATCTATCATGAATGCATCAAGCGAGATTAGCGCGGTAATTGTTACTCATCTTTACGGCCAGACCGTCAGGTTAGACCTATTGAGTGACTATTTAAAGGAACGAAATATATTTTTGATTGAAGATTGCGCTCAAGCCGTTGGAGCGTTTATTGGTTACAAACGCGCAGGTAGTTTTGGTGATGTCTCAGCTTTTAGTTTTTACCCAACCAAGAATTTGGGAGCTGTTGGCGATGCAGGTGCTGTCTGCACTTCTGATACGAAGATTTTTGAGCGCTCAAGTAAACTGCGCGAATATGGTTGGTCTCGTCGATACTTCTCCGAATACAATATGGGAGGCAACAATAGAATTGATGAGATTCAAGCCCTTGTCTTAGATTCGCAATTACATAAACTTGATGACTGGAATTCGCGTAGACGTTTGATATGGGAAAGATACAATGTTGCCACCAAGAAATCAGGCTTGCGACTATTGGGCAGTAATTCAGCGGAATTTGTTGCTCACCTTGCGGTTATCGATTGTACAGATCGAGATAGATTTATTCGATACATGAACGCAGCTGGAATAGATACAGCTATTCATTATCCCTATCCTGATTACGCACAGCCTGGTCTTACTCATGAGAAGATTCAAGAATCTCTTTGTACTACTGAAAGATTGTGTTCGTCCGTTGTGTCAATCCCGCTTTTTCCAGAGTTGACCGAGGATGAGATTTCTAAAGTCGAAAATGCTTTGGTAAACTATAAAGGCTAGATTATGTCAAACAATCCCTATCTAGATGCTATAACTCCGACTGTTCATAGATTTGAAACGCACGCTGACAGTAGAGGGAATCTCTTCGTTACAGATCTTTCGCATTTTCCAGTTAACTTCGTGCGCCTCTTCGTCTTAGAGGCATCAAGAGCTGGATACTCTCGGGGAAAACATGCTCACAAAGAATGTTGGTTATTTGTATACCCCTCCGATACTGGCATCTCTTTAAACATCAAAAATACTTCTAGGGAAGAAACGTTTATTTTAGATCCGAGCATGGGAATTCTTATCCCACCATATAATTGGACTGAAGTTATTTTTGAGGTACAAAGTGCAAAACTCAATGTGTTAGCGAGCCATCTATATGATCCAAATGATTACATCTACGACTCTCCCAAATAGCGGCTTCACAATGGCTAAAATTAAGGATAATTTAGTGTAAGTTTTATAATCACGAAAAATTTGGGTCGTGCACTTCAAACAAATTTTTTCATGCTTCTAAAAACGGCTCGCAGTAAACCTTTTGGATGCCAGTAAGGATAACTGTTGTATCGCTTTCTCGAATTTCTTACTATTGAAGAACGAGCTTCTTGGCTTTCTTTTGGAGTTGAAGTATCAATTTCTGGGTAATAATCAGGATTTGGCAATCCCTTAGCTATTTCCTCATCAAGAAAATTCCCTTTATGGGTTCCGGATCCATCAAAGCCAGTATTCAACACCAGGCTTCGACTGGGATATAGAGAGAGCCGACCTTGAAGGAACATGGAAGCGTGCCATCTGATCGCCCAAGAATCAACCTGATTCTTCGCCTGTCTGCGAAGCATGTCTGTGTAAGGAAAACTTCCATCAAGATCAAATGCGTGAGCTACTTTCGAATTCTCAATTCGCGTTAGAAGTTCATTAGAGTCACGATTCATCGATAGCCATCGATCTTTCCATGTAGCCCAACCCCAACAGTCTGCACCTTTGAGAAAATATGTCCCATAGCCTTCATTAAAAAAAATAGGACTATAGCCTTGCACGCTAGCTATTAATGGACAGTCCCTGAACTTTGCGAGACCTTCGTTACAAAACTTCAAGAATGTATTGGCCAAGACTAAATCATCTTCCAACACTATAACAGTGTCATGGATTTCAAACATGTAATCTATTCCTGATAAAATTGAGGAAGCAAGGCCTTTGTTTGTCATGCTCTTAATGGCCACAATCTGAAGAGAGTCCTTAAATTCCTCTATGGTAGACAATACTCCATTAATCGATTTTTGATCCTCTAAATTTCTGGGTCCGTCTACAAATATTGTTATGATTGAATCCTTCGCCTCTGGATTTCCCAGTAAAGAATTTAGTAACCTCCCAAGATGTAAAGGTCGATTGAAGGCAAAAATCACAATTGGTGCTAAATTCAAAATGACCCCCAGGTCCCTCAGTTCTTATCTGAGTAGAATAGTGCTCATCGGACCAACAATCCATATTCTTAAGAGAAGAGAGAAATGAAAGATATTCGGGCATGCACTCTCTTTGATTCAAAGTTCCTGGTTCAGGGGATGGCTCTTCTCGAAAGCGTAGAAAATAGATCTTCTTGTAATATTTTTTGGACAGTTCTTGCCTTGGATGATAAGTCTTGGTCTTTCCTCCACTCGATGGATAAACCTAATTTAGAAGTAATACATATCGATGCATTCAAAGACACTGAACTGCAAGCCCTTAGATTCATAAGATCGTGGAGTGAGTTTTGCTGGACAAGTGCAGCATGCCTATTGAATTATTGTCTATCACAATCCCAGATTGGACAAAAAGTTGCATACATAGATGCAGATTGTTATTTCTTCGATGATGTTGACGGTCTTCTAAAACCATTAGAAAGTGGAAGTACCATTGCCATTCACGAACATAGATTTTCTAAAGATCGAATGACTTGGCTGGAAAAGAGTGGGCGCTTTAACGTAGGCCTAATTGCGGGAATAAATGACTTAGAGTTTAGAACTTGCGTTCAGAGGTGGCGGAGTCAAGTTCTAGATCGGTGCGATGTAAATCCTGCTGAAGGACGATGCGGTGATCAGACTTACTTAAATGAATGGCCAAGCCTTTATTCATCACTACACATCTTTGACTCACCTGGCGCTGGACTGGCCCCATGGAACATTAAGAATTATCGAATAGAAATATTTGACGGAATTCTAAAAGTTGACTCTAGGACACTCTACTTCTATCACTTTAGCGCTCTTGAAATCATTTTTTTTTCCAGTTTTTTTTCTATTTATATACCTGCAGCGGGATACTTGAATATGAACAGAAATGAACGCGTGATTTACTCTACGTATATGAAACACCTAATGCGCATCCGCAAAGCTACTGGGCTGAATCCTCGATTTAGGATTAGATTTAAATCCAATTTGAAAAATTTCCTCAAAGGTGGAGTAGTATTGCAAATAGGGAGATCTTAAATTGACCATTTTTAAACACTTGATGAAAAAGTTACCTGTCTTCAGACGACTACTTCAGATCTACCTTCGCCGTAAAAGGTCTGTTGGGTCTCTCCAAGAAAAATTGAAGTTGGCAAAATCGTGGTCATGGAAACATACAGAATTCAGTAATTACTATTACTCATTAACACCTAGGAATCGTAAGGACTTGGCTTTTCTGATATCTCATATTTGCAAACAGCCTTTAGAAATTGTTGAGAATTACTTCGTGGAAATTGAGAGTGACTCCATGGTGAACGAAATTTTAGAAGAATTCCGCAGCAAAAACCCAGAATTACGTGATAGCAGCATGGAAGTTGGGAGAAGAATTGGCTGGTATGCCATCGTTAGAATAATGAAACCGCAATTGGTTGTCGAGACAGGGGTACACCATGGAGTTGGAGCGTTGGTAATCAACTCGGCTTTACTTAAGAATCGAGATGAGGGTCACTTTGGCAAGTATCTTGGCACAGATATAAACCCTCAGTCTGGCGAGCTCTTAGTTAATCCATTCAATCAAAACTCCTCCATTGTAATCGGGGATTCCATTACCACACTCCAGAACCTAGAAGTGAACAT
>JACCDJ010722270.1_pt1 | contig 10500 bp, 10 predicted proteins | sample 7444481 | NCBI WGS metagenome assembly JACCDJ01 (sample SAMN15323435, study PRJNA562643) | freshwater metagenome | isolation source: river surface water | place: USA:Blue River Watershed | collected 2017-08-15 | reverse complement strand
CTGCAGTACGTAACGCAACAAATGGCCATGGACCTTGATTAGCAGGTTCATCTTGAACCCACAAAAGATTTGCATTTGGATGCTTCGCAGCTTCGGCAGCCATTTCTTTTGCAGGTAGTGGATACAAAAGTTCTAAGCGAACGATTGCAGTTGTATCTTCTTTACGCGCAGCGCGTTCTGCAACAAGATCGTGATAGATGCGACCTGAACAGAAAATAACGCGAGTTGCATTTTGTACGGTGTCATCTGGAATTAACTTCTGGAATTGACCACTTGTGAAATCTTGTAACTTAGAAGCCGCTGCGCGAAGTCGCAACATTGATTTCGGCGTAAAGACAACCATTGGACGACGAATTGGATTCTTTGCATGCCATCTCAAGAGATGGAAATACGATGCAGGATTAGATGGTTGCGCAACAGTCATGTTTCCTTCTGCACAGAGTGCCAAGAAACGTTCGATGCGCGCGGATGAGTGATCTGGTCCTTGACCTTCATAACCATGTGGCAACAAGAGAACAATTGAAGAACGCTCGCCCCATTTTTGTAATGCAGATGAGATAAATTCATCAACGATTGTTTGTGCGCCATTAGCAAAGTCACCGAATTGCGCTTCCCACATAACAAGAGCTTCATCGCGGACTACGGAATAGCCATATTCAAAGCCCATAGCTGCATATTCAGAGAGCAATGAATCGATAACAAAGAATTGGCTTTCATCGCTAATTAATGCGCGAAGCGGTGTCCACTCATTTCCGTTTTCTTTATCAACAATCACTGCGTGACGATTACTAAATGTTCCACGTCGAGAATCTTGCCCAGCTAAACGAATTGGTCGACCTTCAAGTAACAGAGAACCGAATGCGAGTGTTTCACCCATAGACCAGTCGATTGTTCCGTCATTGAGCATTTCAACGCGCTTTTGTAGTTGTGGCAAGAGTTTTGGATGAACGTTAAATCCATCTGGAACAGCAATTTGTGTTGCTGCAATCTTCCGAGCAGTTGCTTCGTCAATGCTAGAAACAAGTGTTTCAGGGTTTGCTGCAACAGGTACCTTAAAGTTTGGATCAACTTCTGGTTCGATGTTATGAACTTCAGCAAATACTGCTTCAAGTTGAGCTTGGTATTCGCGAGATAACTCATCAGCTTGTTCACTCGAAATATCTCCGCGACCAATAAGTGCTTCGGTATAGAGATTACGTGTAGAACGCTTTGCATCAATGAGCTTGTACATCAATGGTTGTGTAAATGATGGCTCGTCACCTTCATTGTGACCACGGCGGCGGTAGCAAACCATGTCGATGACAACATCTTTGTTAAATGCTTGGCGATATTCAAAAGCTAAACGAGCAATGCGCACACACGCTTCTGGGTCATCTCCGTTCACGTGGAACACAGGTGCCTGAATAATCTTTGCCATATCTGTTGAATAACGAGATGTGCGAGAAGCATGTGGTGAAGTTGTAAATCCAACTTGGTTGTTAACAACAATGTGAACTGTTCCACCTGTGCGATAACCCGCAAGTTGTGAAAGTTGGAATGTTTCTGCCACAACACCTTGGCCAGCAAATGCTGCATCACCATGAAGAAGAATTGGAAGAACTGAATATGCATTCTTCACATTGAGGCGATCTTGCTTTGCACGCACAATGCCTTCTAATACTGGGTTTGCAGCTTCAAGGTGAGATGGGTTTGCAGCAAGATAAATCTTTGTTTTCGCACCAGATTCTGCGGTGAACACGCCTTCTGTACCTAAGTGATACTTCACATCGCCAGAGCCTTGAACTTCATTCTCTCTGTAGTGGCCTTCAAACTCTTGGAAAATTTGTCCGTATGACTTGCCCGCAATGTTTGCAAGAACATTAAGGCGACCGCGGTGTGGCATGCCGATACAAACTTCATCTAGTCCACGTTCTGCAGCACTTGAAATAACTGCATCAAGAATTGGAATTACTGATTCGCCACCTTCGAGTGAGAAGCGCTTTTGTCCGACGAACTTTGTCTGCAAGAAAGTTTCAAAAGCTTCTGCGCTATTTAACTTGCGCAAGATACGTAGCTGTTCTTCGCGCGGAAATGTTTGCACGCCAACTTCTACGCGTTCTTGTATCCACTGACGCTCTTCTGGGCTTTGAATATACATATATTCAATTCCAACGGTGCGGCAATATGAGTCACGCAAAATTCCAAGAATCTTGCGAAGCTTCATAAACTTCTGTCCACCAAATCCGCCAGTTGCGAATTCGCGATCAAGATCCCAGAGTGTTAATCCGTGAGTGACAACATCTAAATCTGGGTGTGAACGTTGGCGATACTCAAGTGGATCCGTATCAGCCATGATGTGACCGCGTGTGCGATATGCGTGAATTAATTGCTGAACGCGTGCTGTCTTATTGATCTCTTCGTCTTTAGAAAATTCGAAGTCTTGCGCCCAGCGAATTGGTTCGTACGGAATACGAAGCGCAGCAAAAATTTCTTCATAGAAATGTTCAGAACCAAGAAGTAATTCGTGAATTCGACGGAGGAAATCTCCTGATTGCGCGCCTTGAATAATTCGGTGATCGTACGTACTTGTTAGCGTAACAATTTTGCTAATTGCTAAACGTGCCAAAGTTTCTTCACTCGCGCCTTGGAATTCAGCAGGATAATCAAGTGCGCCAACGCCAACAATGAGGCCTTGTCCTTGCACCAAACGCGGTACAGAGTGCACAGTTCCGAGCGTTCCTGGGTTAGTAAGTGAAACAGTTGTGCCTGCGAAATCTTCAACAGTGAGTGTTCCTGCGCGAGCTTTTCCAACTACTGCTTCATATGCGTTCCAGAATTGAGCAAAGTCTAAGTTTTCGCAGCCTTTAATTGATGGCACCAATAATTGGCGAGAACCATCTGCTTTAGCTAAATCAATAGCAATACCAAGGTTGATGTGTTCTGGATGACCAACTGCTGGCTTTCCTTCGATTTCACCGAAGAACGCATTCATCTCTGGCATCTGGCGAAGTGCTTTAATCATTGCAAACGCAATTAAGTGTGTGAACGAAACTTTTCCACCGCGAGCGCGTTTGAGGTGATTGTTAATGACAATTCGATTATCGATCATTAATTTTGCAGGAACAGCGCGAACACTCGTTGCAGTTGGAACGGTTAATGAACCTTCCATACTTGCAACAACTCGAGCACCGACTCCGCGAATTGGTTCTAGTCGCGCAGCATCTGGTGTGCTTAAAACTGGAACTGGTTTAACAATCGGATCTGCAGGAGTTGGTGATTGCAAAGAACGATCACGAACAAGTTTTTGTGATGCAGGTGTTTGCGCTGCTGGTGCAACTGGTGCAGGTGCAGGTGCAGGTGTTGCAACTGGTGTTGCTGGCGCTGCAACTGGTGCAGGTGCAACTGGAGTTGCAACTGGAGTTGCAACTGGTGCAGGTGCAACTGGAGTTGTCGCAGCCTTTGGTGTTGGTGGTGTTCCACCGCGTGGTGCGCCTGCAATTGGTGCACTTGTTGAAGAAGTCGAAGAAGAAGATGATCCCGAAGAATTTGGGTTATATGTTTTAAAGAATTCAATCCAAGATGGTTCAAGTGAAGTTGGGTCAGATAAGTAACGCTCGTACATTTCGTCGACGAGCCATTCATTGGCTCCAAAGTCCTGATTCGGATCTTTTGCCGACACTGGCGCTCCCCTACTTGGCGATTTTTGCAATAACCACTTACTTACAAGGCCAAGACTATCGGCATGCACGCAGGGATAAAAATAAGGAAAGCACCTGAAGAAGGCGAGATTGACCACATAAATCAGCCGATTTCTGGGCGGGCAATGAAGTCAGCGGGCACATCGGCAATCTTTGGGGCACAGTATCGCCATGAATATGTCGAGTGAATCCGCATCCAAACTGGCGTTCGTCACCGGTGGATCTCGCGGTCTCGGATACGAAGTTGCCCGCGGATTAGCTCGCACAGGAATTAGCTCTGTACTAATTGCAAAAGATGCGGATCGATTAGAAAACGCTGCCAAGCAACTGCGTGCAGAATTTCCAGGAGTTACATTTGAAATAAGTGCATGTGATTTAGAAGATCAAGTACAGGCAAGAAAAACTGCTGAAGATTTACTAAGTAAATATGGCGCACCATTTGCACTCGTTCTAGCTCATGGCGTTATGAGTGAAAAAATGTCTAAAACTTTGCGCACCACCGATGCGGAATGGCGCCGAGTTATGGCGATTAATTTAGATTCTGTTTTCACACTCGTAAATGTTTTAGGTGGGCCAATGGCCGAAGCCAGAGATGGTCGTCGCGTTGTGATCTTCTCTGCATGTCTTGGACGAATGTCAGGACCGGGAAATGCTGGCGGCCTTGCGCCATATCGAATTAGTAAAGCTGGCGTTAATGCATTCGTTAGAAATCTTGCACACGAAACAGGACTTGGTGCTCGCGGTTTCTATGTTGATGCAATCTGTCCAAACCATTCCCGCACCGACATGGGCGGAGCAGATGCACCTCGCAGCGCCGAAGAAGGCGCAGAGTGCGCAGTCTGGTTAGCAACTCGTGAATTTAACGCGGGAGATACAACAGGTGTGCTTTGGGAAGATCGTCAGATTGTCGAGTGGTGATTATTTTTTCTCAGGAACAATCGAGACAGCGCAATAAATAGTTAGCGCGGCATAAAGAGCTAGAGGAAGCGCAGCCCACCAAAAACCGGCTTCAAAAATATATTTAGAAACACCAATTGCAATCAGATTTGCAAGAACTGCAGGTGCGCGACCATACATTTTCTTGGTCTTATATCCATTAGCGGATGCCAATAAACCAATTCCACCAAAGAGTGTCATGAACAAGATGCCAGAGATCACAAACCACTCGATTGAGCCCTCTGTTATCAATCCTTTGACGATTAAGTACAAACCGAGCGCAAGAATGAAAACCCCTTCGATGCGAAGGAGGGCTACCACCGTAGACCGGCGGAACTCTGGGTTGGACAATGAAAACGTCATGAGAAGAACTTTACTTGCCTGCCGATGAATAACTCAAACTTTTCCCATGACGGAATCCATGACACATTTACAAATCTTGCTGCACCTAATTACTTCTATGAAGAACTTAATCGACTGGTTGCACGATATGAACGCTCTCAGGCTGAATTCAGAATTATCAACATTACTTTCGCGGGTATCAAGAATGGTCATGAATCTGAAATATTGGAGATGGCGGCGCTGCTTCGAACCTTGCTTCGTGGTGAAGATTTAGCTGCGCGATTGGGAATGTACGAATTCGGTCTACTCATTAATGGATCACATTACGAATCCTTGGCACAACGAATTGAAGAGGGATGGAAAGCTTCCGTTGATAATAAAATTGCATTAAATTTTAAAATAGGCGAACCTCAAAAAGGTTTGAGTACCCTGCAACTTCTCAACAAAATGGATGAGGATCAGTAAGTAGGGACCTGCTTTATCTCTTATCCACCATCGGTGCTTTTGTCTGATGGTTGGTGACTTCAACTTTTAATCTCCCGTTATGAATTCCGTCAAAGAATCTATGGACATAGAAGTTACCTTTGGGCCCCTAGCCCAATTCATGCGCGATGACACTGTTGAAGAAATTTGGATTAACTCTCCTGAACGAATTTTTATTGCTCGTGCGGGTAAAAGTGAACTCACGAACTTGCTGTTAACCACAGCCGAAGTTCACAACATTGTTGAAAGAGCGCTCATGTGGAGTGGTAGACGATTAGATCTTTCTCATCCCTTTGTCGATGCACGAATGCCCGATGGGAGCCGACTCCACGTAACAATTCCTGAAATTACCGCAGAACATTGGGCAGTCAATATTCGAAAGCATTTACTAAGACACTTAAATCTAACGGATCTGATTTCTCGTGGAGTTCTAACGGAAAAGATTGCTCAACTGCTTAAGCACTCCGTTCATGCGGGTTTAAACATTTTAGTTAGTGGCGCTACTCAATCAGGAAAAACCACAATGCTTAACGCATTGGCTTCGAGTATTCCGGTCTCAGAAAGAGTCATCACAATAGAAGAAGTTTTTGAACTTAAACCAAACTTGCCTGACGTAGTTCAAATGCAAACACGTTCAGCCAATCTGCAAGGAACTGGCGAAATTCCTTTGCGACGATTAATCAAGGAATCACTGCGTATGCGTCCCTCCAGAATTATTGTTGGAGAGGTAAGAGAAGCAGAAGCGTTGGATCTACTCATCGCCTTGAACTCGGGTTTACCTGGAATGGGAACTTTGCACGCTAATTCACCTAAAGATGCAATCATTAAATTACAAACACTTCCTTTGTTGGCTGGCGAAAACATATCTCACAAGTTTATTGCTCCTACTGTTGCAGCTGCGATTGATTTAATCATTCACGTTCAGATGGATCAAAGTGGAAAGCGACGTATTTCAGAAATTGCCGCACTAACTGGTCGCTACGAGAATGATCGTCCTGAAATTGAATCTCTGTGGAAATGGAATATTGACCACTACGTTCGTGGATTAGGTGCACTTCCAAAACCAGAGAAGTTCGCTGCAATTGGTTTTCCGCTGGAATCTTGGTGGAACAAATGAACTACTCATGGAAATCTCTCTTCAAGCATTCTCACTACCGAACACTTCTGATTGGATTCGTCACTGGTTTATTGGTTTTTATCCTCACTCAATCTCTAATACTTGCTTCACCTTTTGCTTTACTCGCCGCAGGTTCACACTTTGCTATTTCTCGAGGTAAGAAAAACAAGTTCGCTGCACAGTTAAGTAGTGCCTGGCCAGAAGTTATTGATCACTTAATTTCAGGAATTTCATCTGGTTTATCACTTGCAGAATCATTAACAGGATTGGCTACGAGAGGCCCTGAAATCGTTCGGCCAGCTTTCCATGATTTCCATGTGCAACTGCAAAATGATGGTGATTTTTCAGGTGGAATACAGAAGCTTAAAGCCTATTTTTCCGATCAAAGCAGCGACCAAATTTTTGAAGCAATACTTCTGTCAAAATCTCTTGGAGGAAATGAGTTGATGTCGATTTTGAGAACTGTGGGAGATTTTATTCGTCAAGATGTCGCCTTGCGTAAAGAAATTGAAATCAAACATGGTTGGGTGAAAAATTCTGCACATCTATCCGCAGCGGCTCCATGGTTATTGCTCTTACTGCTCTCTACACAGCCAGGGACGGTTAATTCCTATTCAACTCCAAAAGGTGCCTTGATACTTGCTACAGGAGTAGGGATGACAGCTCTTGCATATATCTGGATGAATTACTTAGGAAGACTTCCACGAATTCCTCGAGTGTTTAGCAAATAATGAATCTCGCTATCTCAATTCCTTTATTACTCTCAATGAGTAGCGCCTACTTTCTCTTGCTAGATGAAGATATAAATCAGTCAACTCGCTTTATTTCAAAGAGGAAAGACAAGGCAACAGCGCTATTCCCAAAAATGCGTGACCATGAATCAGTGCAACATCGACTTCAAGAACTTGGCAAAAATAAAGTTCAAGATCTGAATCATTTCAGATTTACACAAATTGCAATCGTGATGGGTTCAACTTTTGGGGCCTATGTCTTTCTCTCCCTTTCGGGTAAATCTCTATTCTTAAGTACTTTGATTGCTTTCTTTGTTGGAATTTCGGGGTATGTAATGGCAGATAGAGCCCTAACGAAAAAAATCGCAAAGAATCGAACTCTGCTTGAAAGTGAATTCCCGGCAATTGTTGAAATGCTTACTCTGTGTATGGCAGCAGGAGAAACTCCACTAGGCGCTATGTCTCGTGTATCTCAACGGTCATCTGGTTTGTTGAGTGCTGAATTTTCATTGGTCATTCAATCAGTCACCTCGGGAATTCCATTTCAATTTGCTTTGGATGAAATGGGACGAAGAGTTAAGTCCACTCATATTCGACGATTTGTTGACGCACTGATAACTGCAATGCTCCGAGGAGCACCTTTAGTGGATGTCTTGCAAAGCCACGCTAGAAATGCGCGTGAAGCCGAACGAAACAGAGTCCTTAGTGCGGCAGGTAAATCAGAAGTTTCCATGATGATTCCTGTGGTCTTCTTAATCTTGCCAATCTCAATTCTCTTCGCACTGTGGCCATCGCTATCTAATCTCAATCTATTTCTTGCTTAGTTCGAGGCGAGTAATTAACAAATAATTCTTGTCCACACCTTCAGATTTTCTCTCAAAGGTGAGACGAGATCAATTAGAGGATCGGTCACAAATCACTCGAACAGAAATCTAGGAGAAATATGAAGCTCAAAAATAATGGGATTGAAAATGCATCAATAAAAGTTGCCCTCAACATCTTTAGGGCTCAATCACTCCTCAAGAGAAAAATGAATGAATCAAAGTTCATCGCTGAACTGCGTGATGAGCGTGGAGATGTTCCAGGATGGGTTTTGGTCGTTTTGATGACGACAGGACTCGTAACAGCCATTTGGACAATAGCTTCACCGAGATTAAGTGCAATCTTGAAAAACTCTCTCGATTCAATGAATGGAATTCGCTAACTAATGCACAAGAAGAAAATTCGCAAAGACCGTTCTTTCTTTGGAGCGTTACGTGCGAATACAAATAGAGCAGTAAAGGGAGTGCAAGACGAGAGCGGATCCGTCGAAAGCGCTTTGGTTTTAATCCCTTTACTGATTCTGTTTCTGGTGACAATGCAAATAGGAGTTGCAATAAATTTTAGAAATATCGATAGAACTTTTGCCCAGAGCGAAGCCTCAGAAAGGGCAATCTCTGGTCAATTCACTTCTGCTGATCGAGTGATGGAAGTTAATCCATTTGGAACATTCAACACTTTGGGTATTTTGATTACAAGAAAAGTAAGTAGCATTCCGATTTTGATTCCATTTATCGGAAGTTTTATAAATAAGGGTCACCGTTCAGAAGTTACCGGCATAGCTGTTCTTGAGACTCTTTCATGAGAAATTTGATTGCGAAGATTCGTTCCGAAGAGGGCAGCGCTGCTGTTGAGTTTGTCCTACTCGCTATTCCTTTGTTCATTCCAATAATTTTATTTATGAGTTCATTCGCTGACGTGAGTGATAAAGAATCAATTGCCAGAACTATTGCCCGAGAGAGTGTTCGAGGATTTGTGTTGTCGCGAGGCGATATATCTGCATATTCAACTGCGCACCATATTGCCACTGAAGGTGCGATGGCTCTGGGTTTAGATGCCCACGAAGTTTCCTCGATGAAGGTCAGCATTCGATGTGAAGCATGGCCATGTATAACTCCACGCAATCGAATTTCACTAACCATAACTTTCCATTCAAATCAGGGTAATAGAGAGATTAAAGCAACTGTTGAAGAAGTTTTATCACCATGGGTCTGATATGAAGTGCTTCTTTTCTAAGACGCTTAAAGTTACTAAAGCGCGAATAAAAGTAAAACTCCAAGATGAGGAAGGTTCTATTTCCCTATTGATCATTGGACTCTTTGTCGTAACAGTTGCAACTTTGCTTGTGATAACAAATATTGCATCTATCGCGATTGCTCAGCGATCTTTGGTTCAAGCAAGCGAAGCTGCTGTCCAGCGCGGAGTTCAGAATTTAGATCTCGAGGCATATTACGTTGGTGAAGGTGGAATGCTTAGCGGAATTTTGAATAACGGCGAAGTTCCAATTCCAATTGAATGTGGTTCTGCTAATTCTGCCATTAGTAACGAGTTGCATCACTGGAACTCTGCAAACAGTGCGCTCTTACGGAGAGAAATCCGAGATATCTGGATTAGTGAATTCAATTGTGATGGAGTATCAGTCGGAATTAGTACCTCTGCATTCGCAGTACTGCCACTTCAACTTCCATTCATTAACCTCAAAAATATTGAATTGCATACTTCTGTAGGTGCGACAAATACTCGCTCGAAGGGCTTATATCTCTTCGGTATTCGCATTTCTTAGTTGGATGTATTCATGAAATTCTTTTAAGTTACTTATCTCGCTATCCTTTACCCATGGCTGCGCGTGAATACGGGATAGAGATTGGTGCTATTGACGCGACCCTTGTTTCTATTGAAAAGGTTTTAGATTTACCTAAATTACGTAAGTTAGCTGCTGAATTAGAAGAGCAAGCTGGTGTTCCGAATTTGTGGGATGACCCAGAGAGTGCGCAGAAGATTACGAGTCGTTTGTCTAGGACTCAATCAATAATTTCTAAGTTAGAGAGTTTGCGTCAACGCGTTAGTGACTTACCTATTCTTATTGAGTTAGCACAGAGTGAGAGTGACACTGCAGCTGCAATGGCAGATGCTGAAGCAGAATTAGATGCAACTAAGAAAGCTGTCAGCGAATTAGAAGTGCAGACACTTCTGAACGGCGAATACGATGACCGCGATGCGCTGATCACTATTCGTTCTGAAGCCGGTGGAGTTGAAGCAGCAGATTGGGCGCAGATGTTGATGCGCATGTATCTGCGTTACTGCGAACGTCATGAGTTAAAAGTGGACATTCTCGAAACTTCTTACGCAGAAGAAGCAGGTATTAAATCGACAACTTTTAAAGTTAGTGCGCCTT
>JACCDJ011532039.1_pt1 | contig 10503 bp, 10 predicted proteins | sample 7444481 | NCBI WGS metagenome assembly JACCDJ01 (sample SAMN15323435, study PRJNA562643) | freshwater metagenome | isolation source: river surface water | place: USA:Blue River Watershed | collected 2017-08-15 | reverse complement strand
TAAACAGAAAATTAAAATGAGTATCTCGACGACAACTATAAGATTTATAGCCCTAGAGGTAGTACCGGCAAAAAGAAAATCACTATAAGAAACAAACGGGAAGAGAACAATAAAAAAGTAAACCAGCCATTCAATTGATTTTTGAACTAAATTATAACCTTTTAAATTAAAAAACATAATTTAATTATACACATTCCCTAGTAAAAACACAAAAACCACCCCTAAGGGTGGTTTTTGTTTAACAAACAAAACCTATACTATCAACCCAATACTAGTCGAGACTGATTGAAGGAGTCACGAAAGCATCTAGATTAGAACTGTAAGTGATATCTGGGGTTGAATCATCGTCAGTATCCCACTTGATACCAGTTAGAGCTACTCTAACTGCTCCCATATCTATGTCTGACTTACTTCGATCAACTGTCAACTCGAATGTTTCACTTTCACCTTCTTCAATTAGGTAAACACCTTCTGAAGTTAGGTCAGTATCAGTTTCATTTCTAAGTGTGCCAGTTTGGTCTGTAGTAGTTGCTGTGCGAGCAGAACCGTAAGTTAGACTGTAAGTGTTAGCCATAGCTCCGTCTGGAGAAGCTATAGAAGCAACATATACGTTGTCTCCAACAGCAGTTACTTTGAATCTAATTACGAAAGCACCTGTATCGCCGTTATCAGCATCAACTTCACCCTTAACTGCAGTAGGAGAACCTACTAGAGCAACAACAATTCCTGTTGTTCGGAATGATAGAGTTTCACCTCCTGCAGTACCAGTCTTTTCACCAGATGCAAGTTGATCACCTTCCTCGTTTTCAACATCCATGAAACTTCGGTTTGTAGAAGTAACAGATGCTGTAAGACTTGCTCCTTCTGTAAAGTCAGAAGCGTCAGCAACGTCAACAAGAACTTGGAATTCTACAGTATCACCAGCGTCAACAACGAAATCAAGATTGTCGAAAGTGATAGAAGCTGATGCACCAGATGCTACTGAAGGTACAGCCTCACTAAATTCGTCATCTCCAAGTACCAATCGAACATTTGAAGCAACAACATTCATGTTTGATGTAACTGCAGCAAATGTAACTGGGAATTGGTCAATAGTAACATCAGATGTTCCACTAAGCTTAAGTTTACCACTCAATAGAACTACATTATCAGTTGTTCCTGTGTCAGAAACAGCTACAATGCCTTCCTCTGGGTTATCTGAAGCAGTTGAAAGCTTCAATTCTGTATCAGCAGATGCTGAGAATGTTACAGCGTCGATTTCCATACCATCACCAAGAGAATCCCAACCGATTTCATCAGCTGAACGAGTAGCAGAAGTACTGTCTGTACTTACTACACCAGATCCATCTTCGTAACGAACATTTTCGATACCGACTGACCATTCATCAGCATTAATATCTCCTGAGTCAAAACTATTAGCTCCATCTACTGTTATGTAGAATTTCTCAGTTGAATCAGATCGAACAACTGCGTTCTTAACAGAAACAACCTTAGAATAAGTATCGTTACTATTTTCTGAGAAATCTGCTAAATCAGCTGAACCAATTTTTGTTGAACCCATCCAGATTGAAACTGAATCGAAGTAATCATCAACGTGTGAAGAATCACCTGTTTCATTACCTGTAGGATCAAAAACAAGTTTGAATGATTTTAGAGATATATCTCCGTCGTTAGATGTTTCAAGTTCAAATCCAGCAACTTTTACATCACTTTCTCCTTCACCAACTTCTTCATCAGAATATTGTGAAAGAGTAGTAATAGCAGAAATTGTTCCATCTGTTCCTTCTAGATCTCCAGTTGAAGGAGTTGTTCCAGTTGAACTACTATCACACTTAACTCCAGTTGTTGAACTGTAGCCAGAAGTTGATGTGCATCCTGCTGGGTAAGAACCAGTTGAACCACCTGCTAATTTAGCACCAGTCATAGCGCCAACCACACCGTCAGCTGTAAGGCCGTTAGTAGATTGGAAAGCCATAACAGCAGCCTTAGTCATAGGACCAAAGTTACCGTCTGCAGTAAGACCACCAAGAGCTTGTTGCAAAGCAACAACTTGTGATCCACTTGAACCTTGCTTAAGAGTTACGGTGTGCATGTATGCAGCTGAAGCAGAAGAAACTGCAACAAAAGCAAATGCTACTACCATCATAACTCCAAGAAAGAATTTTGATTTTAATAAATTACTCATAAATTTTTTTCTAATTTTTCTACGCCATTAATAAGTTTCGACAAAACTAAAAGCGTATTTTTCCAATCACTATTTTCACCTGCAATTAATTAATTAATAATTTTTATAATGGTGCAGACTACTAACAGTGAATAGAGTTGAACTAAACACTGAAAACAAATATTGCCCCGCCTGCAAAAGCCATGTTAAGCATTGCGGGCAGGTATTTAATTTTCAATGACCTTACCATTTATTTTCCTCGAATCACTTGAAATTTTTTCGACGAAATTTCAAACGATTTTTTGAAGAAGAAAACAAATACAATTTATGAATATGTATTCACACAAAAAGTGCAACACATAATCATAAGAACATTATAATGTATTACTCAAAGGTAGAGCAATATATTATGTGGATAACTCGCTGAAATCAGTTGCCAGTCACCAGTAAACTGGTTTCCAGGTAACACAAAAACAGCCAAAACCCACAATACAATACTAGCATTTTTTTAGCTAAAAAGCAAGAATTTCGACTAGTCCCTAGTCCCCAAAACCAAGCCACTAATTTATCGAGTACCTACTCCATCTCTTTTCACCTTCTCGTTTTAGGACACCATCTTTAACCATAGCCACCAGTTCCCTTTGCAATGTCTTTTCACCACAAGAATACAAGGCCGAGAGCACGTCTTTTTGTCCTTTAGCTTTGTTTCTAATGTCCGTTATAGTTAAGCCGACTTCTGAATTTTTTAATACAGATACTATATCAGCTCTTCTATGTTTTTTAAGGACATCAAAGCTAGGAGTTTGCCTGTTAGGATTGTGATTTTTTCTATCGGACATGGACACAGAACCGACAGGGTTTATCCCCTTTAGGACACTCATTAGATTCCCTGCTTTTTGCATTCCGATGTTTACTGGAGATGGACGTGTTCGTGATAAATCAGTGTGTCTTCGAGTTACTAACTCTGAATAATTTTTACTCTCATCTAGACCTTCGTCTTCCATATTTCCACCCAAAAAATCCTCAATCCATACTGCCCTACCCCTACCATATTCCTCCACAGATCCTAAAAGTTTTAAGAATTCATTTCGAAGAATTCTATTATTCATTTGAGATACTAATCCTACAGTCTGGGCTATGTCTAAAAAGGACAACACCTCCCTTATTTTTGATCCAGATTTTATTGCATCTAAACCTATGTCCGATATAATTTCTGTTCCCAATGTCCTTAATTTAAGACGTAATGGTTCATGTATGTCCATTATGTCCGTTACCATAAATAGTGCCATAACAAGCTTGTTTGACTTGGTATACGAGATTGGGGGTTGAATAGTGTCTGTGATAGACAGACCTGCTTGAGAATTTGTGTCTTTTAATTTATTTTCTTCCCCTAACATCTGTCCATTATTATATAGGACGTAAAAAAACGCAAGCATTTTTTAGGTCCTAGTTATTTAGGCACAAGGATGTAGAAAAAAAATAATTAAATAAATATTATTACCTGAAGCCTAGTGCCTAGTGCCTAGGCTATGTTAAAATACACTCATGGCAAAAAACGCAGCCGCTACGCGGGAGAAAATTATGAAAAAAAATCAAAAAAGAAATAAGGAATTAAATGTTGAAACAAGTGGACTAGAATCCAATACAAAAAATGGAATTCTTGCAATAATATTTTTTGTACTCGCGCTATTTTTTTTAATGGCATGGTTTGATATGGCTGGTGTAGCTGGAAAGTTTACTTATGAAAAATCAAACCTATTGCTTGGTGTCGGATATGTGCTACTGCCTGCACTACTTTTGATGCTAGGGTCTTCTTTTGTAAAAGCTGAAACACCGGACATAGGCTGGACTCGAACTGTCAGTGCAATTCTGTTTTTATTATCTGGGCTCGGCATTATCGACGTGGCATCTATAAATCACGCAGGTGGGTTACTTGGTCAAATACTTTCCACTCCTTTTGTTTACCTTTTTGATAAGTTAGCTAGCATAGTTTTTCTAGGTGCAATTTTAATTATTTCCATTTTAGTTATGTTCAATGCTAGTTTGGAATTTGGAGCAATCTGGCAAAACCTAAAAACATTATTCCAAAGAAAAAAAGTCACTGATGACCTAGAGCTCCCGAAAGAAATCGAAACACCTGAAGAAGAATCGGAGGATGACACAGCACAGGAAACAGCTGGGGACAAAATAAAGAAAGCTCTTGGTGTAAAGAAAAAAGAGCCTACTTTCGCTCCAAGTGTCGTTGTCGAAGAAGAAGAGATGCCTATAAAAAAACGAAGGACCAGCCTCTCTACTTACACTCCTCCCCCACTTTCACTTCTTGAAGAGGACAAGGGGAAACCGAACACTGGCGACATCAAGGGAAATTCAAACATCATCAAGCGTACTTTCCAAAATTTTGGTATAGAAGTAGAAATGGATGAAATAACCGTAGGTCCCACGGTTACTCGTTATGCCCTCAAGCCCGCAGAAGGCGTAAAGCTTTCACGTATTGTGGGTTTGCAAAATGATCTGGCTCTAGCACTAGCGGCCCACCCTATACGCATTGAAGCCCCTATCCCCGGCAAGTCATTAGTCGGAATTGAAATTCCAAATAAATCAAAATCAGTGGTTGGACTGGCCACACTTCTGGCTGACGAAAAATTCCAAAATTCTGCTAAGGCTCTCACTATCGGCCTCGGCCGTGGTATCTCTGGAAAGGCTATATTTGGAAACTTGGCGAAAATGCCACATGCCCTGGTCGCAGGTACTACTGGGTCTGGAAAGTCTGTGACTATTCACTCTATAGTTACCTCTCTCTTGTATAGAAACGGTCCAGACGATATGAAGTTCATACTTATCGACCCAAAGCGCGTAGAGCTGACCCTATACAACAATATCCCCCACCTGCTCACTCCTGTTATAACTGAAGCCAAGAAAGCAATACTTGCCCTAAAATGGGCTGCAAAGGAAATGGATAGACGTTATGACATACTGGGTGCCGAATCCGTGCGTGACATCGAGTCATACCACAACAGCGTAGCTGGAGGAAAAATCAAGAAAACCAAAACCAACGTAGCCGGCGAAGAAGTAGAATCTGAACCAGACCGAATGCCATATATAGTCATAATCATTGACGAGCTCGCCGATATCATGACAGCCTACCCTCGCGAACTAGAGTCTGCCATCGTACGCTTGGCACAAATGTCTCGTGCTGTGGGTATTCACCTTATCTTGTCGACCCAACGCCCAGAAGTCAGCGTTATTACCGGGCTCATTAAGGCCAACATCCCTGCTCGTATCGCCTTAAAGGTTTCTTCACAAATAGATTCTCGAACCATCCTCGACACAGTGGGCGCAGAAAAACTTCTAGGAGCTGGAGACATGCTCTACTCTTCTGGTGAAGCACAGCCCGAGCGTCTACAAAGTGCATTCATATCTGAAGAAGAAGTAAAGAAGGTTGTCAGCTACCTTATCGATAAATACAAAGATGAAATTACTGACGAGATTTCCCTAACTTCCGGTTCAATTTCTGCGGATAAAAGTATTTTTGAAAGTACGCTCGATGATGGAGACACTGAAGATGATGATGAAATGTATGAAGAAGCTCGGCAATGCGTAATCGAAGCTGGGCGTGCCTCGACTTCATATCTACAAAGAAAATTAAAACTTGGCTACGCTCGTGCCGCCAGACTCATGGATAAGCTAGAAGAACGTGGGGTCATCAGCCCTGGTGATGGTGCCAAGCCTCGCGAGGTATTAGAAAAAATAGGAGAAATCGCAAGTGAAGATACCGCGACAGAACGACCAGGAATGTAATATAATTACAAAGCACATAATAATCAGACATAATGAGCATCCTCAGTAAAAAAACATTTAAAACCATCTTGCTCGCCTTATTCTTTCTTTTTATTGTCGTATATGCATTTTTCCGATCGCACGATATAGTATTTGGAGTTAAAATAAAAAATATAAACCTGGAAGACGGTATGACGATGGAGAATAGCTCCCTGCGTGTCACTGGAAACGCAAAAAACGCAGTAAACCTAACACTAAATGGACGAGAAATATCTATTGATCAAGCTGGAAATTTTGACGAGACAATAGCCCTACTCACAGGGTATAATGTCATAAATATCAAGGCTGTAGATAAATTTAAGTATACTGATGAAAAGAATTATAAATTAATGCTAAAGTAAATATATGATGAAAAAGAAAGAGAAAAAGGAAGACAAGACCGTAGGTACTGCAATACTAGAAGACACACTCAAATCCATCCAAACAAAATTTGGAGAAGGATCCATTATGAAGTTTGGTGATTCACCCAAGGTAGATATCAATGTCATCCCGACTGGGTCTATTGGACTCGACATGGCACTCGGTGTGGGGGGTATCCCTCGCGGTAGAATTATAGAAATCTTTGGACCAGAATCCAGTGGTAAAACTACCCTCTCTCTCCATATCGTAGCTGAAGCACAAAAGAAAGGCGGAGTGTGTGCGTACATAGACGCTGAACACGCCATGGACCCTGACTATACAAAAAAGCTTGGCGTAAATATAAATGATTTACTTATTTCTCAGCCGGACAATGGTGAGCAAGCTCTGGAGATAGTCGAGAGCTTGGTGCGCACGGGAAAGATCGATGTGGTGGTGATCGACTCTGTAGCAGCCCTCACCCCAAAGGACGAGATAGAGGGTGACATGGGCGCATACCATGTGGGTAAACAAGCTCGCCTTATGAGTCAGGCCCTACGAAAACTTACCGCTATAGTTTCTCGTTCAAAGACTGTGGTGATATTCATCAATCAAATTCGAATGCAAATCGGAGTAATGTTTGGTAACCCTGAAACCACCCCAGGTGGTAAGGCGCTAAAATTCTACACTTCTGTGCGTTTAGATATACGCAAAATCGCTCAAATCAAAAAAGGTGAAGAGATCGTCGGCTCACGTACTCGAGTCAAAATAGTTAAAAACAAAGTAGCTGCTCCATTCAAGCAAACCGAATTCGACATAATCTACAATGAGGGTATTTCTAAAGAAGGTGAACTAATGGCTCTAGGAGAGCGGTTTAAAATTATTGAAAAAACTGGGAATTCTTACTTCTATATACCATCTGGAGACAAGGCAGAGAAAACAAAGCTCGGTGTAGGTTATGACACCACTCGCACTTTCCTTCGCCAAGAGAAAAAACTTAGTGACCAAATACTCAAGGAGATAATGAAGAAGTTTGCCGAAGAAGCATAGTGATACTCAGGTTGCTTAAAAAGCATTTTCTGATAATATAGAACGCATGTCACAATTAGAATACAGCGAAATTCGCGAAAAGAAAATAATTATACACGATGATGAGCCTTGCGAAGTGGTAGAGTCTCATGTAGCCCGAACTCAACAACGCAAACCTCAAAACCAGGTAAAACTTCGAAGCCTTATATCTGGCAAGGTATTCCCTGCCACCTACCACGTATCTGAATCTGCCTATGAAGCAGATATAGAAAAACGGGAAGTAACCTTTCTTTACACCAACAAAGGTGAATTTTGGTTCTGTGCCGTAGATGATAAGGCCAATCGATTCAAGCTGGACGAAGCACTCATGGGTGATAGCGCTAAATTCCTAAAGGCAAACAATGATGTCACTGCCCTAGTCTGGACTGATGATGATGACAATGAAAAAATAATCAAAATCACTGTACCTATCAAGATGAACTTCAAAGTCAAAGAAGCCCCTCCTGCAGTCCGAGGAGACACCAGTAAGGGTGGAAACAAGATCATCACCCTAGAAAACGGCACAACAATCACCGCCCCAATGTTTATAAACGAAGGTGACACTGTCAGTATCAACACTCAGACTGGCGAATACGTGGAAAGAGTATAAAATACTAAATAACAAATTAAAAACCCCTCTATCGAGGGGTTTTTAATTTACTTTACTATGAATGGAAGAAGTCCTAGGAATCGAGCTCGCTTGATAGCCATAGCTAAAGCACGTTGATTCTTGGCAGTAACACCACTCCTCTTATGAGAAACTATCTTACCAGAAGGATTCAAAAATTTCTTTAAGATTTCTGTATCTTTGTAGTCGATGAATTTTATATTGTTTGCTGAAAAATAATCTTGTTTCATAATTTCTTTATACTTTATAACTAAAATGGTATATCTTCTGGGTTAATATCTTCTTCTGGGTACTCAATGCTATCCATATCGCTCCCTTGTGAGGCTGGAGCGGTTGATCCCGCTGAACTCGTACTTACTCCGCCCGTAGCTTGCCCTCCCCTTGGACCAAATTGAGTGCGATCAGCGATGATTTCAGTTCGATACTTCTTCTCACCACTTGTCTTGTCATCCCAACTTCGTGTCTGCATTCGGCCTTCTACGAGTATCGAGCTTCCCTTCTTCATATACTGGGCAACCGTTTCTGCTTGTCGGCCAAAGACTACTACGTTGTGGTAATCGGCAGATTCTTGGCGAGCACCATTTTTATCTTTCCAGACTCGGTTTGTAGCTAGTGAGAACGAGCAAACCTTGATTCCAGAAGGCAGAGACTTGAGCTCTGGGTCGCGAGTAAGGTTTCCTATTACAATTGCTTTGTTTAAATACATGATTGGTTAGATTCTAGTCACTAGTAACTAGTTAACTAATAATTAGGCTGCAACCATGGCGTCTATCTCTTTATCAATCTCTTCCTTACTGATAGGCATAGTTTCACCTTCCTCCTTTTTCATTTCTGGCTTACGGTGCATATCTGCTCGCACAAACCTCTTTGCAGCTATAGTGTTTTCCTTTACAGTCTTTGTAATCAAAAATCGTAGCACTGTCGAATCAAGATCTAACTTCTTCTTGAGTTCTAGCACACTTGCTGGCTCCATAGTGAATTTTACCCAGCCAAAATATGCTGTAGTAAATTTGCTTCGCACGTTAGAAATCACCTTGGTCATAGGGTAAGCGATTTGCATCATCTTTGGCATTTCATCAGCAACTACACTGCCCCCTAGGGTAGATACAAGGTCTTTCAAATTACCAAAGATGGCCGGTACTTCCTCCTCTTTTACCGTAGGCACCAAAAGGAAGCCTACTTCGTAAACCTTGGCACTTGTTTTTTCTTCTGTTTTTTCTACTTCTGACATGAATTTCATACTATCAAGAATACTCTAAAAAAGCAACTCGGATGCTATACACCAAATACTCTTTTGGCATTTTTCATGATAACCTCAGCCACCTCGGCTTCTGGTAGATCTTTAATCTCAGCAATACGCTTTACAACCTCTCTTACATACACAGGCTCGTTTCGGCGCCCTCGGTACGGCACAGGTGTGATATATGGTGAGTCTGTCTCAGTCATTATCATGTTTAAGGGTATATTTTTTACCACTTCGTCATAATCGTGAGTAAAAGTCAGCACCCCAGTAAAAGAAATAGTAAAACCAAAGTCTACAAAACTCTGCGCCACAGCCAATGACCCTGCAAAAAAATGCACGTCACCTTTGACTTTAGAATATTTTTTTAAAAGATCCAGCGCATCTGCATATGCATCATGAGTATTGTCTTTGGGATTGTTGCGAATATGGAGCATGAGTGGCTTACCAAATTCATTAGCCAATTCAATCTGAGCGACAAAAGCAGACTTTTGTTTTTCAATAGACTCTTCGTCCATCCGATAATAATCGAGCCCACACTCCCCGATGCCGACTACTTTCGGATTTTTTAAAAATTCACGATAGACTTCCTTATCAAAAACTTCTCCGCGTGAAGTAAATTCTTTTCCACCTTCGCCCAATTCCTTTTCATCGTGATAAGAAGCTCCAGTGTGAATCGGATGCAAACCGACGATGGCATAGACGCCATTTTCATATTGCTCGGCCAAGGCCACCGCCTGACGAGAAGTATCGGCTTGAGTGCCGACGTTGATGACGATGGTCTCACCATCCAAAGCCCGCTTGATGACCTCCCCTCGATCAGCATCAAAGGCCTGAAAATTCACATGACTATGTATGTCTATATATTTCGGCATATTTAATCTTTCAACACAGGGGAACCCTGTGTAATTTCTTTTTCCTTATAATTAAGCCACTCGTCAATCATATTATCAAAATATTCTTTTTCAGATTTATAATCTTTATTATAACCTGGGAAAGGGGCTGGGCTTACAATCACGAAATCTCTTTTTGCATACTCCCCTATACTAGAATATTTATAATTAAAGATAAACTCTTTTAAAGAATCAAAATCTTTTGGCCCACACTCTTTCCAATTTTTATCTTTCAACTTTGCTGGATTTAAGTGTATATATGAGTAAATATATTTTAAATATTCGTCACTATTAATATGTTGCGATTTAAAAGGACCCTGAAATAACGCCCCAGTTC
>JACCDJ010739832.1_pt1 | contig 10504 bp, 9 predicted proteins | sample 7444481 | NCBI WGS metagenome assembly JACCDJ01 (sample SAMN15323435, study PRJNA562643) | freshwater metagenome | isolation source: river surface water | place: USA:Blue River Watershed | collected 2017-08-15 | reverse complement strand
GTATTGGTTCAAACATGCTCACTATTAAGGGTGTGAAAGAATTGAAAGGCTGTTTTCACCGTATTTTGCCAGACATGATTGAAATTGGTAGCTTCATTGGTTTAGCAGCCATGACGCAATCTGAAATTACCATCAAAGATGTTTCTTGGGAAAACTTGGGTGTCATTCCTAACGTTTTCAGACGTCTAGGTATCAAAATCGAACGTCGTGGCGATGACATCTTCATTCCTGCTCAAGAAAAATACGAAATCGAAACCTTTATTGATGGATCTATCATGACCATCTACGATGCTCCTTGGCCAGGCTTCACCCCAGACTTACTTTCCATTATTTTGGTCGTTGCTACACAAGCTAAAGGGTCTGTTCTTATTCATCAAAAAATGTTTGAGTCACGTCTTTTCTTTGTAGACAAACTCATCGACATGGGTGCTCAAATTATTCTTTGTGATCCACACAGAGCTACAGTTATCGGACTCAACCGCGAGCACAGCCTAAAAGGTATTGAAATGACTTCCCCAGATATCCGTGCGGGTGTTTCATTACTCATTGCAGCGCTTTCCGCTAAAGGAAAGAGTGTGATTCACAACATCGAACAAATTGACCGCGGTTACCAAGACATTGAGCTGCGCCTCAATAACATTGGTGCCGATATCAGACGCATCGGATGAAAAAGCCCTTGATACTTATTGTTGGTGTTTTACTGGTTTTTGCCTGTTATGCACTTTGCTTTCAAAACAAGCCTAAGTCAATAACACCCGTAAGTACAATTGCGCCTGAAATCAGTTTGCTTTCTCCAAAAGGAAAAACACTCAAATTGTCTTCTTTAAGAGGCAAAATGGTTCTCATAGATTTCTGGGCATCTTGGTGTGGTCCGTGTCGCAAAGAGAGCCCGAACGTGGTAGAAGCTTATCAAAAGTACCACAACAAAGAATTTAAAGATGCCAAAGGTTTTGAAGTTTTTAGTGTTTCTTTAGACCGAGACAACGCAGCTTGGAAACAAGCAATCATTACCGATCACCTTTCTTGGAAGTATCATGTCCTAGATGAACAAGGATTAGCTGCAGCCAATTATCAAGTAGCCACAATACCTAATGCATTTTTGGTGAATGGGGCAGGTGAGATCATTGCAAGTGGTCAAGATCTTAGGGGTCTTAACTTACACATTACCCTAGATAAATACTTGAAGTAGGAGGTTCTATTCAGGCCTTTTTTACCTGAGTTAAATGCGATCTAAAACGTATTTGATTAATTCATCCATCGCTTTATCAATTCCCGTAGAAAATTCTTCTAATGGCCTATTAGCTACACCTAAGCATAAAGTGGTGCATTTGTGCCCCAAAGCTTTGCCCAATGCAAAGATGGCAGAGCTTTCCATCTCAAAATTCATGATCTTTTGCTCTTTATTTTGAAAAGCACCAAGTTGCAGATGAATGTCACGCATTTTGCTCTCCATTCTTAAGGATCGTCCTTGTGGTCCGTAAAAGCCAGAACTTGTAACTGTAATACCCGTATTCACTTTTTCAGAATTGAATCGGGCTACTAATTCTTGATTTGCTGCACTTAAGTATGGAATGATATTTTTCGGAAACTGTACTTGTTCATTGATGCAGGCTAGCAAGTGTTGTTCCTCTTGGCTGAAGTCAATTGGATAAAAATGTGCAACGTTATCTAGACCTAAAGCGTGTGTCGATAGTATCCAAGAATGTACAGGAATATCGGGCTGCAAAATGCCACAGGTCCCAATTCTAACGAGCTCTAAAGATTTATTTTCAGATTTATCTGAACGATTGACCAAATCAATATTCACTAAAGCATCGAGTTCTTGCATGCAAATATCGATGTTGTCGGTGCCGATGCCTGTAGAAAGTACGGTAATACGTTTTTGTTGATACCAACCTGTATGGCTCACAAACTCGCGATGTTGTACCTGGTGTTCAATTTCATCAAAGAATCGACTGATTTTTCCGACGCGGTCTTGGTCTCCGACCAAGATGATTTTATCGGCAAGCTGTTGAGGTAATAAGCCCAAATGATATACAGCTCCGTTGCCGTCAAGAACGAGTTCAGTTGCAGGATAACGCATGATAAAGTATCAAATAATGCACTACTTGATAGAGCCAAATACTTTAGCTAAAAGTTCAGAAATACGAGCAGCTGGGTTAGCACGTATTTGATCTTCTTCTTGTGTGACTAAAATAAATAGCCCATCAATGGCTTTTTGTGTGATATAGGCGTCCAGATCAGGATCGAGTTGCTGACCTCCGGTTAGTTTTGCTGCTGCGTTATATTTTGTAATTAACGGGTTCCAATAGGATGTAAGGCCTACTTGAGCGGTTGCTGCTTTTACTTTAGGTAAAAAAGCATTGTATAGTTGAGTCTGTGTCTGCTGCTTTAAGTAGGAACTTGCGGCACCGTTTCCACCATTCAGAATTTTAAAACCATCTTGAACACTCAGCTTAAGGATGGCATCTTTGAAAATTGGTAAAGCTTCTTTTGCTGCTTCTTCAGCTGCTCTATTGAGAGTGGTTTCGAATTTGTCTACTTGAGCAGACATTCCGAGTTGAAGGGCTTTTTCCTTGACCTTGATGGCGTCAGGAGGGAAGGGAAGTCTGATCTCAGGATTTTTTAAAAAGCCGTCAAGCATACTACTCTTGTTGACTGCTTTTTCAATTCCTAGTTGTAAGGCTTCTTTAAGGCCTGAAATAACCTCTTCGTTGGTTAATTGAGGAGTCTGGGCACCAATTTGAGTTGGAACCTTAATTTGTACATCTTTAGCAAGCGCTTTGAGATTTTGAGCACAAGAAGCTTGCGTCCAAAGAAGGAATAAGGAAAACGGAATGAGTAAATTTTTCATGGCTACCTGATTACATGAATCATGCCAGTTTTGTTTGTTTTTCCGTCAGTGTCTTTGTCTTTGAACCAAGCTTTCCAAATGTAGGTACCAGGCTGAACTTTTACGCCATTATAGTAACCATCCCAATAGCCTTTAGGGTCATTTGTTTCCCAAATAACTTCTCCCCAGCGGTTGTAAATAGCAAGGTGGAAATTCTCAGCATCAATACCCTCGATGTAGAATGCCCAAACTTGATTGTGTTCGTCGTCGTCTGGGGTAAATGCCGTAGGCGCATAGAAGATGACATCTGAAACAACTTCAATTTCAATGGTGATGGAATCTGAACAGCCATCTACTGTGGTTACAGTGAGCATAATTGGGTATGTAGCCATTACGCCTTCTGGATAAGAAATGATGGCGCTAGAACCATTGCTCGTGATTTGTGTTGAGCCAGGAGAAGACCAATTGTATTGCGCAATGTTACCCGATGAAATGTCATTGGTCTGAACGGTTGTTTCGAACCAAGTTACAGGATTTTTAGAGAGCGTAAAGTTTGCAGACGGCATTGGTGTTACCGTTAATAAGTCATCAAAGAAGCCATTGTAAATACAACCATGAATCGAAGTAATCACGACACTGAGGTCGTAGTCTCCGGGTTGAGCAATGGTGTGGAATAAGGTATCTTGATTTGGTAAGTTGAAGCTATCACCGTTAGAGAATAGGTAAGCGGTATATGCGATATCTTGGCCATTGGTAGATACATTATGCATTTCAAAGTTACCAGGCGTACAAATTTGATTGTCTACAGGTGCAATGATTGCAATGATATCTTGTGGGAAAGTGATTGTCATGCACTCAGTAGTGGTAGGTGAGCCACAAAGTTCGCTAAGCGTTACACAGTAGACTGTTCCAGTATTCAATGGGTCCACAGTAATGCTAGAGCCATTGCCAATCGGAATGCCATTTTCTGTCCATGAAAAAGTGTAGGCTGTTGAACCTCCTGCACCTGCTGCGCTCAGCACAATATTTGATTCCGAACAGATCATGGTGTCTTGGGTCAAGAATGTGATGTCTAAGGGGTTTGGCTGACTAATGGTAACAGAAATTGTTTGTACACAACCATTGGCATCTGTTACGGTACAGGTGTTTAAGCCAGCAGGTAAATCAAGTGCGGTAGCTGCTAAAGAGGAAGAGATATCCCAATCATAAGTGTAAGGCGCAGTTCCTTGTGTGACGTCAATAGTAGCCTGACCATTTGCAAATGTGTAGCAGTTGGCATCAATCACGTTGATAGGATTCAGAATCATGGCAGGAATCTCTGTTATAGTCACGTAAATGGTATCTGAACAGCCCGTAGCGTTTGAGGCATAGCACCAATGGTTACCGGCGGGAAGGCCCGTAACTGTTTGGGTTGTGGCACCTGTACTCCATTGATAGGTAATCACACCTGTTGCAGGGGTTACGTTTGCCGTAGCAGTTCCGTCTGAGCCGCCTGGGCAGGAGACGGGTGTTGAAGTATAGGAGAAGTTGGCTGGTGTGTCTGTAATGATGGCGGTAGCCGTAGCATTACAACCATTTCCATCGTGTTGAACCACTGTGTAAGTGCCAGCTGTAAGACCCGTTGCTGGATTTCCAGTAATGGCGCCAGGATTCCAAGTATAGGTACAAGGTGCTGGTGAGCCTATGCCTGGTGTGGCTGTTGCACTTCCGATACCTTGAGAACAGACATCTGGCATGACCGTTGTGGTAACAGATGGAGTAGCGCGAGTAATCCAGGTGGTGTCTACGGTAATAGAACCAATACTGGTTCCGCAGGCAGCTCCTGAGAGGAAGTAACCTGTAGTGCCAGGTGGGATTATATTGACATTGAGTGTCCCATTATTGTACGGGAAAGTTTGCCCGTTGGTATTTGCCCAAACAAAATTACTTCCTGGGCTATTGACCATTAAATAGGGGATTTGGGTAATGGCATAGGCAGCCGTATTTGTCGGCGAGGTTGGCGTAAAGCGTCGGCCATCTTGATTGGCTCCCCATACGGTGTTGTTGCGTCCGGGTGTGATGTGCGCAGTTGGCATCGGCATGTTGTTTTCTGAGCCTTGTATGGCTAGCCCGCTGTTCCAGGTATTACAAATTGGTTTGTTACCGATATGTAATTCGAATACGTTGGTCGTTTCGTACATGATGATAGCCATGTAGTTACACTGTGATGTACAGCTGAACATCATGATATTTTTATAGAGCACCACAAATTTGCGGTTCGGAGCTGTACCTATTGTTTGGTATTGGATTTGACCACCTAAAGAAGGATTGATATCTTGATAGGTAAGCATGATGGTATTTTTTGCAGCTGCAAAACCAGCATTTGGAAGCGTGCCTACACCTGTAAGCGCCCAAGGGCAGTAGCCACCTGCATTAGCCAAATTAAAAGATACAAGACCATTTGAACCAATTACACATTGCGTGTAGTTATTTCCGTAGAAATTAAAAGTAAAACCGATACTTACAGCTGCAGACCAGGAGTCGTCAGTCAGAGAGACATTAGTTGGCGTGTTAAGATAAAGACCGGCGGCTGCACCTGGTGTAGTACCCGTGTTACAGTTGTTAATTGTAACAGTTTGCCCTGGACATACAGTGGTATCTTGACCTAAACAGAGTGTGACAGGCCCCTGAGCAAGCAAAGAATGCATGAACGATAATTGCACAAAAAGAAAAAGTGCAATGTATTTTGAGGTAACGGTATTTTTAAAAAACGTCATTTGTTGTAGTAGTTGATTCGAAACGGTTCTTAAACGCAAATATACGTCCTTGCGTTGCTTTTTGTCAACTAAAAAAGTACTCTTTTTATGAATTCTTATAAAAAGATGAAATCAATCTCATAATTAGTGTCATTTAGACACTAATAAAATGTTGAAAAAAGATGAATGCAGGAGGCGTTTTTCAGTTACTTTTGCCAAAGTTTACAAACAAAAAACAACTCTTATGTCAAATCAGTATCACGCAGAAATCGAAGCTTTCATGGATCGTGTTCGCGCCAAAAATGGACACGAACCAGAGTTTTTACAAGCTGTTCAGGAAGTAGCAGAAGCTGTTATTCCGTTTATTGAGGCTAATCCAAAATACAAGACCTCTAAAATTCTAGATCGTATCGTTGAGCCAGAGCGCACCATTATTTTCCGCGTTCCTTGGTTAGATGACAACGGAAATATCCAAGTAAACCGTGGATACCGAGTAGAATTCAATAGTGCAATTGGTCCATACAAAGGTGGCTTGCGTTTTCACCCTTCAGTGAATTTGTCAATTTTGAAATTCTTAGGATTCGAACAAATCTTTAAAAACTCCCTCACTACTTTGCCTATGGGTGGAGGAAAAGGTGGTTCTGATTTCGATCCGAAAGGAAAGTCAGACAACGAAGTCATGAAGTTTTGTCAGTCTTTCATGACAGAGCTTTTCCGCCATATTGGTGCTGATACAGACGTTCCTGCCGGAGATATCGGTGTGGGTGGACGCGAAATTGGCTATATGTTTGGTCAATACAAGCGTTTGCGCAATGAATTTACGGGTGTCTTAACTGGTAAAGGTCGCAACTGGGGTGGATCACTCATTCGTCCTGAAGCAACAGGTTATGGAACTGTTTATTTCGCTAAAGAAATGTTAGCGACTAAAGGTGATTCTTTCAATGGTAAAATTGTAGCAGTTTCTGGTTCAGGAAACGTAGCTCAATTTGCTTGTGAGAAAGCAACTCAACTTGGTGGTAAAGTAGTTACTCTTTCTGATTCTGAAGGATATATCTATGATGAGGCTGGAATCAATGCTGAGAAATTAGCTTGGGTGATGGACCTTAAAAACAACCGTCGTGGTCGTATCTCTGAATATACGAAACAATTCCCTGGTGCAACTTTTGTTGCCGGTAAAAGACCTTGGGAGGTAAAAGCAGACATCGCTTTGCCTTGTGCTACCCAAAACGAACTCAACGGTGATGAAGCAAATGTGCTCGTTGCAAATGGTGTTAAATGTGTAGCCGAAGGTGCTAACATGCCTTCAACTCCAGAAGCCATTGCTGCATTCCAAGCTGCAAATGTTCTTTTCTCACCAGGAAAAGCATCCAATGCCGGAGGTGTCGCAACATCTGGTCTTGAAATGTCACAAAACTCATTGCGTTTATCATGGTCAGCTGAAGAAGTTGATCAGCGTTTACACGGCATCATGGTTTCAATCCACGAAGCTTGTGTGAAATACGGAAAAGATGCAAACGGCAATGTTGATTACGTAAAAGGCGCAAATGTCGCTGGTTTCGTAAAAGTTGCTGATGCCATGATTGACCAAGGATTGGTTTAATCTTAAAGTAAATATCAATAAAGGCTCTCCAAATGGAGGGCCTTTTTTATTTTTGCAATCCATGAACATGCGCTTTACCGTATTTATTGCTTTGTGTATCATTGCATCGCAAATTCGCGCCCAACTTATTTATGGCCTGGGTGCAGCCATACATCGTTATGATCAGGTGCTCAGTATTAAGATGGTAAAACCTTTAAATTATGGTGGTTTAGGTTTGGATCTTGGTATGGGTGTAGAGCGCAGTTTACAAGGCGCTTTGGCTCCTCAACTTGCTTTGTATTTTCAAGCCCCCATTTCAGAAATGTCATTTTCTAAAAAAGTTGTGCCTTGTTATACACTGCGCTATCAATTCGATTTTCAAAAGGCAAGTTTCTTAGATACTTATCATGGCGTTTATTTAGGAGCGGGTCTTGCTTTTGGGAAGCAAAAAAATCTTATGTTATATTTGAATTCAGGATTGGTAATGGAGCAAATGTATGGAGCGCCTGAATCTAGTAAATCGGTTCATTTTTTTTGGAACCCGCAGGCCCAAATCAGTTATTTTTTTAGGGAAACAAAATAGAAGTAACAGATACAGTATTTATTGACAAAAGAAAAGAAAAAATAGTCTCGTTAACGGAAAGCATGTTTAAGAACTTTAAAAATAGCGCCAACAAATTCCACCTCATTTGGATAGGGTTGTTATTGTTTCTGTTCGCTTGCAACAAGTCGGAATCATACCCAGAGGTGCAAATTTTTGGACACGCTGGAATGGGCATGAATATAGGATATAGTATTTATCACGACAATTCAGAGGAGTCTATTGACTTGGCCCTTAGTTTGCCAAATATAGATGGGGTGGAGATGGATGTCAGGATGAGTAAGGATAGCACGCTGTGGCTTTTTCATGAAAATCGATTGGAGGCAACCACTAATGGCATAGGATGTATAGCAGATTTACATGACTATGAAATTGCACAGTTGCATTACAAAAGTATTCATAAAGAAAAACTGGTCAAGCTTGATTCAATTCTTCCTAAATTGAAAGATGGACAAACTTTTATTCTTGACTTAAAGCATTGGAATATTTGTGATTCTTCCGTTCAACTTGAAGCATTCAGAGCGGCCATTTTGAAAATCCCAGTGCATTTGAGGTCACAACTTATTTTAGACAGTTCAAACGAAAGTTGGTTAGCGGCATTGGCCCAAGATTTCAGGGTGGTTTTTTCTACGAGTTCGTATTTAGAAGGTAAAGCAAAACTAGAGGAAATACCACAACTTTACGGCTTGATGACGCGCAGTAAAAATATAACCACGGATGAAATTGCTGAACTAAAGAGTCTGGGTAAAACTGTATTTTTATTCGAAATGCGCTCAAGTAAAACACATAGAGCTATAATGAAAAAAGCACCTACGGCTATCTTGGCAGATGATCCGAGAGGTGCTTTAATAATTAGAGATTAACCAGAATGGTTAACTGATTTGCGTTTTAAAAGGTTATGCCTTGTAAAAAGGAAGTTTAACCACTTTTGCCTTGACGCCTTTTTCGCGAATTTCAATAAAGATTTCTTGATCTAGGGCTGTATTTTCAAGGCTCACATATCCTAAGCCAATACCAACCTTCATACTAGGTGACATCGTACCTGAGGTCACTTTGCCAATGATATTTCCGTTGGCATCTTGGATAGGGTAGTCGTGGCGAGGAATACCGCGATCGATCATTTCGAAAGCCACTAACTTTCTGCTAAGGCCTGTTTCTTTCTGGTTTTTCAAAAATTCGGCATCGGTGAAATCTTTGGTGAATTTTGTAATCCAGCCAAGTCCTGCTTCTAAAGGTGAAGTCGTGTCATCGATGTCGTTACCATAAAGGCAGAAGCCCATTTCTAGACGCAAGGTGTCGCGAGCGGCAAGACCAATTGGCTTGATGCCAAAAGCTGCACCAGCCTCAAAAACAGCGTCCCAAAGTTTTTCGGCATCTTGATTTTTAACATAAACTTCAAAGCCTCCTGAACCAGTATAGCCAGTTGCAGAGATCATGACGTTTTCAATACCGGCAAAAGTACCATATTGAAAAGTGTAGTATGTCATGTTGGCTAAATCTACAGAAGTCAGGCTTTGCATGGCTTCGGCAGCTTTGGGCCCCTGAATAGCTAGCAAAGAGTAGTCATCTGAAAGGTTTTGCATTTCAACCCCGAGGTCGTTGTGCTGTGAAATCCAGTTCCAGTCTTTTTCAATGTTTGAAGCATTGACTACAATAAAGTAAGCTTCTTCAGAAATACGGTAGATAATAAGGTCGTCTACGATGCCGCCTTTGCCATTTGGTAAACAGCTGTATTGGGCTTTGCCATCAAATAATACGCTTGCATCGTTGCTGCAAACTTTTTGAATGAGCGCAAGGGCATTAGGGCCTTTTAATAGAAACTCTCCCATGTGAGACACATCGAAAACACCGACGCCATTGCGTACTGTTTCATGCTCGGCATTTACGCCTTCATATTGCACGGGCATGTTGTATCCGGCAAAAGGCACCATTTTGGCGCCAAGCCCAATGTGTTTGTGGGTTAGGGCGGTTTCTTTCATGTTTTATCCTTTAACGCGTTCAACATAAACGCCTGTGCGTGTATCAATTTTAATTATTTCTCCGTTGTCAATGAACAAAGGAACTTTAACTTCAGCACCAGTTGCGATAGTTGCTGGCTTCATGGAGTTGGTAGCCGTATCACCTTTTACTCCTGGCTCTGTGTAAGTGACTTCAGAGATGATGTACATCGGTAATTCAATCACTAGTGGCGCTTCTTCTTCAGCATGGAAGAGGATGTTTACAGTCATTCCTTCTTGTAAAAAACCAGGTTTTTCTACCATTTTGAGCGGAATATTTACTTGCTCAAAAGTTTCATTGTTCATGAAAATGTAAGAATCAGCTTCTTGATAAAGGTACTGATACTCTCTGTTTTCAATGCGAACAACTTCAATTTTGTGACCAGCTGAAAAGGTGTGGTCAAGTACTTTTCCTGACTCAATTTGTCTCATTTTGGTTCTGACGAAAGCCGGGCCTTTACCAGGTTTAACGTGCTGAAATTCAATGATTTGAAAAAGTTTATCGTTGTGCTTGATGCACAATCCGTTGCGGATATCTGCAGTAGTTGCCATAATTCTGTTTCAATTTGAGGGCAAAGATAGCCTAAATCCTATTGTTATCAACATATTTGGTTTATAATTTCCCTTTTGATGATGTCGCTCAAGCAGTTTAGAATGTTATTTTTGTTTGTTCTAAATTTTGAATCGCTACATGGCTGAAAATCAGTACACCGAAGACAACATACGCTCCCTTGATTGGAAAGAGCACATTCGCTTGCG
>JACCDJ011629064.1_pt1 | contig 10509 bp, 10 predicted proteins | sample 7444481 | NCBI WGS metagenome assembly JACCDJ01 (sample SAMN15323435, study PRJNA562643) | freshwater metagenome | isolation source: river surface water | place: USA:Blue River Watershed | collected 2017-08-15 | reverse complement strand
GGTGTAACTAGCGCTAATATCGCAAACAAGTTGAGCAACGGGTACTTTGAACCGAATTTCATCAATGTTATTGAACAGGTCAGCAATAGCGCTAAACCTGGCGATGTCATCATCACTCTTGGAGCAGGCGATGTCAGCTCTATTGGACCGTTGATACTTGAGGAGTTACAGAAAAGGTTAGAAAGTGGTTCGTAAGCGCGAACTAATTATTGGAGCTACAATTTTGATGATTGCAACATCTGCATATCTTCTAGGCTGGACCAATCTCTTCACGGTAAAAAATATCGAAATTAAAGGTGCTCCTGATACTCAATTTACAAATTTAGTTTTAAAAATTTCAGAGATTAAAGAAGGCCAGAAAATGGCTCGTGTTGAACCTCGAAATATTGAAAGCAAGCTCACTCAATCTGGAATTGGCTGGCTAGAGCGGGTCGATATCTCAAGAAATTGGATAAGTGGCGAGGTGGTCCTTAATTTGAAGCCACGCAAAGCAGTCGCTAGAGCCGGCGACAAATTTGTAGATCTCCAAGGGGTGCTCTTTTCGTTGCCTATCCAAAACTCATCTTCCGAAGCAATCGAGCTCGAAAAGCTTCCAGAGTTAATCGGAGCTGATGCCGCAAGCAGAGCAAGCGGCTTAGAACTATATTTCAAACTGCCACTAGATTTTCAAAGCAAGATTTCAAGGATTACTGCCAAAAACCAAGAGAACTTCCAATTCCTGATTGGTGAAAAGCTACGGATTAACTGGGGAAATTCAGGCGATTTAGAGGTTAAAGTTAAGATTTATAAAGCATTAATTGCACTTCCCGAGAACAAGAAAATCAGATGGATGGATTTAAGTAATCCCACAAAACCTTCAGTAAAGTGAGTGTCGGTATTTGATTACTCACCCCACTACCCCTAATTTTCCGCCACCTAATTGAGACGAGTTGTAACCCTAAAGTATAGGTTTACATAAAGAGGGAGATCATGGCGGCACCGCAGAATTATTTAGCAGTCATCAAAGTTGTCGGAATTGGTGGCGGCGGAGTTAATGCAATTAATCGCATGATCGAAGCAGGATTAAAAGGCGTTGAGTTCATAGCAGTAAATACAGATTCACAACAATTATTAATGAGCGATGCGGATGTCAAATTAGATATTGGTCGCAAGATAACTCGTGGACTTGGTGCTGGCGCAGCACCTGATGTTGGGCGCGAAGCTGCATTAGATAATGTCGATGAAATCGAAGAAGCGTTACGCGGCTCAGATATGGTTTTCATTACCGCCGGAGAAGGTGGCGGAACTGGCACCGGGGGCGCGCCAGTTGTTGCGAAGATTGCAAGAGAGTTAGGTGCACTAACAGTTGGTGTTGTTACTAAGCCATTCTCTTTTGAAGGAAAACTTCGCACAACCCAAGCTGAAGCTGGCATCGAAGCACTTCGCTCCGAAGTTGATACTTTAATTGTAATTCCAAACGATCGGTTGCTTGCAATCTCAGATCGTGCAATCACTGCGCTTGATGCTTTTAAGAGCGCAGATCAAGTTTTGCTATCTGGCGTTCAAGGAATTACGGAATTAATCACCCAACCTGGTTTAATCAATCTTGACTTTGCTGATGTGAAAGCAGTGATGACCGGAGCAGGCGCAGCGTTAATGGGAATTGGATCTGCTCGTGGAGAAAATCGTGCGATTCGCGCAGCGGAACTTGCAATCTCATCACCGTTACTTGAGGCATCGATAGATGGTGCTATGGGAATCCTGCTATCAGTTGCAGGAGGAAGCGATCTCGGATTATTCGAAATCAATGAAGCTTGTCAATTAGTTCAAGATGCTGCGCACCCAGATTCGAAGTTCATCTTTGGTACCGTGATTGATGACGCGCTAGGTGATGAAGTTCGTATCACGGTGATTGCCGCAGGCTTTGATGGAGGAGAGCCAAAGAAGGTTGAGCGTCCGGTAATCTCCAAGAACGAAATCGCCGGTAATGCAAGCCCCGTTGATCAAAATGATCCTCTTCAAGTTGCTATGCAGATAACCGAAGAGACCCCCCGCAGGAGAATCTCCTTCCAAGAGCTGGTCGCAGAGGATGAGATCGACGTTCCTGATTTCATGAAGTAATGCCATTTCTCTTCACCAATCGACTTGGGGGAGTTAGCAAAGCACCTTTTGAATCAGCCAATCTTGGTGATCATGTTGGTGATAATTCATTAGATGTTCTATCAAACCGAGCGCTTTTAGAGGCTCAAATTGGGTTACCAATTATTTTCATGAACCAAGTTCACGGAGATACCGTGGTTTTAGTTGAATCTTCGAGTAGCGCACCAACTTGTGATGCGATTATAACCACGGAACATAATTTAGCTTTGGCGGTGATGGTTGCAGACTGCATTCCATTACTTTTCAAATCCGATGTCGCAGTCGCTGCTGTGCATGTTGGCCGAAGAGGATTAATGAACTCTATTGCACTTAAAGCCCTGGAAGCGATGCACGATCTTGGTGCAGCGCAAATACACGCTTATATCGGACCTAGTATCTGTGGTTCATGCTATGAAGTATCAGAAGAGATTTATCAAGAGGTCACCGGCAAGTTTCCAAGCGCAGATTCAAGAGATAAAACTGGTAAATTCACTCTAGATTTGATAGCCGGTTTAAAGGATCAAATTAAAGATACAGTCATAACGGATCACTCAAGTTGCGTCTATGAAGATCCGCAGAGCTTCTCCTATCGACGTGATCAGATCACTGGACGGCAAGCAGGATTGATATGGCGTTGACTAGAAGTCAAGAATTGGCAGAAAATTTAGCTGAATTAAAATCGAAAATTCCAGGTGACGTGCATCTAATCGCAGTCACCAAGACTTTTCCATTAAGTGATGTAGAGATTCTTCATAAACTCGGAGTATCAGAGTTTGGTGAGAACCGCGACCAAGAGGGGAAGATAAAGGCAGGGTCGGTACCAGGTAAGTGGCATTTTCAAGGTCAGCTGCAGAGCAACAAATTAAAATCTATCTGTACTTGGGCTGATGTAATCCAGACCATCGATTCAACAAGATATGTAGAACTGGTCTCCAGGGCAACAGGTGCAACACCAGATAAGAAATTAGAAGTTTTCATCCAGGTCTCATTAGATACTCCAACTGCAAATCAAAATCGTGGGGGAGCAAACCCAACTGAGATCTCAAAGATCGCAGATGCAATTTTGGCCACTGAAAATCTTAAATTGCAGGGATTAATGGCGGTAGCTCCAATAGATGAAGCGCCAGATTCGGCCTTCGAGCGGCTAGCTAAAATCCACCGAGAATTCCGGCAAAAATATCCCAATGCGCCCTATCTATCAGCTGGCATGTCCGGTGATTTCCAGAGCGCAATTGCCCATGGTGCGACACATATCCGAATTGGCTCGCAAATCCTCGGTTCACGTAACTAAATCTCTAAAATACTCCTTATGTCTAGCTTAAAGAAACTAGGAAATTTTCTCGGTCTTACAGATGACCTCGAGAGCGAAGAGATAGATCGTAATTCAGATAATTCAAATCAAAGTTCACGTATCAAAGTTCGCGAGTCTCGCGGCTTAGCTGCAGTATCAGATACCGTGGCTACGCCAACTCCAATTAGCAATCAGATCTTCACCGTTAATCCACGTTCATACAATGAAGCACGAGCAATCGGAGAGCGTTACCGTGAGGGCCACACAGTGCTCATGAATTTGACTGACATGGGTGAGCCTGAAATGAAGCGCTTAGTTGATTTCGCTAGCGGTCTAGTTTTTGGTCACCACGGAACCATCGAGAAGGTGACGAATAAAGTTTTCTTGCTATCACCAGCCAATGTCAAAGTCTCAAATGAGGTTAAGACCGCGGCCGCAGAAGCAAGCTTCTTCAATCAAAGCTGATAAATGCTAGATATTTGGATTTATCGCTTTCTTCAAGTATTCATCTATGCGCTTTTTGCTCGTCTAATTCTTGACTACGTACGAATTTTCAAACCGGCTTGGCAACCTCGTGGCGTAATGCTCTGGTTTGCTGAGAGCATCTACACCTTCACTGATCCACCGCTAAATTTCTTCCGTAGATTCATTCCACCGCTTAGGTTAGGTGGCGTAGCGTTAGATCTCTCTTTCATCGTCTGCTTTTTCGCAGTGCAGATTCTTCAGAGTTTGGTACTAGCCTTCCTTTAAGCGCGAGTTAGCTGGAAGGTAAAACCAAGTTCAGTGTCGCATAGCAAGCTTGGGTCCTGTTCCATCTTGATTGCCAGTACTTCACGTTTGATATGTTCGATCGACTCAATAATGGCCGGAGTAATTTCGGAGGTCGCATTCCATGAAACCAAGATCCGATCACTGATATCAAAACCGGCATTTTTACGACCTTCTTGAAGCGCACGGATTACTTCGCGAACATTTCCCGCATTTATTAGAGCTTCGGTCAAGGTTAGATCCAAAGCCACGGATTCGCCATTGTTGCTGGCAACGGACCAGCCACTCTTTGGCTGCTCGGTAATCACTAAATCATCTATGGCAACTTCAAAATTACCAAGTTTGGCACTTCCTGAACTTCTAATCTGCGCTACCAACTTGGCGGCATCGGAATTTGTAATCAATTTTGCTACCTCTTGGACAGCTCCACCGTACTTCGCCCCTAGCGATCGAAAATTTGCTTTGATGCTCACGCTAACCAGGTCTCCCGAAGCACTTGCCACATCTTCAATATCTTCAAGTTGCAGCACATTTAATTCATCGGCGATTTGATCTCGCATATCAACTGGGAGGTTTGACCAGCCACTTGCTGAAATTAAAGCTCTACCAAGTGGTTGGCGAATTTTTACTGATGACTCTGCACGAGCTGCTCGACCTAATTCGACGACTCTTCTAGTCAGCGCTACTTGATCCCGAAGCTTTAGATCAATTAATTCTTCATTCACAGTGGGCCATGAGGTTAGATGTATTGAGGTGGCGGCCTCAGATTCGACAGGCTTTATCAATTCTTGCCATACGTGCTCGGTTATAAATGGCACCATTGGCGACATTAATTGGGTTAAATTCTTGATGCACTCATGAAGCGTGGCTAGTGCAGCCGGATCGCCATCCCAGAATCGGCGGCGGCTTCTTCGGACATACCAATTGGATAGATCGTCGATAAATGTTGAAAGCATTCGACCAGCGCTCTGTGAATCAAAGTTAGCATACGCCTGATCGACCTCTTTGATGAGAAGTTGTAATTCAGAGAGAATCCAGCGATCCATTATCGGTCTGGAAAGTTGGGCTGGAGATTGTGAAATATTGAAGTTAGAAGCTCTGGCATACAGAGACATGAAAGATATGGTGTTCCAGTAAGTAAGTAGCGTTTTACGTACTACCTCTTGAATCGCTTCATGCCCCACTCGGCGAGCTGCCCAGGGAGAGCCTGCGGCCAACATAAACCATCGAACCGCATCTGCGCCATGTTGATCCATTAGCGCCATAGGTTCGAGCACATTACCTAAATGCTTGGACATCTTTCGACCATCTTTATCCAAGATATGTCCTAGGCAGAGTACGGTTTTGTAAGACGATTGATCAAAAACTAAAGTCCCAATCGTCATTAGAGTATAAAACCAACCACGAGTTTGATCGATTGCTTCGCAGATGAAGTCTGCCGGGTAAGAATTCTTAAACTTCTCTTCCGAACCAGGCTTATGCGGATAACCCCATTGGGCAAAAGGCATGGCACCTGAGTCATACCAGCAATCAATTACTTCAGGAACTCGCACCATTTTAGACTTGCACTCGGCGCACGAAAAAGTAATCTCATCTACGAATGGTCTATGCGGATCCAACGAAGTTAAATCTTTGCCAGTTAATTGACTAAGCTCTTTCAAAGAGCCAACTGCTAATTCATGTTTGTTTTCGCAGCGCCAGATCGGTAGCGGAGTTCCCCAATACCTATTTCTAGAAAGTGCCCAATCAATATTGTTATTCAACCAATCGCCGTATCTTCCGGTCTTGATTGTTTCTGGGTGCCAGTCCGTCTGTTGATTCTCGCGAAGTAAAGCATCTTTGATAGAAGTGGTGCGGATATACCAAGACGGTTGTGCGTAGTAGAGCAAAGCGGTATGGCACCGCCAGCAATGGGGATATTGGTGTTCGTATGGTTGGTGCTTATAGAGCAAATTTCGATTTTTGAGTTCTTTTACGATTGGTTTATCGGCATCTTTGAAAAAGAGATCGCCTACTAATTTGATTCCGGATTCGAAGTGTCCATCCGGTCTGACTGGATTTACGGTAGGTAAGTTATATGCGCGGCAAGTCTTTAGATCATCGGCTCCAAAAGCTGGAGCTTGGTGAACAAGTCCAGAGCCATCTTCTGTAGTTACGTAATCTGCTAGCACCACAAAATGTGCATCCGGTATCTCAACTACATCAAAAGGTCTCTGATATTTGAGATGTTCAAGTTGGCTACCTTTAAATCGCTTTAAAATCTCTAACTCTCCATCAAGTTTTCCGATGAGCGCTTCTGCGATTACTAGAACTTCTACGCTTTCTTCTTTACTTACTTTCACTGCCACATAATCAACTTCAGGGTTTGCCGCTACCGCAGTATTTGAGATCAGAGTCCACGGGGTTGTGGTCCATACCAGAAGCGATGCCCCCAAATCTTTTAACTCTCCACTGGCAATTGGAAAACGAACGTAAACCGATGGGTCAGTTACGGTTTCGTAGCCTTGCGAAATCTCGTGGTCAGATAAACCGGTGCCACAGCGTGGGCAATAAGGTGCTACGCGATGGTCTTGAACGAGTAATCCTTTTTTCCAAATCTCTTTTAAACTCCACCAAACAGATTCGACATATTCTGGCGACATGGTCCAATAAGCTTCATCGAAATCGACCCAAAATCCCATTCGATTAGTCATGGCGGTAAATGCATCAACATGGCGCTGAACTGATTCGCGACACTTAGCGTTGAACTCTGCAATTCCAAATTTCTCGATATCGCCTTTACCTGAAAATCCCAATTCTTTCTCTACTGCAATCTCAACTGGCAGTCCATGACAATCCCAGCCCGCTTTTCTAACTACTTGATGGCCTTTCATGGTTTGATATCTCGGAAAAACATCTTTAAAAACTCGGGCTTCGATGTGATGGGTACCGGGCATTCCGTTGGCGGTTGGCGGACCTTCGTAAAATGTCCATGAACTCTGCCCCTCATGGGCTTTGACGCTTTGATGAAAGATCGAATTGCTCTCCCAGAATGAGAGCACCTCGCGCTCCATTTTCGGTAAGTCAATGGAGGCCGGAATTGCACGATAGCCGGTCATCAGCAAATTCTAATTGAAGCCCCATAAGGCAGGCTAATCGCGTGGCTGATTGGCTATCGACCCTAGAGATAAATTAAAGTTTCGCCCTCATGGCATTTAAGAAACTTGCGAAGAAAATCGCCAAAAAATCCGCAAAGAAGGCTGCGAAGAAGCCTGTCAAAAAAACAGCTGCGAAACCTGCTAAGCCTGCAAAGAAGCTAGCAAAGAAGAGTGCAAAGAAACCTGTTTTAAAGAAGAGTGCAAAGAAGCCAGCCAAACCAGTTAAACCTGTTTTGAAGAAGGCAGCATCGAAACCTGTAAAGCCAATAAAAAAGGCGAGCAATTCAAATATAAAAACTTCAGCCATCGCAGGTTCTAAAGCAACTCTAAAGGTGGATACCAAGAATCAGACAGTTCAGGTTGCAATGGCAACTGCGCAAATTGCAGAGGCGGTTGTAGAAGAGAAACGCCTGATGATGCCACCACCGCCTCCACCAAAAAAGAGCGGCAAGCAGGTTCACCTAAAACCACTAAAGAGCGCTCCGGCTCCACTTGTAATTCAAGATAATGAAATTTGGACCGCCACAGAACTTAAGAACATGCGCACTGCACTATCCAAGGATCTCGAACGATTACGAATCGATTTGGCAAAAGTTGAATCAGAGATGGATTCATTGATTCAAGATGGCGGAGAAGGTGCGGGAGATGATCAAGCAGATGCTGGTAATAAAACCTTCGAACGCGAACATGAGATGTCGCTATTGATTAATGCACGTGACATGGTAATTCAGACCGAACGCGCTATAGAGAGAATTGATAACAAGAGCTACGGTGTCTGCGAAGTCTGTGGCAGCCAAATTGGCAAAGCTAGACTAGAAGTCTTTCCGCGCGCCACACTCTGCATGTCTTGCAAGCAGAAGGAAGAGCGTCGTTAGCCGTTTTTCCGTCAATAGCCCCAGAACAAAAAACTGGAAGTTAACTTTTCTTTTAGCTTGGATCATTTGGTTGGCAGATTATCTAACTAAACAATGGGCACTCGAATATCTGCCCGGCAAAGATATAAAGGTATTCGGAGAATTTCTTAAACTTCAATTAACGTTCAACACTGGAGCAGCCTTTGGACTAGGCGCAAATGGTGCTGGGGTATTGCTTGCTTGCTTTGCAATTGGCGCTTCATGTTTAGTCGTCTATTACGCACCATTTCTTACTAGCCGAGCTTGGGCTATAGCTTTTGCGCTCGTCTTAGGTGGCGCAATCGGAAATTTAACAGACCGTGCTTTCAATTACCCAGGACTTTTTCGTGGCCCAGTAACTGATTGGCTGAAGCTACCAAATTGGCCAAATTTCAATTTGGCAGATACCGCAATCGTGCTTGCTGCACTTATGGCTTTTATCTTAACTGCGAGGAACATCAGCCCAATAGAAAAAAGTAATTTAAATCGAAATGGGTATGCCTGATATGGCGCGCGAATCTGTCGAGGTCGAGATCACAGAAGAATTTGATGGCGAGCGAATTGATAGCGCTCTAGCAACATTACTTGATCTCTCAAGGAGCGCAGTCGTTAAATTGCTCGAATCAAATGAGATAACTCTTGGACATCGCAAATTAGGAAAATCTGATCGCGTAGAAGTTGGACAGAGGATATCGGTGCTACTTCCAGAGACTGAGGCAGGTGCGGCAATACCACCAACTCCACTTGAATTGGAGATTGTTTATCAAGATACCGATTTAGTAATTGTTAATAAGCCTGTTGGGTGTGCAGCTCACCCAAGCCCTGGATGGCATGGCCCTACAGTTATCGGAGCGCTAATTGCAAGCGGTATTCCATTGACAACCAGTGGCCCTGCGGAGAGACAAGGGATTGTCCAGAGATTAGATGTCGGCACAAGTGGATTAATGATGGTTGCAAAGAGTGAACCTGCATATTTGAAACTGAAAGACATGTTTCGTCATCGCGAAATTAAGAAGATTTATCATGCGTTAGCACAAGGTCATATTGAACCTGCGATCGGAACCATTGACGCGCCAATTGATCGCCACCCGAAAGATGATTACAAGATGGCGGTGGTTTTAGATGGTAAACCTAGTATTACCCATTACGAGGTCATCGAATATCATCGTTCAGTCTCATTGCTTAAAGTGGAACTTGAAACTGGTCGTACACATCAAATCAGAGTGCATCTTTCAGCAATTCGACATCCATTGGTGGGAGACCTGACTTACGGAGCAGACCCCAATTTGGCAGAGGAGATCGGGGTAAATCGCCCCTGGCTTCATGCCGCAGCGCTCGAATTCACCCATCCGCTAACTGGAGAAGCGATCAGTGTTACTGCGAAATACCCGAATGACTTGCAAGAATCACTTTCACGCTTAAGCCAAGCAGTCTTGCCATAAGCACCCGTGTTTCCTGATAAATCCTCGAAATTCTCTCTAATTAGGGACTAATCTCCACCATCGTGTCCGCCAATTCATTCGCACATCTGCATGTGCATACCTAGTACTCGATGCTCGATGGTGCGGCGCGAATTGCGGATCTATTAAAAGAAGTCGCTGAGCAGAGAATGCCAGCAGTGGCGATTACTGATCATGGAAATCTCTTTGGCGCATTTGAATTTTATAAACAAGCTAAAAAAGTTGGAGTGAAACCGATCATTGGACTTGAGGCATATGTAGCCCCTGAGACTCGATTTGATAAGAGAAGAGTTCAATGGGCCGAAGGTGGGGAAGATGACGTCTCTGGCGGCGGTGCATACACTCACATGACGCTACTTTCAGAGAACAATGAGGGTCTTGCAAATCTTTATCGCTTGGCTTCGTTATCTTCACTTGAAGGGTTTTATTACAAACCAAGAATTGACCGTGAATTACTAAGCAGATTTAGCAGAGGCCTTATTGGAACTACCGGCTGTGCTGGTGGTGAGATTCAAACGCGATTACGCATGGGAAATTATAAAGAAGCCCTCAAAGCAGCAAGCGAGTTTAGGGATATATTTGGCAAAGATAATTTCTTTGTCGAGATCATGGATCATCAAATTGATATCGAAGACCGAGTCAAATCAGACTTGATAAAACTATCTAGCGAGCTATCTATTCCACTTCTTGCCACAAATGATCTGCACTACACGTACAAAGAGGATGCTCAAGCACATGAAGTTCTGTTATGTGTTCAATCAGGCTCTACCATGGCAGATCCAAAGCGATTCAGATTCGAGGGAGATCAGTACTACTTAAAGAGCGCAGCAGAGATGCGAGCG
>JACCDJ011207963.1_pt1 | contig 10516 bp, 8 predicted proteins | sample 7444481 | NCBI WGS metagenome assembly JACCDJ01 (sample SAMN15323435, study PRJNA562643) | freshwater metagenome | isolation source: river surface water | place: USA:Blue River Watershed | collected 2017-08-15 | reverse complement strand
TGAATATGTAAAACTACAAATTTCAGGTTCACAATTTTAAAATTAGTTATGGCAAAGAAAAAAATACTGTTACTTTCAGATGATTTAAGAATGGCGAGTGGTATCGCTACAATGTCCAAAGAATTAGTTCTTGGTACAATACACAAATACGATTGGTTTCAAGTAGGAGCCGCAATCAACCACCCAGAGCAAGGTAGAATTTTAGATGTTAGCGAAGATATCCAAAAAAATTATGGAATAGCTGATGCTAATCTAAAAATACTTCCTTGGAATGGTTATGGTAACGCTGATTTAATTAGACAACTTATTAATTCAGAGAAGCCTGATGCTATCTTACACTTTACTGACCCTCGTTATTGGACTTGGTTATATGATATTGAGCATGAGATAAGACAAAATGTTCCAATCCTATTTTATGCAATTTGGGATGATTTGCCAGACCCATTATATAATCGTAACTACTATGAGAGTTGTGATTGGATTGGTTGTATCTCTCGTCAAACTTATGGTATTATCAAAAGATTATCAGCATTAGATACTAAACCAACTTGGAAACCAAAAGCAGATTGGCAAGTTAGTTATGTACCACATGGTATTAATACTGATATCTATAAACCAACCGATGTACCTGCGGAATATCGTAAAGAGATTTTAGGTGGTAAAGATTATGAATTTGTACTATATTGGTCAAATCGTAATATTAGAAGAAAACAACCAGCAGATGTTATCGTAGCATTCAAAAAGTTTTGTGATAAGATTGGTAAAGAGAAAGCAGATAAATGCGTACTACTAATGCACACTCAACCGGTTGACGAAAATGGTACAGATTTACCAGCAGTAATTGATGCAGTAGCTCCTGATGTTAATATTATATTTTCTGATAGGAGAAGATTACAACATGAATTGAATTACAATTATAATATTGCAGATGTAACAATCAATATAGCTAACAACGAAGGATTTGGATTAGCAACCGCAGAATCAGTAATGGCTGGTACGCCAATCATTGTAAATGTAACTGGTGGATTGCAAGACCAATGTGGATTTAAAGTTGAAGGTAATGTACTTACAGCTGATGATTACATTAAAATTGGTTCTTTGCATGAGTGGAGAAAGTGGGAAGGTAAAGCAGAACCTGGTCCTTGGGCTACGCCGGTTTGGAGTAGAGCATTGGCATTAGCAGGTTCAGTACCAACACCATACATTTGGGATGATAGAGTTGATATTGAAGATGTGGCAGATGCAATTCTTAAAGTTTATAACACACCAAAAGAAGAAAGAAAAGCAAACGCATTAATTGGTAGAGAATTTTTTATCAATGAAGCTGGTTTGAATCATACAAATATGTGTCAGACTTTAGTTGATGGTATTGAATCAACATTTGAAAATTGGAAACCTCGCCAAAGATTTGAGGTATTTAAAATTAAATAAGTTATATAGATGAAACCAACATTAGTATTTCAAGGACCTATTTTTACTAGAAGTGGATATGGTGACCATTGTAGAGATTTGATGAAATCACTTCGTAAGATGGACAAGTATGATATAAAGATTATTCCACTTCGTTGGGGTAATACACCACAAAACCAAGTTACTGACCAAGACGAATTTGGTAGATGGATGTTAGAAAGAGTAATTGGTGAGATTGGACAAAAGCCGGATGTATTTATGCAAGTTTCGGTAGCAAATGAATTCGAACCAAAAGGACACTATAATATTGGTGTAACTGCTGGAGTTGAAACTACAATCTGTCCAAAAGATTTTATTGATGGCTCTAATAAAATGGATTTAATCTTAGTACCATCCAATTTTACAAAACAAAATTTAGGTGGAACTGTATATCAGCAAAAAGACCAAGCAACTGGACAGATTGTTGGTGAGATTAAAACAACAACTCCTATTGAAGTTCTTTTTGAAGGAGTTGATACTGATGTATTTTCTAAAGGTGGTGGTAAAGATATTTTATCAAACGTAAAAGAAGATTTTAACTTTTTAATCGTAGGACATTGGTTAAAGGGTTCTCTGGGACAAGATAGAAAAGATATTGGTATGGCAATTAAAACGTTTGCTACTGTGTTCCAATATTTACCAAAGGATAAAAGACCCGGTCTTATTGTTAAAACATCACATGCTGGCTTTAGCGTAATTGATAGAGAAGAAACTCGTAGAAAAATTGATGAAGTATTAAAATCATTTGGTGATAAATGCCCATCTGTATATTTGATACATGGTGATATGGAAGAAACTGATATGAGTACATTGTATCATCACCCTAAAGTTAAAGCAATGATTTCATTTGCTAAAGGTGAAGGATATGGTAGACCAATGGCTGAGTTTACTTTGACAGGTAAGCCAATTATAGCAAGTGGTTGGAGTGGACAAATGGATTTCTTACCACCGGATAATGCGGTTTTATTGGAAGGTAGTTTAACACAAGTAGATGAATCGGCAGCAGACCAATTTATTATGAAAGAAGCACAATGGTTTACTGTAAACTACTCAAATGCTGCAAATAAGATTTATGATGTATATAACAAATATGATTCGTATTTGGAAAAATCAAAAGGTTTAAAAGAAAATACTTTGAAAAACTTTACTTTGGATAATATGCATGATAAATTTACACAATTGATGGATACTTATGTAAAGAAAGCACCACAAGTAGTTCCATTTAATATGCCAAAGGTAAATTCATCTAAGATGCAAATACCTAAATTAAATAAAATTTAGTAATGCCATTTTCATTACAATATAAACCATTGATAGAATCTGAAGTTTCTCTTTCCAAAACTTTAGTTAGACCAAGAAACATATATAAAATAAATACCTACAAATATAAAGATGGTAAGACAAAAACTTTATCTGGAGTTGAAACTTCCTTAGTATTCGTAATAGGAATATCTTCAGATAAAGTAGTTTCTTGTCTAAAAATAAGTTTAATAAAACCTGAGATATTTTTTAAATGGTTGGCTAAATTAATACAAAAAGGTCTAACACAAGAAGCTATAACTAATTCTAAATCTTTAGAAGATATCATATTAGTAGATAATAGAGATGGGCAAAAGATATTTAATCAATTTGTTAAAACGAATAGAGTATATACTCAAGAACCAAATCCGTACAGAACATATTTGTTGAAAAATATAAAAAATATAGAAGAAGTAAACATAAAAAAAGAAATTCTTCTCAAATTTCTAAAATAGTAACTTCTATTCCTCTTTTTACCTTTTATTTATATTTACTTGTATAACTTTCAAATATACAAGAATAATATAAAATGGCAATAATTAAAAGAATTTCCAATGGAGCCCCTCTAACAGCGGCACAAATGGATGCGAATCTTACAATATTAGATGAAACATCTGGTTCGTTTACCGCATTGATGACCGGTTCTTTTTTAGCAGTATCCGCTTCAGTAGCTAATTTATCAACTTTACAAGGTACATTAAGTGGACAATTTACAGGAAGTGCACTTATTTCTGGTAGTTTAAAATTTACATCGGCATCGTTAGATTATGATACAACAACCGATAAATTTTTAGCATATAATCCATCAACAAATACAGTTGGGTGGAGATTTACAGCTGGTATTGTTGGTACAAATGGTACATCGGGTGTTAGCGGTACATCGGGGGTTAGTGGCACATCTGGTATAAATGGAACATCTGGAATTAATGGTACATCTGGTGTGAGTGGTACATCTGGATTAACTGGTACTTCTGGCGTATCTGGTACATCTGGTACTGCTGGTACTAGTGGACAAGATGGTACTTTGGCAGGAGCTGATTTAGTACCTAGAATTCAACAAACAACTGCATCTTTAAATACATTCACTGGTTCTGCAAATACATCTATTGCCAATTTAAATTTTGCATCTGGTGCATTAAATTCATTTACTGGTTCTACAAATGCGCATATTTTAGGTATTGCAATATATACATCATCGAATGATGCACATATTTTAGGAATTTCAACTTACACTTCATCACAATCATCTGTTAATTTAAACATAGCAAGAGTAACTGGTTCTCTTAATTTTACAACCGCATCTTTAAATACATTTACAGGTTCTATAAGAGGTGAGGTTAGTGGATTGGAAGCATATACACAATCATTAAAAGCAACAACTTTAATTTCTGGAGCAGCTCAGATTACAGCATTAGGATTTGGTTCTGGAGCAGGTTCTTCAGATTTTCCATATACAGGTTCTGCGATAATAAGTGGCTCTTTAGCAGTTTCTGGTGCATTAAATGTTAGTGGTGGATTAAGTTTTTCTGGACTTGTTTCTGGTGGACTTGGATTATCTACATATGGACCATTAACCGCATCTTTAAGACAAGGATATGTTTGGGTTGGTGGTGTTAATAATACAAATACATATCAATTACCAACTTCATCTTTAGGCGGTGGTGGTGGTTCTGTTAGTGTAGTTAGAGGTGGTAATACATATACATCAATAACAACTTTAAACTTCAATGAAGATTTTACAATAGCAAACCCATCAACAGGAACAGTAACAATAGATGTTTCTGCTGCAGGTGGTGGAAGTGGAACATCGGGTTCTTCTGGAACATCTGGTTTACCCGGAACATCAGGAACTTCGGGTTCTTCTGGTACAGCGGGTACATCTGGAACTGGTAATCCTGGTACATCTGGTTCTTCTGGTACATCTGCATTGGGTTCATCTGGTACTTCTGGTTCTCCTGGTGTAAGTGGAACTTCTGGTTCTTCTGGTACATCTGGTGGTTCAAATGGTTCGGGTGGTTCATCTGGAACTTCTGGTACAACTACTCAAATAGGAGTTAGAGATGGTGGTGGTGGAATTACTACTGTATTGGGTGTTACTGATATTTCATTTAGTGGAAGTGTTACACTTACCCCTTCGGGTTCAAGTGGTGTGATAGTAACATTAACAGGTGGTAATGCTAGTTCATTCTCATCCGCATCTTATGACGGTTGGCTAACTGGTTCTAGCCAAATATTAGATGCTGGTTTTGTACAATCATCATCTGGAATATTTAAAGATTTTATAGTAACACAATCAATGGTAAGAGATTGGAGTGTTACAAATAATGGAAATGATGGTTATGTATTTACTCCATCAAATGACCCAACTTTAGAAAGGGGAGAAGATGTTGATATTTGGGTTTATCATGGAGATACAATCATATTTAATGTAAACGCTGCATCTCATCCATTCTATATAAAAACATCAGTAACTTCTGGTACTGGACAGGGTGTAACTGGAGTAAATAATAATGGAGCAACTTCTGGAACAGTAACTTATAATACATCTGGTTCGGTTCCAGGTACAACAATTTTCTATTGTAGTTCTAATAACACAAATTTAAGTGGACCTATTTATATTAAAGAAAGACAAAGAAGAACTCAATTCAAAGATGGTAGAATTGTACATTCTGGTTCTATGTGGGTTGATGGTGGTGTTGTTGTAACTGGTTCTATTTGGTTTAGTGGTTCACTTTACCAAAATGGAGTTCCATTTGTTGGTGGTGGCGGTGGTGGACCTTTTGCACAAACTGGGTCTTACTATTCAGCAAACGGAGATGCATATATCACCGGTTCTTTAAAAGTTAGTGGTTCAATTACCGCATCTGCAATAACTGTAACTTCTCCTGGTACTCCTGAATTATATTCAGCAACTAATATTAATTTAAATGCTGGTAACGCTGTAGTAATTACATCATCATCATTGAGATTAGCTCAATTTACCGATGGACAGACTAGTAGTTTTGCACCTGTTAATGGTGATGTTTATTATAACACAACTACTAATAAATTTATGGGTAGAATTAGTGGTAGTTGGATTGAATTTACTTCTGGTTCATCTGTTGGTGGTTCTGGTGGTTCTGGTACAGCTGGTACATCTGGTACATCTGGTGTATTATCTTTAGTTGGTAATACTTTTAATGGAGTTATAACATATTCTGGAAGTATGGGTATGGTAAGTTCTGGATTAAAATATGAACCAATAAATGGAAAAACTGAAGTATCAGCATCCATACATATTACTTCATTTATGAATATAGCACCAACTAACCCACTTCCACCAGGAGTTAGTGCTGGTACATTTGCCGTATCTGCATCTGGTGCCGTATATAAACCATACTTCTATGATGGAAGTGCATGGAACGCATTATATTAATAGAATATGAGAGAATACAACGTTATCTTAAAAGAAGGGATTGATTACGATGAGTTTTGGAATGATATAGAAAGTGATACCGATGGTGGTAAACTTTATATCCCAAATCGTGCAGTACAATTTACAAACGAAAGACCTGCATCACTTCGTCAATGTTGGTATTTACTTACCGATGAAGAAGCAGAGCAGCTTAAATTGGATGAAAGAGTATTTGATGTAGAAATTCCACCTGAAAAAAGAGATGACCTTAAAATGGTTCTCAAAGCAATTCAACGTGGTGATTTTACAAAAACTACTTCTGATAGTGGGGCCTATAATAATTGGGGAATGATTCGTTGTAATTTTGACTTCAACAGCTATGGGAGTTCAACAGCAACCACATCATCTTATGAATATTGTTTAACTGGTGATGGTGTAGATGTTGTAATACAAGATAGTGGTATAGAAGTTAATCATCCAGAATTTACCGATGAATTTGGAGTAAGTAGAGTTCAGCAAATAAACTGGTACACAGAAAGTGGAATAAGTGGAACTCAATCTGCTAATCATTATAGAGATTACAACGGACATGGTACACACGTAGCATCAACTGCAGCTGGAAAGTATTTTGGTTGGGCGAAAAAAGCAAGAATATATTCTCAAAAATTGGATGGTTTGGAAGGAACTGGCGATAGTGGTACTGGTATATCTATAACTGATGCTTTTGATGCCATTAAACTTTGGCATAGAAATAAACCAAATGACCCTAAGACTGGAGCTAAAAGACCAACGATAGTTAATATGAGTTGGGGATATATAAAATATTTTTCATCAGTATCTTCATTAACATATAGAGGTGCTACATATACAAATACAACCGCAACTGTAGCAGCTAATAGAGAATCAAATTATGGATTTATACAAAACTATGATGGGTTGTATTACTATGCTAATAATAGAGTTTCATCCACCGATACTGATATAGATGAAATGGTTGCAGAAGGTATTCATGTAATAATTTCAGCTGGAAACTACGGATTTAAAATAGATACACCAACTGGAGTAGATTATGATAATTCTGTTACAACTTCTGGTGGAAATGGTGGAACTTTTTATTATCATAGAGGGTCATCTCCATTCTCAACAAATGCAATAAAAGTGGGAAATGTTGATAGTACAGTATATGATGTAAATACAGACCAAAAAGCAACATCATCTGAAACAGGTCCTGGTGTTGATATATATGCACCTGGCACAAATATTATGGGAGCGTGTTCAACTACAAATGAGTTTACGGATGAAGCTTATTCATATAATAGTTCATATAGACAAATGAACATTAGTGGTACATCTATGGCATCTCCACAAGTAGTAGGTGTATCCGCACTTATATTAGAAATGAATCCAAAACTAAAACCAGCGGATTTAAAAAATTATTTGCAAAATACTTCAAATGGTGATTTATATGCAACATTAAATAATAATGACTGGTCTAATAGAAGAAGTATTTGGGGTGGTACAACTAGAATGCTTTATAATAGATTTGCAAAATCTAAAACATCAAAAATAAGTGGTGAAATTGAATTAAAAGGTGGAATTAGATTTAAATTAGCATAATTTTTTTATCGTTTTCCTCTTTTACTTTATATTTATATATACAAATATATTATCAAAATAGATTTGGTAATTTAGAAAAAAAATGTTATATTTGTATCTATGATAAATGTTACTTATGCAATCACAGTTTGTAATGAATTAGTTGAAATTACAAATCTTATAAATTTCTTACATCCTAGAATAAAAAAGGATGATGAAATATTAATCCAATATGATTCTGAATCTGTTACTAGAGAAGTAAAAGATTATTTGAACATAATGGCACAATTACAACCTAATCAAATTAGAGTAATTGAATTTCCTTTAAATAAAGATTTTGCATCTTTTAAAAACAATTTAAAAAATCATTCAAACGGTATTTTTATTTTTCAAATAGATGCCGATGAAATGCCATCCGAATATATTGTTGAAAACATCCATCAATTTTTGGAATATAATAAAGAGGTAGACCTTTTCTTTGTTCCTAGAATCAATACTGTAAATGGATTAACCGATGAACATATAAAAAAATGGGGATGGAAAGTTAATGAGAAAGGTTGGATAAACTTCCCAGATTACCAAACACGTCTTTATAGAAGAACATCTGAAATAGAATGGCAAGGTAAAGTACACGAAAGAATAGCTGGTTATAACACTTTGTCTGTTCTACCAATGGATGAAGAATATTGTTTGTATCATCATAAACAAATAGCAAGACAAGAAAAACAAAACGCTTATTATGATACAATCTAAGATAGCTTTTCTAACTGAAATGGGATTTGTTGGAAAAGTCCCAGCCAATCACCCAAATATGAGAACGGAGTTTTCTTGGATGTACGCTTTAGATGCTGACCATTATAATCTTCATCTATTTGGTTCTGATAAAAATTTGACAGGATATGACCATGTCTTCATTATATTTCCAAAAGGCAAAACATTTTTAAGTTCCGAAGGAAGTAAATTAGTAGATGGTATCAATCCAGTTTCTGAATTATTGAGGCAAGATATAGTTAAAAGAATCAAAGAAAAGGGTAATGGTTCGGTTCATTATGTACAAGAAGGACCTCATTGGTGGTATAATGATTATGAGATAGCAGACCAAATTTACTTCTTTAACTTTTTACAATCTTGTGATTCAATTTTTACACATAACGATTCTGATGTATATTATTACAAAGGATTGTTTCCAAACAAACCTGTAAGACCTATTGGTACATTAATGATTGATACTTTAATCAAAGATATAGTACCTACAAAAGAAGATAAAGTAATTATAGGTGGTAACTTCGCAAGATGGTATGGTGGATTTGAAAGTTATATGATAGCTAATAACTTTGAAGTTCCTATTTGGGCTCAGACATCACATGCAATGCGTAATCAAGAAGGAATGGTTGATAACTTAACTCATTTACCAAGAATGATGTGGAATGAGTGGATGGTTGTATTATCAACATTTAAATACGGAGTTCATATGATGCCAACGGTAGCAGCTGGCACATTTGCTTTGAATTGTGCATACTTTGGTATTCCTTGTATTGGTAACGCTGATGTAGATACACAATTACTTTGTCATCCATCATTATCAGTAGATGTTTCGGATTTGGAAACAGCAAGAGAATTGGCAATACAATTAAAGGAAGATACTGAATTTTACAATGAGTGTTCAGAAATGGCTAAAGCTAATTATGAAGCTTGTTTTTCAAAAGAAGTTTGGTTAGAAAGAATAAAAAACGAATTATGATAACAGTTATATTAAATGGTTACAAAAGAGGAGACCATCTAAACGAACAATTAGAGGCTCTAAGAAATCAAACATTACCACCTGATGAGATATTAGTGTGGTACAATAACCCCGGCGATAATGATTTGATTAATTACGATATTGGTACGGAAGTTCCTGTTGCCTATTGTAATTACAACTTTGGAGTGTGGGCAAGATTTTACTTTGCTATGAACGCTAAGAATCCATATGTTTGTATATTTGATGATGATACAATTCCTGGTAAAAAATGGTTAGAAAATTGTATGAATACAATGAATGAAAAAGAAGGTTTATTGGGAACTGTTGGATTGCTTTATTTGAATCCATTACCACCACAACATTCATCATACTACGAACACTACTTAAGATTTGGATGGCCTGAATCTGGTAATAATGATAGGACTGTTGAAGTTGATTTGGTAGGACATAGTTGGTTCTTTAAAAAGGAATGGTTACCTATTATGGTTAGAGAACTACCAGACCCTAAATACAATACATGTGGTGAGGATATGCATTTCTCATATATGTTACAAAAGTATGCTGGTATTAAAACATATGTACCACCACATCCTCGTTCCGATATGGAAATGTGGGGAAGTTTAAAGGGTGGAACTTATGGTGGTGATTCTAACTCACTTTGGGAATCAAATCAAAGAAGTGTGGAAGGAGTACCTTTCAAAGAATTAATGAATCAGTATTTTAGAGAACAAAGATTAAAAGGTTGGAAATTAGTAAATGAATAAGAAAGACCCAATATTAATATGTTTTGGTACTAGGCCAGAATGGTTAAAAGTAAAACCATTGATTGATATTATGAATAAAAAAGAATATAAACTTTTATTCACAGGTCAACATGAGGATTTACTTTCGGATATAAGAGTTGATTTTAGAGTTAATATAGAAGAAAGCTTTCGTCATACTAGATTAGATTCTATTATGATAAGTTGTATGGAATATTTTCCAAACTACAACTTTAGCGGTGTGTTGGTGCAGGGTGATACGGCTTCTGCGTTTGC
>JACCDJ010008350.1_pt1 | contig 10518 bp, 8 predicted proteins | sample 7444481 | NCBI WGS metagenome assembly JACCDJ01 (sample SAMN15323435, study PRJNA562643) | freshwater metagenome | isolation source: river surface water | place: USA:Blue River Watershed | collected 2017-08-15 | reverse complement strand
TACTGAAATCTATGATTTCCTTCGTTTGTTGTATTCAAGAGCTGCTACTGCATACTCTTATGCCACTGGCCAACCCATGGTGAAATACAATGAAGAAGAAATACTGACTCAGATACAGAAGAAATTTGCGGGAAAGAAAATTATATTTCTTGCGCCAATCGTTAAAGCGCGAAAAGGCCATTATCGAGAATTGTTTGAGCAGTTCATGCGCCAAGGATTTTTGCGAGCGAGGGTAGATGGTCAGATAGTTGAACTGACCAAAGGAATGAAGTTGGATCGATACAAGGTTCACGACATTGAATTGGTCATTGATCGCCTTGCAGGTAATGAACCTGAATCACGGATCAAAGACTCAGTTCGTTTAGCACTCAAACAGGGGAAGGGATCGATGATGGTTGCTCCCTTGGATGAGAAGTCCAAAGGAGATGTGCAACATTATTCCAAGTTTCTCATGTGCCCAACGTCTGGTATATCTTATCCAGAACCTGAGCCCAATTTGTTTTCATTCAACAGTCCATATGGCGCGTGTCCGCATTGCAATGGCTTGGGTGAAGTTGCGGAAATTGATTTAAAGAAAATTGTACCTGACGATGGGTTGTCCATTAAAAAAGGAGGAATAGCTCCATTGGGTCAAGGAAAGCAGACTTGGATTTTTCAGCAAATAGAATCGGTCTTGCAGGGGTATGAAGTAAGTTCATTAACGCCAATCAAGGACATTCCCAAAGAGGCGATGCAGGTTTTGCTATACGGCACGGAAGACACCGTTGTAGTGACCATGAGCAATGGCCAATCGATGAAGACCCAATTTGATGGGATCATCGCATTCATTGAACGTCAAGCAGAGGAAGATGCAAGTCCTGCCATCAGAAGGTGGGCAGAGGGATTCATGAACAAGGTAGCTTGTCCTGAATGTCAAGGGGCGAGATTGAAAAAGGAGTCGTTGTATTTTAAGGTCAACGGCAAACATATTTTTGATTTGGCCGCGATGGATTTGAAATCGCTTTCACTTTGGATGGAAAGTGCCCATGAAGGCATGTCTGAGCGCCAACTCAAAATTGCCCGTGAGCCGTTGAAAGAAATTAAGGATAGATTGCGTTTTCTGATCGATGTAGGCTTGGAGTATTTGACCTTGCATCGCAGTTCAAAAACGCTGAGTGGAGGAGAAGCCCAACGAATCAGATTGGCCTCGCAAATTGGAGCGCAACTGGTTGGTGTACTATATATCCTAGATGAACCGAGTATCGGACTCCATCAGCGGGACAACCAAAAGCTCATCAATAGTTTGAAGTCGCTGCGTGATGTAGGAAACAGTGTGTTGGTTGTTGAGCATGACAAGGACATGATGCTAAGTGCAGATTACTTGGTGGATATAGGTCCTGGAGCTGGTGTCCATGGAGGAAAAGTAGTTGAGCAAGGTCCACCGGCTGTTCATTTGAAAGGCAAAAGTGTTACCGGGCAATACCTGAGTGGCAAGAGAAAAATTGAAGTTCCCAAGAAGCGAAGAAAAGGAAATGGGAAATTTTTGGAATTGACAGGGGCTCGCGGTCACAACTTGAAGCATGTCAATTTAAAGATTCCATTGGGAACTTTTACTTGTATTGCAGGTGTTTCGGGAGGAGGAAAATCCAGTTTAATCAACCATACTTTGTATCCGATTTTGGCGCATCATTTTTATGATAACCAACGTCGACCACTTCCTTACAAGGCAATCAAAGGCTTGGAGCATTTGGACAAAGTAGTGGAGATCGATCAAAGTCCAATTGGAAGAACACCTCGTTCCAACCCAAGTACCTATACCGGAATATTTACAGATATCAGACAGCTTTTTGCTCAACACCCTGAAGCCAAAGTCAGAGGGTATCAGCCGGGTCGATTTAGTTTTAACGTTTCAGGTGGCAGATGCGAGACTTGCAAAGGTGGCGGTGTCAAAGTGATTGAAATGAATTTTTTGCCGGATGTGATGGTTGAGTGTGAAGATTGCAACGGTAAACGTTACAATCGTGAAACGCTCGAAGTGAGATACAAGGGCAAGAGTATCGCTGACGTCTTGGCCATGACCGTTGATGAAGGCGTTGTGTTTTTTGAAAGCCACAGGAATATACATAACACACTGAAGACACTTCAAGATGTGGGATTGGGGTATATCAGCTTGGGACAGCATAGCACGACGTTGAGTGGAGGAGAGGCTCAGCGAGTAAAACTGAGCACAGAACTCAGCAAACGAGATACGGGAAATACCATTTATATTTTGGATGAACCCACAACGGGATTGCATTTCCAAGATGTTGAAATGCTCATCAATGTATTGAATCGATTGGTTGAAAGAGGGAATACTGTCGTTGTCATTGAGCATAACATGGATGTAATCAAAGTGGCCGATTACATTGCGGATTTGGGTCCTGAAGGTGGTGAAGGAGGAGGGATGATTGTTGGTCAAGGCACTCCGGAAGAGTTAATCAAGATCAAGGCTAGTCATACGGGGCGATTCCTGAAGGAGGAATTGAAATCTTAGCGATTAACTTTATTTTTAAGAAAATTCAAATGCTGTCAAAGAGATAAGTATTTCTTTTGCGGCATGAAAAGAATTTTATCATTTTGCTGCGCAGTTGTATTAACTGCAGGTGCCTCTGCACAAGAATTTCCATACTTGATGCAAGCTTTTCAAGAGCCGTATCAATCATTGGAGAGCCCAATCGATTTAACAAACGGAGAGCTTTGGGATGATCCCGAGTGGTTTGTTTACCCTCCATTTCCTATCTACTTAATGGGTGATACGTTGAATGAGCTGATGGTATCTGCGCCCGGCGCTCAGATTTCTCAAAACTATTATGCAGACAGTATCATCGATTTGGTTATCCCATATATGGCAGATTTGATGAACGCATCACCTGATGCGATGGTTAGTCCCGTCGAGTATGAAGTTGTTGGTACTGCGCCATATAGAATTTTTAAAGTAGAATGGTCAAATGCGGGGTTTTATGATGAATTTGATTTGACCGGTACTTTTGGCAACTTAATTTCCTTTCAAATTTGGTTCTATGAGACGACGGGAAGTATAAGAATTCACTTTGGTCCTAATAACATAAAATCCGCTGATGCTTACCAAATATTTGGTAAACCAACGGTTTTCTTTTCTAAGAATTTGGCCATTACATCCGTCGATTTGGCTAGTGATGGTATGTGGACATTGGGTGGAGATCCCGCAAATCCTACCGTACAGTATATTCCTTTTTTCACGGGAATTTTAAGTCCTGAACAAATGCTGAATTCAGATCCAGTTAACGGTCAGGTTTATTATTTCTACACCCAAGAAAATGTAGGTGTTGTAGAATCCAACAAAATGGAATGGAGTGCTTATCCCAACCCCACCAAAGAATCAATATTCATTAAAGTAGCGAATGATGACATAGTTGAAGTTTACAATGTGAATGGTCAATTGTGCAGCAGCACGCAGGTAAGAAAAGGAACCCAACAATTGGATTTATCTGAATTGAATCCAGGTTTGTATGTTCTAAAGTTGAAGAGCAATCCCACTGTAAGCAAGAGAATTACACGTCTTTGATTGTTGCAAAAATCAGCGGAATCCCTCAATGGTAGTGACCCTATCGTTGAGGGATTTTTGTTGTTATATTCGCCTTATGACAAAACCTACGCGACTTTTTGATTTTGCATTTCAGCAATTGGTGAATCAACCATTGGAAAACATGATCAAGACCAAAATGGGAGATGGATGGGTATCCATTTCCACCAAGGATTTCGTTCATCAATCGGAAGCTTTGGCAAAGGGTCTGTTGAAAATGGGAGTAAATCCGGGTGATAAAATTGCCATGATTACATCCTATAACCGTCAGGAATGGAATGTAACGGATAGTGCCATCCTTCAAATTGGTGCGGTCAATGTTCCGATATACCCAACCATGACGGAAACGGATTACGAATATATTCTCAACCATTCTGAAGCAAAAATGATTTTTGTTTCTGATGTTGTGCTCTACGAAAAGGTGAAGAATATCTATTCAAATTTGAAGTTTGAACCTGTCATTTATTCTTTTGAAAATGTAGACGGTATTTCCATTTGGAGTTCTTTGATGACAGATGACAATGAGATGTTATCGGAATTGCAAAATCGCAGAGATCGAGTGAAGACCGAAGATATGGCTACGATCATATATACTTCGGGAACAACAGGTCTTCCCAAAGGCGTAATGCTTAGTCATCAAAATATCGTTTCTACTGTTTTGGTAAGTGAACCAAGATTGCCTTTGCTGGAAAGCGGCGTTTCTGTGGGATTGAGTTTTTTGCCTGTTTGTCACATCTATGAACGCATGTTGCACTATCTGTATTTTCACAAGTGCATCACCGTTTGCATGACCAATATGGAGGCCATCAAAGACGATTTGAATGCTGTTCATCCGCATATATTTAGTGCAGTGCCGAGATTGCTTGAAAAGGTTTTTGATGGAGTTGTGCAAAAGGGATTGGCCAATACTGGAATTAAAAAGATCCTCTTTCAATGGGCATTAAACCTAACACAAGAATGGGAGTACAAAGGCAAATCTTCTTGGTACCATTTTAAGTTGGGCATTGCCAGAAAATTGGTTTTTAGTAAAGTCAAAGCCGCATTGGGATTAACAGATATCAGAGCGATTGCTAGCGGAAGTGCGGCATTGCAACCACGTTTGGCTCGCTTCTTCAATGCCGCAGGTATCGTGGTGTTGGAAGGATATGGCCTTACAGAAACTTCGCCCGTAGTTTCTGTGAATACTGTTCGTGGTGAAGACATGTTGCGAATTGGAAGTGTTGGGAAATTGGTAGAAGGTGTTGAAGTTAAGATAATGGAGGATGGTGAGATTTTAGTCAAAGGTCCCAACGTTATGATGGGCTATTACAAGCAGCCCGAGCTAACAGCAGAAGTGATCAAAGATGGTTGGTTCTACACCGGCGATATTGGAATCTTTCAAGACGGATTTCTCATTATTACAGATCGTAAAAAGGAGATGTTCAAGACCAGTGGCGGAAAGTATGTTGCTCCTCAAGTTTTGGAAAATGCATTGAAAGAATCTTTATTCATTGAGCAATGTATGGTCATTGGTGAAAATCAAAAATTCCCAGGCGCTTTGGTTGTGCCTGATCGTTTGGCTCTAGCAGAGATTGCTCGTCAAAAGGGTATAGCACAGGATCAAGGCGGGGAGTGGTTGCATCATGAAACCATCAAAGAATTGATTTGGCAGGACATATTGAAAATCAATGTTCGTTTTGGTAAATGGGAGCAAGTGAAATCATTCCAGATTGTTCATGAGCCTTTCTCTATTCATCGTGGTGAAATCACACCTACTTTGAAGTTGAAGAGAAAGAAAATAATGGAGAATTACAAGAACTTAATTGATAGAATGTTCAATCATTAATGTTGGGTTGGGGTATCATCAATTAATCATTTAAGTATAGCATTTTGTCATTCGATCAATCCATTATTGTAAGTGTTCACGAGTGGCATACACCAACATGGGATGCAATCATGTGGTGGGTAAGTCAGCGAGATTCAAGTATTATTTTGTACTTGTTCATGTTGTTTTTGTTGATGAGGAAATTCCAAATTTCCATGTGGAAGGTTTTATTGATGGTGATATTGTTGGTTGCCTTTAATGACCAAATGGCGTCATCCATTTTCAAACCTCTTTTCTGCAGGTTGCGTCCCAGTCATGATCCAACGATTTCGTCTTTTCTTCATTTGTTGACCGATGAGAAAGGGCAACTATACAAGGGAGGGTTGTACGGATTTTATTCGAGCCATGCGGCAAACACCATGGCAGCCGCGGTATTTTTTATTTTGGTGATGCGACCATTGCACAAGGTGTGGACAATGGTACTGGCTGTGTGGGTATTGGCTGTTGGTTTTTCTAGAGTTTATTTGGGTGTCCATTATCCCACAGATATTTTAATGGGTTGGTTCATGGGTGGTTTATCCTCATGGGCGCTTTGGCGATTGATTAAATTGCCCAAAATGATGAAGTGGCACAGATTGGATTTACATTGACCCCAATTCAATGCTTGGGTCCCAGAATATGGCATCGAAATTTTGTACTTGATCATTCTCTACCTTGGTTCCCTCGGCTTGCAATCTGTTGGCCATCTCTTCTGGATGTGAGAAATGCATTTTGCCCGTAAGCAATCCGTTTCGATTGACAACGCGATGGGCAGGTAAACGTTTGTCACAAAGATTCATTGCATAGCCCACCAATCTCGCGCCTTTGGGCTTACCCAATGCGGCAGCGATGGCGCCGTAACTGGTTACCCGACCTTCAGGAATGAGCTTCACGAGCTCATAGATGTCTTTGTAAAAGTCATTCATAAGACTGCTCAAAAGTAGTGTTTTCCTTCGTAATTTGCCGACTGAAATGGAGAACGTAAAAACGCATTTGGTAACCGGTGGTTGTGGCTTTGTGGGGCGCAACATGGTGAAGAGATTATTGAATACAACAGATGATCAGGTAGTATTCATTGACAACTTGATGGTGGGTACACATCCGGATACTTGGATGACTTATGAGAGCGCGGTTAGAGGAGAGGATTTTGTGATTTACGATTCAAGAGCGTTGTTCATTCATGATGATGCATTGAAAGTGATGCGCAGATTGATGGACAATCCGCAACATTTTTCAGATGACTATCCTTTCGATGTGGATCGCATCGCGGATGTCTTTCATTTTGCAGCGATTGTTGGTGGAAGAGCCAAGATTGACGGTGACCCCATGATGGTGGCGCTGGATTTGGCCATTGATGCCGAAATGTTTTATTGGGCTGTAAATTACAAACCAGAGCGTTTGTTGTATCCTAGTTCTTCTGCAGCATACCCAGTAGATCTTCAAACGGTTGATGGCGCCATTGCATTGAAAGAAAGTGATATTGATTTTAAGCGAATGGGTGAGCCAGATATGACCTATGGTTGGAGCAAATTGACAGGTGAGTTTTTAGCCAAGATTGCAGCTTCCCATTATGGTTTAAAGGTGACGTGCATTCGTCCTTTCAGTGGATATGGCGAAGACCAAGATTTGACTTACCCAGTTCCTGCAATAGCTGCACGCGCTGCCAAGAAGGAGGATCCTTTTGAAGTTTGGGGCAGTGGACATCAAGGACGCGACTTTGTTCACATTGATGATGTGATTGACTGTATCCTTTTGGCCATGGATCACATCCACGATGGAACGGCAATCAATATTGGTATGGGTAAACTTACTTCTTTCAGAGAAATCATTGAGGTGTTTTGCAAGTTTGCAGGATATGAGCCAACCATCAAGCCTTTGTTAGACAAACCGGTGGGTGTTCATTCACGCTATTGCGATATGTCTTTTGTCCAAGAAAAGTTGGGGTGGAAAGCAAAAATTAGCATCGAAGAAGGAATGAAGCGTGTGTACGATGCTGCGGTAAAACAATTGGAAAAATGAGAAAAGAAGTAGTGGTGTGTTTTGGTCCGGGACCTTTGTTCAAAGGCGGGATCCAGAATTACAACACTTCTTTGGCTTTGGCTTTGGATAGAAGAGGAGATTGTGAGGTTCATATTGTTTCTTGGACCCAACAATACCCGGCCATTATTCCCAGAGAGTTTGTCGATAAATCCAGCAAAACAGATTTGCTAGAGGGTAGCCAGGTGCAAGTGCATTATGTCACCAATTACAACAACCCTTTCTCTTGGTTGGAAACCGTTCGAAAGATCAAGTCATTGGGCGCAAGCAAAGTCATTATCCAGTGGAGTATCGCACTTCAAGGATTGCCTTTGTATTTTATTGCAAAGCGATTGAAGAAATTGAATGTTGAAGTGATTTTTGATGTTCATTTTGTGCAACAAAAAGAACACTCTTCAATTGATAAATTCCTCACCAGGTGGGCGCTAGGACAAGCGACGACAATTGTCGTGCATGCTTTGAAGACTTATGAAGAATTGCAGGTTGTATTTCCGAATAAAAAGTTTCATTTAACAGAGCGAGGCGAGAGAAAAGAAAATACCGTCATCAAATTGTTTCATCCCATTTACGATTTGTTTCAACCCAATGCTGAATTGGATATTGAGCAATTGAAATTGGACTGGGGACTGAAGAAACATGTGTTTCTATTCTTTGGTTTCATTCGTCGTTACAAAGGTCTTGATCAGGCCATTCAAGCTTTTGCAAAAGTGAGAGCGCAAAGAGATGATGTCAGTTTGGTAATTGCGGGAGAGTCATTTTGGAATACGTTGGATCAAAGCAAATGGAGTACGCGAATCAAGCAAACGCTTTTTGGTTGGGCCAAAAGAGTTTTACTCAATAAAAAAGACGATGAGCGTGAAGACCAACCATTGGAATGGATTGCGAAGTTGGGGATAGAAAAGGATTGCTACGTCGTAAACAAGTTTATTGGAAACGAAGAAGTGCCTCCATTTTTTCAGGTAAGTGATGCTGTTTTGTTGTTTTATCGAACTGCAACACCGAGTGGAATCGAATCATTGAGTTATAATTTTTCATTGCCATTATTGGCTACGCGTGTTGGTCATTTTCCTGAGACTATCCAAGATGGTTTCAATGGTTATCTTGCCAAGGATGGCGATATCGATGACATGGCCAGAGTGATGTTGGAATTTCTAGAGCGACCGATCAACCGTGAGAATGTCAGAGAAAAAACCAAGATGATGAGTTGGGATCGATATGCTGAAGCAATCATGCAGAAATGAGCAAAATGAGGATTGGATACACCGGCAATAACTACCCCGAAAAGCGCAATATTATTGGTCGAGTTGGGAATGCCGAATACATCAATCTAAGTAAATTCAATCTGTACGCTTATTTCAATCGAATTAATTTTTGGTGGCGAAAGTTTGTAGGGAAAGAGTTGTTTCATTCCGATTACTACCAATATCAATCGTTGATGAAGCCGCGGGTGAGCGGTATTCATTTTTTCAATAGTGTAAGTTATTCATCAACGCCTTTTGTCACAACGTTTGAGACGGTTCTACCTTATTTCGATATCTTGAAAAAGAACTTCAAGCATGTCGATGATTGGTCTGAACTTTCCAACGATGCGAAAGTGAATGATGCGTTGAGAGCTTTGGCATCGCCTTCGTGTAAAAAAATATTGGCTTTGTCTCACAGTACAAAACGAATACAAGAAAAAGTACTGGAACATTTCCCAGCATTTGAAGAGGAAGTACTTTCCAAATTGATGGTATTACATCCACCTCAAGCTTGTATGGAATACAGTCCGCGCTCATTTGGTGGTGTTTTTCAATTGGTTTTTGTGGGTCGTGCGTTTTATAGAAAAGGCGGTCAGGAATTGATACACGCGTTGAGTGAAATAGAAAAAGAATTTCCGATTCATGTGCATATAGTTTCAAGTTTGGATGTGGAGTCGGGGTGGCCGGGTATTACTGTCGAGCAATTGGAGGAAGATCGAAATTGGCTTAAGAATCAAACATGGATTTCGTTTCATGATTCCATGTCCAATGACAAGTTGCTTCGCTTGTTTGAAGATTGTCATTTGGGATTTTTGCCTACATGGCAGGATACATATGGCTATAGTGTTTTGGAAATGCAGTCGCGTGGATGTCCTGTTGTCACTACCCAAGTGCGTTCTTTGCCAGAAATCAATCCTTTGGAAGTAGGGTGGCAGATTGAGCATCCTACCAATGATTGGGGAGAGTGGCTTGAGATTCCCATGGAGCGGGAGAGCCAAGTCAGTCAGAAGTTGGCAGGAGATTTATATAAGAAAATCAAAGAAATCTTGTCCAATCCCCAAGCGATGGAGGCCAAGGGACGGGCAGCGGTTGAGCGAATTAAGCTTCAACATTCCCCAGAAAAGCATGCCGCAATATTAAGTGACCTCTATCAGCGGATGTTTGAAGAAAAATAACGAACTTCCCCACATGGAAGAATTGTACAACAGCCGAAAGGATTACGACAAGCATTTGTTGTTGGAAGAGCACGCATTGAATCATCCGATTGATCAATTGAATTTGTGGTTGAAAGAAGCCATGGATGAGAAAATTGAAGATTACAATGCCATGACGGTGAGTACCATCGCAACGGGTGGCTATCCACACTCACGTATCGTTTTGTTGCGCGAAGCAACACGTCACGGTTTGGTCTTTTATACCAATTACGAAAGTGATAAAGGGCAAGAGTTGGCGTTGAATGATAAAGTTGGGGTCAATTTTTTCTGGAATACTTTAGAAAGGCAGGTTCGGGTAACCGGAGTTGCCAAGAAAATGAGTGAGGAGGAGAGCGATGCCTATTTTGCAAGTCGTCCACGTGAGAGTCAGATAGGTGCTTGGGCATCGCCACAAAGCAAGATGCTGCATGATCGTTCAGAATTGGAAAAGAATTTTGAGGCAATGAATCAGCGGTTTTTGAATCAGGAGGTACCTCGTCCACCAAATTGGGGAGGCTTAAGAATCGTCCCCCATTATTTTGAATTTTGGAAAGGAAGACCAAGCAGATTACATGATGAATTGGTGTATAAAGTAGATGCAGATTTTGAATGGTGCAAGATTCG
>JACCDJ011781600.1_pt1 | contig 10525 bp, 10 predicted proteins | sample 7444481 | NCBI WGS metagenome assembly JACCDJ01 (sample SAMN15323435, study PRJNA562643) | freshwater metagenome | isolation source: river surface water | place: USA:Blue River Watershed | collected 2017-08-15 | reverse complement strand
CCCACACCGTAGACCTCTTTTCTTCGGCCCGCCCAAAGTTCCCATTTTTTGAATCGGCCACTTACGTAGGCTTGTGTTAAATCAAAATTAGTTGATTTACCTCCCCAGGCTGTAGCTTCAACGGTGTACTTCCAGGCTAAATCCTTTTTCAGGTTATCCGTTTTTTCGTGTTTAATGATGGTTACAGCCGTATTGGATTCCAGTGGGACTTGTCCGTAATGGAGGCTTCGTTGCCAAAGTGGTGTTCTCCCTTGTGTGGAAAAATAGCCACGAAGTTCGAGTTGTGTTTTGTAGGAAGAATCGACTTTGGGAGGATTCGACCATAAAAAAGAAGATAAAACGATTAATGCTAACATAAGCATGCAAATAACTGATTTATAGGCAATCTTACAATAATAATTATTTATTGGTTGATTAGCTACAGGAGTTTTTTCTTCTTTTTTAATCTAAAATTGTGAATAATTAAAATTAGTTCTATTTTTGCAGTCCCATTACGAATGGGCAACGAGGTGGATTAGCTCAGTTGGTAGAGCATCGGACTGAAAATCCGTGTGTCCCCGGTTCGAGTCCGGGATCTACCACCACGTTAGAATACAAAGGTCCGTCTTGAATCAAGACGGACCTTTTTTGTTTAATCTGAGTTGATGTCATTCGGCGCATATAAATAGAGATTGTGCGATGATGCTTAATGGCGTCTTTTCGAGAATGTCCCCTATTTTGATTAATGGATTAATGAGACTTTCTGGGGTATTTGGGAGTAAAAAATCTTTGATTTCTACCTCGATGTTTTTGAATCCGGCTGTTTGGCATTTTTTTACGATAAATGGACGAGAAAATGCCATTTCATCGGGCTCTAGGAAGGTTTTTTTTCGCAGGTACGGTATTGAAAATATTGCCGCGACGTATGGATTGTAGAGGTTTGGCTCAATGAAAATAATTTTCCCGGTCGGCTTTAGTAACTTTTTTAAGTTAATTAACGATTCATCTAAATGGTAATATAGATGATGTAAAATGCCATTTCCAACGATGTAATCAAATTTTTCATTATTCAAGCTCTGGTTAATTACCGATTGATCATTGAAGTTAGCTTGTAAATAAGAAAGATTCGCCATTTGATATCTTTCCGTTGCCATCTTCAAAAATTTTTCAGAAAGGTCCAGTCCAACACCACGACATTGTAACTTTTCCACCATGTAGGCGATTCCTTCTCCTGTTCCACATCCTATTTCGAGGATAGAAAGCCCTTCTTTGCGCGTATCCATTTTTGAGATCATGTAATCGAAACGCCTTTCTTTTCTTTTGCGTGCGGCGACGCTGTCATTAAAAATTTGATTATAGCCTCTCTCGTCCTTAATTGATGTCATTTTGAATAACTGCTTAAATTGTTGGGTAACCCGGCTATTTATCTTGCCGTATTCGCTACAAATTAGGAATGTTTTTAGATAATTCTAATAATTAGAGAAAATTCAGGCGATTTTAATTTTGGGTAAATGCTGTTAGATGAATGTACTGAATTTATAATATTGACCATTAAATAAATAGTCTAGTTGTTTAGCGCCCATTTTAGGTTAAAACCTATCAAAAGTGCTTTAAAATCGCTAAATTTGACATTTATTGAAAAATCATGCAATTAGCGCTGCGGCAAAAACTCTTAAAATTATATTTTGATGCAAAATGTGGTCACATTGCGTGCTCACTAAGTTGTTTAGATTTATTGATGGCTCTATTTGATCAAAAAGAGGCTGATGAGCGGGTGATTTTATCTAAAGGGCATGCAGCCGGGGCGCTTTATATTATGTTGAACCATATAGGTGAAATTTCGGATCAGGAGCTTACAACTTTTTATCAAAATGGCACCAAGCTTTCTGCGCATCCATCAGCAAATTCTTATACGAATATCCCGTTTGCTTTAGGTTCTTTGGGCCATGGATTCCCAATTGCTACTGGGATGGCGAAGAGTAAGAGGATTCGTTCTGAATCAGATTTTGTTTATGTGTTGATGTCTGATGGAGAGACAAATGAAGGTACTACGTGGGAGGCGGCCCATTTTGCCGTTTCAAATCAGTTGGATAACCTAATTGTTGTTATTGACCGAAATCGCTTACAAGGATTTGGCGTCACAACAGATATTTTAGGGGATTCCGCGGATGCCAATAAGTGGCGCGCATTGGGTTTTCACGTTCAGGAGGTTAATGGTCACAATTTAGATGAATTGAACCAAAGCATCGCGCAGTGTAAGTCTTCTGCCAATGGCAAACCTCATGTAATCATTGCGGACACCATCAAAGGGAAAGGAGTGGGGTATATGGAAAATAAAATGGAGTGGCACTATTTGCCAATGGATCCTCAAAAATACGAGGAGGCTCTTTTGTCGCTAGAAAAAAATTATCATGCGTAAGGAATTTGCAGCTAAAATTAGAAGTCTATTCTCCTCAAACAAGAATCTTGTTTTTCTAACGGGGGACTTGGGGTATAATGCGCTTGAGGAGATTCAAACAGAATTTTCGGATCGATTTATTAATGCGGGGGTGGCTGAGCAAAATATGGTCGGCATGGCAGCAGGTCTCGCTTACGAAGGTCATCCAAGTTTTGTATATAGCATTGCACCATTTGCGGTTTATCGCACGTATGAACAGATTCGATTGGATGTTTGTCTACATAACCATCCGGTATTTGTCGTTGGGAATGGTGGAGGTTATGGGTATGGAATTATGGGTGCCACACATCATGCCAATGAAGATTTGGCTTGTTTAAGCCCATTGCCCAATATGATCTGTTGGGTGCCGGCATTTTCAGAGGATGTGGATTATTGTTTAGAACAGATTGTGGACCGAAATGGACCAGCCTATTTACGTTTGGGATTAGGGATAAACTACCCAAGTGCCGTGGAAATCGGTCCGGTCAATCAAGTTAAGGCGGCATCTGGAAAACCCTCCCTGACAGTAATTACACAAGGGCCGGTTGTAAAAAATGCAATTAAAGCCATTGAAGGGCGGGATGACGTGGATTTGTTTTCAATTTTGACGCTTCCTGTGTTAGAATTTAGTGATGCCTTATTAACGAGTCTGGCTACTTCAAAAAATGTGTTGGTTATTGAGGAGCATGTAGAAAGGGGAGGTTTGGCAGAATATTTGTTACTCCAACTGACTAGGAAGGGCTACGTTTTTGAGACCTTTGAGGCCTTTAATGCAAAAGGATATCCATCAAAAACCTATGGAAGTCAAGATTTTCATTGGAAGGAGTCTGGCTTGGATGTAGAAAGCATTCATACATATATTTCAGGAATTAAATAATAGTGAATTGAGTTTAGAAAGCGACATATTACAGTTAGAAGGTCCAATTTTTGTATTTGGAGCGAGCGGTTTCATCGGAACGAATATCGTTGAAACGTTAAGTAAATATCGTTCGGATGTTTATGCGATTTCACACAATCCCAAAGCTGCGTGGAGATTAAAACTGTTAGCTATTGCGGATGACCATCTTTTATATTGTGACATAAATTACAAGAGTTCTGTCGATAGTCTTTTCGAAAATTATCGACCAAAAACTGTGTTTAATTTATCCGCTTATGGAGCCTACTCGAAGCAGTCGAATCATTATTTGACCTATCAGACGAACTTCATGGGCACGTTAAATATTTTGGATGCGTGCAAAGGTGTTCGTGCGTATATCCATGCAGGTAGTAGCTCTGAGTATGGTTTAAATTGTACAAATCCAGATGAGGAAAGTGCATTGCAGCCTAATTCTCATTACGCTGTCTCTAAAATTTCAAGTGCATATTTAATTAATTATTATGGTAAGTTTTTAAATCTTCCATGCCTCAATTTGCGCTTGTATTCCATTTATGGCCCCTGGGAAGAACCTGATCGATTAGTTCCAAGAATGATTGAACAGGGCAGAAAAGGAACTTATCCTCCGCTCGTTAGCCCTGAAACGACTCGTGATTTCGTTTATGTTTCGGACTGTGTTCATGCATTTGTTTCGGCCGCGTTAAAGGTTAATGCAGACATCGCAGGTAATTCCTATAACATCGGTTCAGGAGTAAAAACGAGCCTTCTTTCCTTGACCGAACTGGTTCAAAAACAGTTTTCAATTTCTCAAAATCCGAGTTGGGGCAACATGCAAGCACGTAATTGGGACACCAAGGAATGGGTTGGCAATTATACGCGTGCTTTAAAGGATCTAGGCTGGCAACCAGTCGTACCACTCAAGGAAGGTTTAGCGAAATATGCAGATTGGCAGTTGGAGTCAAGTTATGAAGATCGAATTTTACCTGCTTTTCAGGACCCTCAAAAACGACAAACCATATCTGCCATTATCGCTTGTTACAAGGATGCGCAAGCAATTCCTGATATGTATGATCGATTAATTACCACCTTCTCGAAAATGGGTTGCAATTATGAAATCATATTTGTGAATGATAATTCGCCAGATAATTCTCAGCAGGTGTTGGAGGACATTTGTTCAAAAGACAACCATGTTATTGCCATAAAGCACTCTCGTAACTTTGGATCGCAGGCGGCTTTTTCGAGTGGGATGGAGATTTCCACAGGGGACGCAGTGGTTCTGATGGATGGGGATTTGCAGGACCCACCTGAGCTTATTGAAGCATTTGCCGAAAAATGGCGGGAAGGATATGAGGTCGTATACGGGCGTCGGATAAAAAGAGAAGCGTCCCTTTTTATGAATATCGCTTATAAAGCATTTTACAAACTTTTTAGCAGATTATCCTATATCAATATACCTAAGGATGCAGGCGATTTCTCATTAATCGACCGAAAAGTGGTAGAGCACCTGGTTTCCCTACCTGAAAAAGAGCAATTTCTACGGGGTTTACGTGCTTGGCTTGGATTCAAACAAATTGGGGTCGATTACGTGCGTCCTGAACGAGCTTATGGGGTAACGACGAATAACCTTTGGAAAAACATTTGGTGGGCAAAAAAAGGGATTTTCTCTTTCAGTTATGCTCCATTGGAAATGATGAGTTACGGAGGTTTATTTTTAACGGTACTTTCCATTATTGCGATCGTCTTCCAAGTTTTCATGAAACTAGTGCATCCTGATATCCCCCACGGCATATCTACGATAATTGTTTTGATATTATTCTTTGGCGGGATTCAATTATTTGCGATGTCAATCATTGGAGAGTATTTGGCTAAGGTTCTAGAAGAATCAAAAGGGAGACCCAAGTATGTGCGCGATTCGGTCATTTTGAGGGGCCGAAAAATAGAAAAAAATTCAGAACTCAATAAGTTAATACGCTGATTTTGAAGCAGATGAATCAAGTAAAACAATTGACACTTTTTAAGTTTGCAGGCTTTGGAGCTATTGTTTTACTCCTGTTTTTTGTTCGATTAGTTTCGTTCAATACCAATGTTTTAAACCATGATGAATTAGAATGGCTTTATGGTATTGAACGTACTTGGCAAGATGCTAGGCCATTTATTGGTTTTGAAGCCCATACTTCAGGGCCACTTTCTATTTATTTCTTGTCCATAATCAAGCTTTTTGTAAGCTCTCCCACTACTCTACACTTACGATTGTTTGGTTTTGTTTTTTTTATTATACCGACATGTTTTATTCTATTTAGAGTCAAGAAAAATTATTGGAATTTTGCGGGACTCGGTTTCTTATTTGCCCTTTTATCTATTCAAACGGAAGACTTTTTTAGCTATAATACCGAATTTCAAATTTTGTTATTTACGGCAATACTTTATGTCTTGTTGACCTCTTCCCCAAGCTTATTTCGCGTAATTTGTTACTCCATTCTCATTGTATTTTTCTTTTTCATCAAAATTCAAGTTGTATTTATACTGGCATTTTATGGCATCGCCATGGCATGTAAACTGTTGTATACGAGAAACTTTCGCCTCTTTTATTATTACATTTCACTAGTATTTCTTGTTGTATTTGCTATTCTATTATACTTACATTTCACGAATACCTTGAATGAGGCCTACTATATTTACATCGAGAAGAATATATTTTATAGCGATACGATATCCACACAATTAGATCAATGGCATAGCATCGTATTCACCTTTTTAAAATATAATTTTCATTTTTTTGTTTATCCCATTTTATGCATTCTGTGCAGTGCAGCTCTTTTATGGTATTCTGTTCGGGAATCGATAAATTTCAACAGAGAATTAATACACAGAATTTTGACGAGTAGACTTTTTGTAAGTTTTTGTCTTTATGTAATTAGCCTTTTGACCGTTCTATATTCAAAAAACAACTTCATTCATTACTATATAGTATTATTTTTTCCGATGAGTATATTTTTTTCAGAAATATACTTTTCCCTTTCTCAAAGACCTATTTTTCGAAATGTACGGTCCTTTTATTTGGGGACTCTCTTTGTTGCATTTATGATGCATTTTAGCTTTTACAACGCGAATAATACTTATAAGTACTTGATGGCTAATCACCAAGAGCGAAAACGGTATAAATTAGGTTACGAGAAGGGGTATTTGGTGAATTCAAAATTGACAGAGTGGTTATTAAACCATCGTGAAGGTCATTCGAATGGGATACTCAGCTTAGGTTGGTTTTCTTCACAAATGTTGAATTATGAATTAGGGCTATCTTATTCCCCGGTTTACCGATCAGCGAACTTTTTCTGGTATTTAACCACCTTCAATCATGCGAAGGAATACTTTTTCAAGCGAGAAGAAGCGAACTTGATGCAAGATATTTTCAATAATCCACCCTATTACATTGTTGATTGTGAAGAGATATTGGATAAAACGGAGGGAGGAAAATTTTCCAATTATGTACAGGCAAATTATGTGCTTGTAAAAAGTAGTTACGATTACAAGATTTATCAAAGGCAGCCTAACGATATTTCAAAATACAATAAATTGCCCTAAAGCCATCGCGCCAACCGATTTTCTTACCTTCCTCGAACGTACGTCCAAAATAGCTAATTCCTACCTCGTAGATTCGAATTCCCTTGATTCGTGCGACCTTTGATGTCACCTCCGGCTCAAAACCAAAACGTTTTTCCTTTAAATCTAGCGATTGAATAACTTCCCTGCGAAATACCTTATAACAGGTTTCCATGTCGGTTAAATTCAAATTAGTCATCGCATTACTCAAAAAAGTAAGAATTTTATTTCCTATGCTATGCCAGAAAAATAAGATTCGATGTGGCTTTCCGCCAATGAACCGACTCCCATAAACCACATCTGCAAAATTGTCTAAGATAGGTTTTATAAGGATGTTGTATTCTTGTGGGTCATATTCTAAGTCGGCATCTTGAATAACTACGATATCCCCCGTCGCTTCCTTAATTCCGGTATGTAAAGCGGCACCCTTTCCTTGATTTTTGGGATGCTGGATAATCTGAATTTGTTGGTGCGCATGACCTAAGCTGTATGAATTTAATTTTTCAACGGTATTGTCAGTACTACAATCATCGACCACAATGATTTCTTTTTCTAATCCTCCAATTAATTGAACAGCATCAATTTTTTCTAATATCAAATGGATTGTTGGGCCCTCATTAAATGCCGGAATCACAATCGAAAGTTTCTTGAAAGACATAAATGGTTTCGTTAGTTCAAGGGGTAAATGATGTGCAATATAGCTAAAAAACAGGGATTTGGGTAAGCTAAATTACTTTTCGGTTCTGAAAAGCATCAAGGTTATTTTCCAATAACAGGATGAAGCAAAGTAAAATACCCGGATAAATTTGATGCACCAATCGATAAAATGAAGTTTCGAGATGCCATGTCAAGTCCTTGGGTGTAATCACATATATTCCAAGATAGACCGCAAACAATACCCCCAAAATCACGATGCTTCGAATCAACTTAGAAGGCCAAATTTTAAAAAAAGCAAGCGACACAACTGCCATGCCGGGTAAAAAAACAAAGCTTGATTGAATGGTTTTTAATGTAAAAAGAAAGATCATTTTATATCGCTCGATCGTAATCAATTTAGTCACTAAACTTGAATTCGATTCCGAAACCATGTCATTCGGGGGCGTCCAAATCGATTTAAATAAGATAAGAGTCATTAGTACAGGTAAGCCCCCCAAGATGTATTTCGCGAAAAGGACTTTCTCTTTTCTTAATTCGAATAAGACGCCGAAACTTATCAGCATATAAAAAATGAGCCCTTCATTTTTAACCCAACAGCTTGCTGAAATAAGAAATCCGGTCAATATCACTTGGGCACCTTTTCTAGGCAATTGAATCAACAAATAGACTCCCATTGCGATAAAAAAAGCCAACCATGTATCAGCATATTGTGCGGAGGATTGATTAATAAATTCCTTGTCAATTAATATCATCCCAACTCCCAAAACTCCCAGTAATCGATTCTCGGTTGCAAAGTACAACAAGGTAATAATTCCAAGCAAAGGGATTAACCCAATAATCATTGGCATAATGAAATGTAATTGATCGCCGCATGTCCATGCGAAAGCAATGAGCGAGGGAAGGAATAACGGATAATCTGGATGCGAGGACCCCAAAGATTTTGCAAACATGAGTGTCCAGTTTTGATGTTCAGTTAAAAACTTAGCATGTTGATTCCAAATTGCAATGGCATCCCATCCGCCCCATGGGGTCACATATTTTTGATAGGAATTGACTGCCAAACCAATTAAAATTAACCAAAGTAGCGTTGATTCGCTTAATCCCAAATTCAGGAATGGGGCTGTTTTTCCCCTCCTGACCAATTTAATCACAAAAAAGGCAAACAATACAAGTAATGGCCAAATGGTTGCAATGCCTAGGACAATGCCAAAAAACTGTATCAATGATAACAGAATTAGTACAATGGTACCCGCCATTATCCATTGAATGGCCTTGGGCATAGCATCCAATTTTTGCGAAAAGTAAAGCATTCCAGAGATGGCAAATAAACCCGTTATCCAAATCATCTTACACGAATTAAAAAATAGGATTGAAAATGACCACTTTTCAACGAGTCTAAAACTTGGTAATTAAGTCGCTTTGGATGAAAAAGTGTGTCTTTGACGGAATAATCGTAGACAAAAATTGCCGTATCCTCTTTCCCGAACTTTGTTAAAACTTTAGGGGTAAATAGTAATTGAGTCTTAAAATATAAGCCATCATCATAGGTATTGGAATAATAGGCCAAATGATTTTGAATAGGAAACTTTGCCAATAACGGGGCAGTCGCACTTTCAAGGTTATCGAATTCCGTAGACTGATCTGAAAGTCGAATAAAATTCCGAAATGCCATCACGATTAAGGATGCAACAACAAGTAATAGCAGTATTTTCCTCATCTTTTGGGTTGGAATCTTTCCTATAATTATCAAAAATAATCTTTTAAAGCTAAATTGTTTTATGTGTTGTAAAAATAAATAAACTCTCTATTTTTACTCGCATTATTCTTAAACCTATGACTATCTTATCAAGACGTTCCATGCTAAAAGCATCAGGCTTTGCCGCAGGAATGACTCAAATGCCGATTTTGCAATCTAGCGTTCCTGAGGTAAAATACCGCCCCGAACTTTCCCTGAACATGAGTACCATCATGGGCCAAAAGTTGGGCTACATCAAAGAAATTGAAGTCGCCGCTGCTGCGGGTTTTCGCTCCTGCGAAATCTGGATGCCTACGCTTGAGGCCTACCTTAAATCCGGCGGTACCCTCAAAGAAGCTCGTCAACGGGCCGATGACCTCGGCATGAAAATTCAGAATGCCATCGGTTTCGCCCAATGGATCGTCGACGATGAAAATGTGCGTGCCCAAGGCCTCGAACAAATGAAACGTGAGATGGATATGCTTGCCCAGCTAGGTTGCCCGCGCACCGCAGCACCCCCGATGGGAGCGACCCAACAAGCCGGATTGGACCTTCGTAAGGCCGCTGAACGCTATCGCACTGTGCTCGAATTAGGCGCAAAAATGGGCATAAAACCCATCTTGGAAATGTGGGGACATTCTAAAAATTTAAGCAAAGTCTCCGAAGTATTATTCGTTGCTGCAGAAGCGGGTCACCCAGATGCACGCTTGCTTTTAGATGTCTTTCACATCTACAAAGGTGGCTCGTCTGTCGATGCCTTACATGTCGTAGGCCCCGATACCGTCGAAGTATTTCACGTGAACGATTATGTCACTTCCATCACGCCCGGTCAAATTACTGATGCCGACCGTATTTACGCGGGTGATGGAGACGCACCTATCGCAAAAATATTGAATACCCTGAAACCCGAAGTCATTTCACTTGAACTGTTTAATAAAGAATTGTACAAACAAGATCCATTAACTGTCGCCAAAAATGGCCTTGAAAAAATGAAACGTATTCTGGCTTAATGGGTAAAAAGCCTCACAGAATTAATCATATTGCTAAATCAAAAGAAAAAACTGATGAAAAAAATCTGTTTCCTGATTCTTTTAAGTATCCCGACATTTGCACAGAAAAACCTCAAACTGTGGTATGACAAACCTGCGACCTATTTCGAGGAAACCCTCGTACTTGGTAATGGTACGCAAGGAGCCACCGTCTTCGGCGGAACGAAAACGGAGCAAATTTTCCTGAACGACCT
>JACCDJ010116601.1_pt1 | contig 10529 bp, 15 predicted proteins | sample 7444481 | NCBI WGS metagenome assembly JACCDJ01 (sample SAMN15323435, study PRJNA562643) | freshwater metagenome | isolation source: river surface water | place: USA:Blue River Watershed | collected 2017-08-15 | reverse complement strand
GTCCCATTCCAGGAGTTGTATTAAGAGTTGCCATTGCACCTCCACCTCCCATATCATTTTCTGATAATTCATAATCTGGATATCCACATTCCCACATCATTCTTTCAACCTGCCAAGCTTCTGTGCAATATTTGTTTTCGTTCATCCATTTCGATAACTTTTCAATTATCTGATCTTCTGTGCAAGTTGATTCGATAACTGGGACATCGTCACAGCAGCAAAGACAAACGATTGTGTGTCCATTTGTGGTTGGTCCAGTTGGAAAGTACATATTATTCATTTTCTATTTTTATATTATTTGTGCTACGTTCTTGGCAAAAATTCTTACAATCTGCCCAGATTCGTTTAATGTTATGTATCCTATTATATCTCCATAAACATCTCTTATTGCGTCGGTAACAAGCAATCTGGTTCCGTTTGAATCAATAATATTTTTGCCAGATAACCTATCAGGCTCTTTTGCCCTATTGATTCTCTCGCCTATTTGATTTAAAGGTAAACTATTACAGCCGCACATATTCTTTATATTTATCTGAAATCCCCTCTAAGTTCTTTTCTCCTTAGATAGTTGAAAAGATACCTTAGAGCCTTTGAATATTCTTTAACACTTCTGAATGGCTTAGGAAATCTTCTGATATCATTTCCACCACCCTCTGGGATTTCGTCTGAAATAATTGGGTTATATCTCCTTACTATTCCAGACGGGTGTATTGTATAAAAAACATCACCGTGTCCCTCTTCTTTTTGCTTATGCTTAGTTCTAGTAAACTTTAATGTGTTATTTAGATCTTGCTGGTGGGAATGTACCTCTTTGAATCCAAGATCTATAACATTTCTGTATTCTTTACTTTTTCTTACCTTGTCTATATCCAAATCTCTTCTGTCCTCGGCTTTGTATTCTTTCCTAGGGTCGTATTTTGAATATTCAAGAAGGTTATTCATTACTGGCCTTTTTTGTTTATGAACTCTCTATAGTCGGCTAGATTTTGCATTTTTCTGCCTTTCTTTGGAGCTTTAACATCTGGGTTTAAAACCGGGGTAATTGGTGCTATTCCCCCACCTGGTGAAAGTCCAGGAGTATACGAGGGAACCGACTTACTTGCTATAATAGGTGATGTTGCTCCGGCAACTGCAATTCCTTTTTCATCAAGACCTTCAGATTCTTTAATTTTTCCGGTGAGCATTCTTATATCATTTACGTTCAATCCATATTCAGGATCTTTGTCGGTGAAATACACAAATCCATTTACGTTTTTACCAATTTTGGTAATAACAAAAACATCGCCAGTTTTTAAATTTTCATAACCTCTAAATCCACCATACCAATCTGGGAATTTGCTAGTGTTTACTACTAGGAATTTATCTCCTACCTGATAGTGCTGTGTTTCATCGTCAAGTAAATCAGGACCAAAAGAATCAGATTCGTTAGTTGGTTTTTCTGCATAAGGCTTTCCGTCCTCAACATAATGTGGTAATGGTTTAGATTTAGTGGAAGCAAACTTTTTAAGTTCCTTATCTGTCATATCACCATCGGCAATACCCTTAATTTCTTTCCTGTATTTTGGGCTAATGTCTTTTAATTTAAGAAGTCCTTTTCTTAAACCCCAAGCTTGGCCCATTACTGCCTGCTGTGCTTTTGAAATTGATGGCATGATTAATTTGATTCTATTTTTTTAAGTTTGATATAATAGTTTGGATCTTCTGATAAATGATCCATTGCTATCTCCCTTGCTTTTTGGTGATCCCCAGTATGTTCAAGTTCAACGAAAACACCGTCAATCAATTGCTTAGTAAGAAAATCTAAGAAATTTGAAATGTCGTAATATTCTTTGGGATCGTGTTTTTTAGCTAGATCTAGAAGAGTTAAATCGTCTGCTAATCCCCCCTTTAGCACTTCTCCCCCTTCAAATTCCTCTTTTAGATAAAGGTGCTTCATTTTTTTCTTAATTTGAGCTGGTGTCATTGGTTTTGCATTTAAATTCCAGTTCGTGTTAGGATTAATAATCTTGGATGGTTTGTTTTTCCATTCCGGAAATGTCCAAAGCCATTTATTATAAGCCTTACCAACTATTTCAAAGCCTTTGTCACCTGGTTGTATTGCAATAGGAGATTGAGGAGGAATGTAACTAGCAGTTTCAGCTTCGTTTTCTTGCTTGAATGCTTTATCCACTATAGCAAATCCCTTGTCCCCCTTTGGAATTTTTTTTGCAGATTTTGGTGCTTTGTAACTTGAGGTAAGAGATGGATCTTTTGCCATAATTATTATTTAATTTAATCTATTACTGCCTCTATTTTTGACTTCGTAATTTGAACTGTCTCAAATGCTCCAGCAGTTCCTTCTAGATATTCTGCTAATTTCTTTTCTACCTCTAAAACAGTTTCAGCAGGAACCAAAAATTGTCCAGCATGAATTACTGGGTCCCCGTTTCTTTTTGCTTCTCCTGTTTCGAAGTTTACCTTAGCGATGTAAAATGCCATATTTTTTTAATTTAAAGTGTTAGTTTTTTATATATCCAAAGAAAACAAAAAAGGCAACCATTTTGGTTGCCTTTAATGTTCTAAAGTGGTTATTAACCTTGATTCTTAGATTCCTGTACCTCAACTCTTACTTGCTGAGCAAGCTTTTTAAGCTCTTGCATAGCTTGTCTAACACGAGTCCCTGCAGCTTTATTTCCCTTTTCAGCGAATTTAACTACATCAGCCTCAGCGGCTGCTACGAGGTTTTTGATTTCTTCAAATGTTTGCATATTCGATTTTTTTTTAAGTTATAGTTAGAAAAAATTAAAAAGTTCCATTTTTACATCATTTTGAGTTATCTACTCAAAATGTATATCCCTTTATGTGAACCTTCTTGCATAGCCCACTCTGGACCAAGTGATGAAATAAGCATTGATTTTGCATATTCTTCATAATTTTCAATATCAAGATTATCATGCATTTCATCAACCATTCTAATTACTTTGGGGTTTTTCTCCAAGTAATTATTAATGCACCTATTGATCTGTTCGAATAATCTTGAAAGGTTACTTCCTTCAAGCTTGAATTTTTCGTTATTGATCTGGGGTAAAGTCGCTTTATTGATAGCTATATCTTCAATCACTTCAGACCCTATTTCATTGATATTAAGAACTGCGTGTGAATTTTTAGGACCTTCTAGTGTTTCATATTCAGAGTATTTACCTATGTACATAACGTATCCGTTTTGTCCACCCTCCTCTAAATCTAGCTGGAAGAAATAATAAAACATATCTCCGTCTCTTCTGAATAAGAAAGGCTCTGTTCCAAACCCATCTGACTCTTTTAAATGATCTAAAAATTGATCGTAGTTTTTAATCCTTTTTTCCACTTTGGTTTAAAATTTTTTTATATATCCTTATTTAGGCATTTCGGCAGAGAGCAAAGTATAGAGATTTAATACAGGCTTAGGAAGCAATTTCTTTAAAGCAGCAAAATCTTCACTTTTCAATTTGTCTCTGACCTCAGTTGCAGATGTAAATCTTGGAGTTACCTCTAACCCGAAATCCTTCGGTAGTTTATCAATTAAATCAGATCTCTTGATATACTCGATCTGTTTCTCGTAGTAGTCTTTGCGGTCGTCCCCAGATGCAATTAAATGAGGTTCTAAACCCATACCAACTAATTTATTTATGATTGATCCAACTAACCCACGGTCAACTACAATATAGTCAACCAGGTCATCCGGATTATCCTTAATCACAGCTTCCATGTACTGTTTAATTACCCTCTCATCAAATGGTGAATTGCCAGATTTATTATGTCCAGGATAAACAACAACTACAAAACTCGGAAGGTTATTTTTCTCCTTTAGTTTCTTAGCCATTTTTAAATGTCCCAAATGGAAAGGTTGAAATCTACCAATTAAAACATTAACAGACTTAGGATCCATTGGAACCTTTTCAGTTAGACTATCATTTTCATTGCTTGTTTGATTGTCGATAGTTTCAAGCTTACTTATGAATTCATCGTATGAGAAAAAAGGATTTTCTGATCTTTCAGTTTCTTCATTTTCTTCCTGTATGTAATCAACGTTTGGAATAAATTCTTTTTTGAAATCTGAAAATGAGATAAACTCAGACTCGTTTACTTTGGATTTTTCCTTCTTGATGTAATCTTTAATATCTTGAATAAGCAAATTAAGCTGTTCAATCATACCAGAGGTAACAATTCCGGACGCTCTTGACTTAATTTTTCTAAAAGAATTAAGAATAAGCTTGTAAAGAGATTCGAAAGATTCATCCTCCTCTACGTATTTTAAAACCTTTCTATCAGATATTAGATTCTTATTGAGCCTAAATTCATCTTTCTTCAAATAGCTAGGTTCTTCAAAATCTGTCCCTTTATACTTTTCTTTGTTCTCGTCAAGAAATTTTGCAAATACGTCAGATATGAATGAGATGTATCTTTCGTCTTCAGTATCGCCCTCAACTTCACAATGCTTAAGACCTTTTTCTAGAATGAAATTCATAACATCTAGGAGTGTAATCCCAAGAAAATCACTTGGTTTTTTTTCCCTTTGGTCCGAACTTTTCTGTTTTGCTATTTCTGTAAAAATTGGATCAACCATTTTTGCAAGAACTGTTTCGTTCTCTTTATTTGGATCACCAAATCTAAATACGATACCTTCTACCTCTTTATCTAAATCTTCATTTAAAGCGCTTTTAGAAAGAGAGGGATTTAGTGTTGAAATGATATACCTAACAAAACTCTGTGTTGAAAATCTTTCTACTAACTTCTTAAAGGGTGTATTGAGAAACTCAAGAAGATCTGATTTTTGATCTTCATCTAGTTTGCCCTGAAATATAATTGGAGAACGTTCAACTCCGAGTAGGTCCGCCCACTCATCCAATGATTCTTTTTTCTGGATTGTTTTAACTATCTTTCCTGAATCATCTAGCTGGTGTACATATGAAAGAATTAGATGATTTTTAGGAAGTCTATCATATACAATTTCAACGGGATTTGTATTAGAAAAATACTCTAATCCAAATCTCCACCCTCTTGGAATTTTTTGAATTACGTGGGGAGGTAAAGATTCTATGTACTGGATTGGCTTTTCGTAGTACTTCATTAAGGTTCTATCTACAAGCGTGATAGGATTCCTCTGATCCCTACGATAAAATTTAAATTTACCAGTGTCTCTGTCTCTTTCGAAACTAAATGCTGATCCATCCATCTTTTCATTGATGGTAACGTATTGATTAAATAGCTGATTTACGAAGTCAGCTCCTTTTTTATTGTAAAGGTCGTATAAGTGATTAATTCCAGCCATTATTGTTCAGAGAGAAAATTTTCTATTTCGCGATTTGAATCCCTCACATAAGAAAGAGGTCCAAAGTTTTTATCCAAGTTTACGCTAATTATTTCAGAAATTACCATTTGTGTTATTCCTTCTAGTATTCTACCGACTAGAATTTTCGATTTATGCTGTAAATCCTGGTAATATAAGTTGATTAGCATTGGTGTGAAAACCTCTAATGGAGGTATACTAGATCCGTAGCTTAAAATTCTATAAACTTCTTTTTCTATCGTGTAAACACACTCTTCGTTGATAATAACATCCCTATCACCCGACTCGGATTTTAAAACTGCACCATTGATGCCACCGTTTGTTCTAAAAAGAATTAGATCGCTGTCCCTTAAAACAAGATTGACACCATCTCCTTCCAGAATGATGTCCAGTGCACTATAGATAAGGTCCGTATGTTTTAAGGTAAATTCCATCAATCTACTTCTGTTGGTATCACATATCCCGCATTACCAAGATATCTTTTGAGGTCCTGCTTTATCTCCTCAATCCTGTCACTATATTTGAAATCCGGAGACGTAACGATTTTCCATGTGTCTTCAAATGTTTTCACATCCTCTGGTTTTACGCCACCACCAAACATTAGATCCAATAATTCCTGTGGATCTCTTGTCACGAAAATCGATTGTCCTTTTACAGTATCAGGTCTTTTTAATCTTTTTGTTGCGCCCTGAAAAGTTTTCTTATTTTTATAAATTCCGTCGCTAAGTCTAAGAGCATAAGTATCAAAGTCTACGATATCCCCGTTTTCATCTCTTTTCGTCACATCTTTAAGAGCAGATAAGATAGCTTGAAAAAGCCAATTTCTGTGAGCAGATTTATATTTTGACTCGTTTTTCCTGTAGTCTGGGGAGTAGAATATAAATTTTGCCCAATCCATATCTGAGATTGGTATTAGATCCAATTGAACTGTTCCGTTGTCAGTTTCCGCTTCAATTGGCCAAGCTATACTAATAACGTTTATACCCTTCATAAGCTTCATGTCTGGCTCATAGCCTAAAACGTCAGGAAGCTCTGCTGAAAGTTTATCATATAAAAATTGAAGAGATTGATCGGCAGAAATTCCAAATTTTTGAGACAAAAAATCTTGTGATATTCCTAGATCTATATCACCGGAAGTATCTGATGGGCTTTTCTTTTTTCCAATGCTTCCGATCAAAAGATAATCTTTATCCAATTCACCATTCCCAATTATCGGAAAAAGCACTTCTTTCATGTGCTGTATAGTCCTTTCAACCTCTGATTCTTTAATAGGTCTAGAAGATTTAATAGCAGCACCTCCCTCAAAGATTCGGGAAAAGACGGTAAAATTATGGATCATTTTATTTTGTAATATTTGCTGGCAGAATTTACATAATCAGCATAAATCTCTTCCTCCTCTGATTTTGGATTTTCTATATCAAAATCTTTACCGAAAGTTTTTCTCCCGTTTTCTAAAGATTTTTTATAAAAGACCTCATAATCTTTCTCCTCATTTTTTCCTATCTTCTTAATATCCTCTCCCCATTTCTGGAGCACTTCTCTTTTTTTGCCTTTCAGAGTTTTAGCATCGTATTTGTCTAACTCAGATTTACCAAATAAATTAGCAAATCCTCTGCCCAATCCAACAATACCTGAGCTAGCTCCAGCGACTAATCTGTGTAAAGCTTGTCCGGGTCTTTCCGCCATTGCATCAAACCAATCTTTACCACCTTCATATCCGGTTAACTCTACCTCTGGATTATCTGCTTTGATTCTGGATTGGATCCTGCCTAGTTTTTTGGAAACAATATTTTTATCCCCGGTCTCGGAGTATTTTGATTCGTTTATAAATCCTTCGAAATTTAAGATCTTGGTCATATAGAACTTTTCTTTGATCTATATATCCCTTTTTTTCTTAAAGCTTGACCTTGAAAATTTTATACTGAAAATGTTCGTTTTTGTAGATCTGAATTCTGGCATCTCCGTGCTTCATGAGGTAATTGACATATTTAGGAGAGCTGAAGTCATCGACAAAATCAATGATATTAACTTTTTCCTTTCCCTCCATCTTTCTCATTCCCCTACCTAAGCTTTGTTTAATTAAAACCTCACTTTTGTATGATTCTACAAGGAAAATGTTGTGCAAGTTGTTAATAGAAATACCGGTTGCAAATGTACCAAAGGTTGCTACTAATACCTTATTTTCTCCGGAAGCCATTCTTGATTTATATTCTTCTCTAAGATTTTCGTCGGTATCACCATCAACGTAGAAAGCTTCTTTACCGTGAGTTACCTCTCTTAGCCTGTTCCAAATTTGTTTTCCGTATTCGTCTTTAACAGACTGGAATAGAACTAATGAGTTCTTAGAAGTTTTAGAAATGAAATCCACAACGTAATTAAGTCTCTTTTCACTTTCAATTACTAGTTTTCTTTCTATGTTATAAATTTCGTTACCCTCTAAATTTGCTCCGCTATTTTTAAGGTTTGCAAGTTTTTCTTTTATAGAATCATCAAGCCAATCCAAAACCACAACTTTTATAGAAACCGGGGTTGCGTGTTTGTGTTTGAATAAAAATTCAGGGGATATCTCTACAATGACAGGACCTAAAAATTGCTGGATAGTCAAATGATCAGCAGAACCCCTTTTAGTCAAAGTTCCAGTTAAGCCGAATCTCCATCCGGTGTGCATGCACTTGGACATAATTTTCTTAATTGACATGGAGTTTGTGTGGTGAGCTTCGTCAACAAAAACTGCATCAACCTCCTCAAAAAAATCTTCCTCCTTTTTTACTAAAGACTGAAAAGTCCCAATAATAATATCGCATCCGTCTCTTAATTTACTTCCTCCGCCGATCTGTTGAATCTTAAGACCAAGCTCTTCTATACCATAGTCAGTGAAATCATCGTGTCCCTGGAATACAAGGTTAGAACTTGGAACGATCATTAAAAACTTTCTGATCCAACCCTTGTGCTTCAGGAAAGCAAGGATCATAAAAGCAATAAGGGTTTTACCCGAAGAAGTGGCAATTTCAGAGACCGAATATCTATATTTAACAATCTTCCAGGCAGCTTCTACCTGGTAATCTCTAGGAGTAATGTCTTTATCTGAAAAGAAGTCATCTACCCAGCTCTGGAATTCTTCAAGAGTTAATCCAGAAAGAATAAGCTCATCAAGACCCTCTATTTCAATGTCAATATTGAATTCCTTACCAATTTCAAATATCTCTCTCCAGATACCAATAGGGATTCTCCAGAAAGCACCTTTCTTTTCTATAAAACAAATATTACCGTCCCATAGTTTTTTCTTTACTAAGGGATGGAAATAAAAATTGTGTATTTTCTTTGTTAGAGAAAGCTCAATTTGTTTTTTCTCAACGTCATTTTGAAATTGAGTTAATACTAACCATTGCTTGTCATCTGATATTATAAACTTTAGCATTAAGTATTTTTATTTTATCGTACTTCCCCTCAGATATTCCTCTAATGCAATTCTAGATTTTATACCATAAAGCATGTGGTCTACGGTTTGAATAGTTTGGTCTAGAAATTTTCTATGACCTTCTACTAATTCTATTTTTTGTGTAATGTCAGCAAGATCCGCTTCAATCATGGTCTTTGTTTCATTGGCACCGTATCTTACGTCCTTGCTTTCCTGGTATTCTCTCAGCTTTTTAGCCCTCTCCTGTCTTTCCTTAGTTCCCAGCTTAGAAATGATGCTTGCTAATTTATAGCTATACTCCAATAGAATTTGTCTTGTTGAAAAAAGCTCAATTTGTGCTTCAGCAACGGTCCTTATGCTTTTTAAGTTAAGCGAAATAATCTGTATTTTTTCTTTCCACTCCGCTCTCTCGTTCTCGAATAGTTTTGCGTAATCTGTTTCTGCCATATTAAAATAATTTTCCTTTGGAGGGTTTTTTGTTTTTGTTCTTAGAAATATCTATAGTTGTAGTACGTGTCTGTTTCAACTTTGGTGGATCGTAGGTTGCAATTTCCTTAATTTCACCTAAAGAATCCAATTCTAGAACTTCGTGTATAGAAATAGGAAACTTTAGTTTACCGTCATTCTCTTTCTGAAATGAATTCTCCCAGGATTCGGTTTCGTCAACGTAAAATATCTCAGACATCGATGAAATAAGTTAGATCCAAAACTTCCTGTGTAAAGTAATTTTCAAACCTCTTTACTTTTATCTTTTTTGCACGTAAATAATTAACAAGATCATTTAGATCCCACTTTTTATTTATCATGAGGTCGTGATCTACCAGAAATTTCTTCCAATTGAAAACACGATGTCCCTTTGAAAGTAATTCCGAGGTTTTATCCTTGCCTGCTTTGTCCCAGTCGTACCAATACTGAACATTCTCAAATTCAAAAGGAAATTTATTTTCCAAAGAACAAAGACCTACCGAATTTGGCCACAGCCAAGAATCCATTGGTCCTTCGAAAATTGTAATTGTACTATCGAAAGAAATAAATCCAATATTAAATACGTGAGAAACAGGGTCTATCTTGGTACACTCCGCAAGAAATTCCGTATTTTTTTCTTTAAGTAACTTTTCCCATATTCCACTTAGCTTATATGTGTAGTATTTTGCACCTTGGAAAGTGGAAGACATGTTCCTAACTTGAAGTCCTAAAATTTCGTCGTCCTTTGTTAGATTCAACAGGTATAATTTTTGTCCCTTGTGATCCCATGCAAATCTTTTATCTGGTATTTGATTCCTTCTTAGTACATAAGTTTCTATGCTAGATCCTTTAACATCCTCAAGACCCATTTTTGACATAAAATCTGATCTGGGGATAACTAATTTTTTGAAATCTGCATCAAAAAATAGAGAAATGTCTACATCACCATAAACTGTTCTTCTTTTATCCCTTCCCTCTCTAATTACCTCAAGAATTTCATTTCTTTCGTCCTGGTTTAATTCTGAGTTAAGTCCAAAATCTCGGAAAAGAGTATATCCATCCTTAAACATTCCGCAGCCTCCGTTGTAACATTTGAAGCTAAGAGTGTTAATATAAAAATTGCCTCTTTTCTTTTTTGAGTTATTGCTGTCTCCGCAATAGGGGCAAGAAAAATTCATTCTGTTTCCTGCCAGGTAAATCTTCTGCTTAGTGTAATCAGAAGGAAAAGCTTTTTTCAAAACTCCATTCAATAAATCCTCAATTCTCTTAATTTCCATAATTACTTTTAATTTCCTAAGGTGTCCATATTCCTATCCCACCGAATCCTTCGCTTTTTCC
>JACCDJ011003768.1_pt1 | contig 10533 bp, 10 predicted proteins | sample 7444481 | NCBI WGS metagenome assembly JACCDJ01 (sample SAMN15323435, study PRJNA562643) | freshwater metagenome | isolation source: river surface water | place: USA:Blue River Watershed | collected 2017-08-15 | reverse complement strand
TGCGCTCGATTGGCGCAGCGGCCAAAGGTGGACGCGTCAAAGTACCGACGCAGAAGGTGGCATCCAGCCGCTCGCTGTATGGCGGTTTAGACCCCATTGCCTCACTCAACAGCACAGACAAAGTGGCGTTGCTCGGCCGTGTCGAGCAAATGGCCCGCGCCAAAGACCCGCGCGTGATTCAAGTGATGGCCGGCCTGGCCAGTGAATACGACGTGGTGATGGTGGTGCGTGCCGATGGCACGCTCGCCGCCGATGTGCGCCCCTTGGTCCGTCTGAGCGTGACGGTGATTGCCGAGCAAAGCGGTCGTCGCGAAATCGGTTCAGCTGGCGGCGGTGGCCGATTTGGTTTGAGCTACTTTGACGACAGTTTGTTGCAAAGCTATGTCGACGAAGCCGTGCAATGCGCGCTGACCAATTTGGACGCACGACCTGCACCTGCGGGCGAAATGAGTGTGGTGTTGGGCCCCGGCTGGCCCGGCATCTTGTTGCACGAAGCCATTGGCCATGGTTTGGAGGGGGACTTCAACCGCAAAGGGTCCAGCGCGTTCAGTGGCCGCATTGGCCAACGCGTCGCAGCCAAAGGCGTGACGGTGTTGGACGATGGCACGATCCCCGACCGCCGTGGCTCCTTGAATGTGGACGACGAAGGCAACCCCAGCCAGCGCAATGTGTTGATTGAAGACGGCATCCTGAAGGGCTACATCCAAGACGGCATGAATGCACGTTTGATGGGCGTCAAGCCCACGGGCAACGGCCGTCGCGAGAGCTATGCGCATGTGCCCATGCCGCGCATGACCAACACCTATATGTTGGGTGGCGACAAGTCGCCCGAAGAAATTGTGGCGAGCCTGAAGAAGGGCTTGTATGCCGTGAACTTTGGCGGTGGCCAAGTCGATATCACTTCAGGAAAATTTGTGTTCTCGGCCAGCCAAGCGTTTTGGGTCGAGAACGGCAAGATTCAATACCCTGTCAAAGGCGCCACCTTGGTGGGCAATGGCCCAGACGCGCTGACGCGTGTCAGCCTGATTGGCAATGACATGCAGCTCGACCCCGGTGTCGGCACCTGTGGCAAAGAAGGCCAAAGCGTGCCTGTGGGTGTGGGGCAACCTACTCTGCGTATCGATGGCCTGACGGTGGGCGGCACGGCCTAAACGCAGAGCCGTGTTATCCCTAGCCGTTTGTCAGCCAAACGCCAGATTCCTTGTGCTACATTTCAACCCATGCGTTCAGCCCGTTTTTACTTTGCCTACTTTTTTATCTCACGCCCCCACGGCGGTCGAGAGATCTGAACGTAGCCCAAACGCTCTGAACTCCCAAACCAACCGCCGGACCCCCGGCGGTTTTTTTTTGCCAAATTCCAAAGACACACTTTTCAAACTTCAGGACGAGACCATGAAAACCAACATTCCTTATCCAAGCCACGTTGAGATCACCAGTCAAACCGACGACCAACGTATCAAGGACATCACCGTGCTACCTCCTCCCGAACATCTGATTCGCTTCTTCCCCATCCAAGGCTCGCCTGTCGAGAAGCTGATCACCCAGACCCGTAAATCGATTCACAACATCATGCACGGCACCGACGACCGTTTGCTGGTGGTGGTGGGTCCTTGTTCCATCCATGACCCTGCGGCAGCCATCGACTACGCGCGTCGTTTGCAACCGCTGCGCGAGAAGTTTGCTGACACGCTGGAAATCGTGATGCGTGTGTACTTCGAAAAGCCACGCACCACCGTGGGTTGGAAAGGCTTGATCAACGATCCGTACTTGGATGAGAGCTACCGCATCGACGAAGGCTTGCGCATCGCACGCCAGTTGCTGATCGAGATCAACCGTCTCGGCTTGCCCGCAGGCAGTGAGTTCTTGGATGCCATCAGTCCGCAATACATTGGTGATTTGATCTCGTGGGGCGCCATCGGCGCGCGCACCACCGAGAGCCAGGTGCACCGCGAATTGGCTTCTGGTATTTCTGCGCCGATTGGCTTCAAAAATGGCACCGACGGCAACATCAAAATTGCGACCGATGCGATTCAAGCCGCAGCGGGTGCACACCACTTCTTGTCGGTCCACAAGAACGGCCAAGTCGCGATTGTGCAAACCAAGGGCAACAAAGACTGCCACGTGATTTTGCGCGGCGGTAAAACTCCCAACTACGACGCCGCCAGCGTGAATGCGGCGTGCGAAGAGTTGGCCAAAGCCAAGTTGCCAGCGTCGTTGATGGTGGATTGCAGTCATGCCAACAGCAGCAAGCAGCACGAACGTCAGTTGGTGGTGGCACGTGACATTGCCGATCAAATCAGCGGTGGTTCACACCACGTGTTCGGTGTGATGATTGAGAGCCACATCCAAGGTGGCGCGCAAAAGTTCACACCGGGCAAAGACGATGTGGCCAAGCTTGAATACGGCAAGAGCATCACCGATGCGTGCTTGGACTGGAATGACTCTGTGACGTCGCTCGAGGTGTTGTCACAGGCGGTGGCTGCACGCCGTCAACGCGGTTGAACTCGCGCGATTAAATCCACGCGCCTGAGGGCGCGTGTGTGATTCACGCCAAGGCTGCTAGCAGTTTGGCGTGAATCCCGCCAAAGCCGCCATTGCTCATGCACAGCACATGGTCGCCCGCTTGCGCTGCGGCGACCACCTGTGCAATCACCTCGTCCACGTTGGCGCCCACGCAAGCGCGGGCGCCCATGGGGGAGAGGGCCTCGGTGGCATTCCAATCCAGACCGCCGGAGTGGCAAAAAGCGAGGTCGGCGTCTTCCAAGCTCCATGGCAGTTGAGACTTCATGGTGCCCAACTTCATGGTGTTGCTGCGCGGTTCGAACACCGCCAAGATGCGGGCGTTGGAGCCCACTTTGCGACGCAAGCCATCGACCGTGGTGCGAATCGCGGTGGGGTGGTGGGCAAAGTCGTCATACACCGTGATGTCGCCGCCTGCGCGTGACACAGTGCCGCGGACTTCCATGCGACGACGCACGTTTTGAAATTGACTCAAGCTGGCTGCAGCATCCGCGGGGGAAACGCCTAAATGATCGGCTGCTGCAATGGCGGCTAAAGCGTTGAGTTGGTTGTGCACACCAGTGATGGCCCATTGCACGCGACCGACTTCTTTGCCTTCACGTAACACGGCAAAGTCGTCGGGTTCGCCTTGGATGGACCAACCGTCTGTGCCATTGGCGTGGGCGCCCACACCAAACTTGGCCATGCCGCTCCAGCAGCCTTGGGCCAATACACGCTGCAAGCTGTCTTCATCCCCATTCACCACCACGCGTCCGCTGCCGGGCACGGTGCGGACCAGGTGGTGGAACTGACGCTCAATGGCGGCGAGGTTGTCGAAGATGTCGGCGTGGTCAAACTCCAAGTTGTTTAGCACGGCCGTGCGGGGGTGGTAGTGCACAAACTTGCTGCGCTTGTCGAAGAAGGCGGTGTCGTATTCGTCGGCTTCAATCACAAACGGGGTGCGTCGACCTGCAGCCACATCGGCTGGCGAGCTCAAGCGCCCCAAGCGGGCGGACACACCAAAGTTCATCGGTACGCCGCCGACCAAGAAGCCTGGCTCTAAGCCGGCTGCTTGCAGCACCCAGGTCAGCATAGACGTGGTGGTGGTCTTGCCGTGCGTGCCGGCCACGGCCAACACATGGCGAGGCTGGCTGGGGTGGTGCAACACGTGCTCGGCCAGCCACTGCGGGCCACTGGTGTAGGGGGCGCCACTTTCCAAAATGGCTTCCATCAAAGGGAATTTTGGGCTCCCGTCGGCCAAGCGGGCGCGTGAGACGACGTTGCCAATCACGTACACATCGGGTTTCAGTTGCATTTGATCGGCGTCGAAGCCTTCGATCAGGTCAATGCCGAGGGCTCGGAGTTGGTCGCTCATCGGGGGGTAAACGCCTGCGTCGCAACCGGTGACTTTGTGGCCTGCTTCGCGTGCCAACGCAGCCAGTCCACCCATGAACGTGCCGCAAATTCCCAAAATATGTATGTGCATGGGGGCATTTTAGGAGGGGTGTTGTGTTGTACCGCTGCAAACGCGGCAGAAGGGGCCGACAATCCACCTCTATGGTGACAGTTCAAGAAGAAATCGCCGCCACGGCGGCGCGCATGGTGGTGGAGGAAGGGCTGGAGTACGGCCCTGCGAAACGCCGCGCGGTGAAAGAGCTCGGTTTGAATGGGCGCGCCTCGTTGCCTAACAACGACCAAGTGGAAGATGCAGTGCGCGAGTACCTTTCCGTGTTTTGTGCAGAGACGCAGCCAGTCGAACTGGCTGCACTCCGCGCATTAGCGCGGGTCTGGATGCTGCGTTTGACTGATTTCAGGCCGCATTTGGGTGGGGCCGTTTGGCGGGGTACGGCAACTGGTTTGTCGGATATTTATCTGCAGTTGTTCTGTGATGACCCCAAATCAGCCGAAATTAGCCTCATTGACCACAGTGTGCGTTATGAGGTGAGCTCAGTGACGGGCTTCAATGGTGAGACGGTGGATGCTCTGAGCGTGTTGTGTGACTGCCCGGGGCTCGCGCAGCGGGTATTGGTGCATTTGATGATTTATGACCGTGACGATGTCCGTGGGGCACTCAAACCCGATGCACAAGGTAGAACCCAGCGCGGTGACTTAGCGGCATTAGATCGATTGATGAAAGATTTTGAATGACATTTAATCTCAATAGACGACATGCTGTACTCATGGGGGCTGGCACATTGGCAGCTGCAGCCGGTGTGGGCGTGGGCTTTTATCGCTACTCAGCTTCTGCCTTGTCGCCGGATGCCATCCAAACATTGTGGAGCGCGGAGTTCGATACCCCGTCGGGTGAGCGCTTGGCCATGTCGGCCTTTCAAGGTAAACCTCTGGTGCTGAACTTCTGGGCCACCTGGTGTCCGCCTTGCGTGGAGGAAATGCCTTTAATTGAAGCTTTCTATCAACAAAACTACTCTAAAGATTGGCAAGTTGTTGGACTGGCCATCGATCAGCCCAGTCGCGTTCGACACTTTTTGTCGCAAGCATCGATCACTTACCCTATCGCTTTGGCCGGGATGAACGGATCTGAATTGGGGCAAAAGCTGGGAAATAGCCAAGGCAGTCTGCCTTTCACCCTGGTTTTGAATGCGCACGGCGACGTGATTCAGCAAAAATTAGGTAAATTAAGTGCAGAAGAGATCAAAAACTGGGCATCTTGAGCAATCTTTGCTGTCTTTCTTGTGTGAATTGGTGTAAATTAGGGGCTTATTTACAACAAATAAGGTGTAGTTATGGATTTGCGCAAACTCAAGACGTTGATTGACCTGGTCTCCGACTCCAATGTGTCTGAACTCGAAATCACCGAGGCAGAAGGCACGGTCCGTATCGTCAAGAGTGCACCAGCGCCTGTGGCCATGGTGACGCAAATGGCAGCGCCTGCCCCTGTGGCGGTGGCCGCCCCCGTGGCCGCTGCGCCTGTGACCGCCGCTGCTCCAGCAGCCGCTCCCGTGGCGGAAGCTGAGCCAGCGGGTCACATCGTCAAGTCGCCCATGGTCGGTACCTTCTACCGTGCGTCCAGCCCTGGCGCCAAAGCCTTTGCGGAAGTCGGCCAACAAGTCAAAGAAGGCGACACCATCTGCATCATTGAAGCCATGAAGATCTTGAACGAGATCGAGGCCGACAAGTCCGGCACCATCACCAAGATCTTGGCGGAGAACGGTCAAGCTGTGGAATACGGCGCACCCCTGTTGATCATTGAATAACAGGCGGGCTTCCCATGTTTAAAAAAATCCTGATCGCCAACCGTGGCGAAATCGCCTTGCGCATCCAACGCGCTTGCCGCGAGCTGGGCGTCAAAGCGGTGATGGTGTATTCCGAAGCCGATCGCGAAGCCAAGTACATCAAGTTGGCTGACGAAGCGGTCTGTATTGGCCCCGCGGCCTCGCCCTTGAGCTACCTGAACATGCCCGCCATCATTGCGGCGGCTGAAGTGACCGATGCGGAAGCGATTCACCCCGGTTACGGTTTCTTGAGCGAAAACGCAGACTTTGCTGAGCGCGTCGAGAAAAGTGGTTTCCAGTTCATCGGCCCCACCGCGGAGTCCATCCGCATCATGGGTGACAAGGTGTCGGCCAAGCAAGCCATGATCAAAGCGGGCGTGCCTTGTGTACCCGGCTCAGAAGGCGAGTTGCCTGACGATCCTGCGGCCATCAAACGTGTGGCCAAGAGCGTGGGTTACCCCGTCATCATCAAAGCTGCTGGCGGCGGCGGCGGTCGTGGCATGCGCGTGGTGCACACCGAAGCGGCGTTGATCAACGCGGTGCAAATGACCAAGGCCGAAGCAGGTACTGCGTTTGGCAACCCTGCGGTGTACATGGAGAAATTTCTCCAAAACCCACGTCACATCGAAATCCAAATCTTGGCGGACAAGCACAAGAACGCGGTGTATTTGGGCGAGCGCGATTGTTCGATGCAGCGTCGTCACCAAAAAGTGATCGAAGAAGCACCTGCACCGGGCATTCCCCGCAAGCTGATTGAAAAGATTGGTGAACGCTGTGCCGCTGCCTGTAAAAAGATTGGCTACCGCGGCGCCGGCACGTTCGAGTTCTTGTATGAAAACGGCGAGTTTTATTTCATTGAAATGAACACCCGCGTGCAGGTGGAACACCCCGTGACCGAGTACATCACCGGTGTGGACATTGTGAAGACCCAAATCATGGTGGCAGCGGGCATGAAGTTGCCTTTTGCGCAACGTGACATCCAAGTGCGTGGCCACTCGATCGAGTGCCGCATCAACGCGGAAGACCCCTTCAAGTTCATCCCGTCGCCCGGTCGCGTCACCATGTGGCACGCCCCAGGTGGCCCCGGTGTGCGCGTGGACTCGCACATCTACACCAACTACTTTGTGCCCTCCAACTACGACTCGATGATCGGCAAGATCATCGTGCACGGCGATACCCGTGACCAAGCCCTCGCGCGCATGCGCACGGCCTTGGCCGAGACGCTGGTGGAAGGCATCAACACCAACATCCCGCTGCACCGCGAGTTGATGGTCGATTCCAAGTTCATGGCCGGCGGCACCAACATCCATTACTTGGAAGAGTGGCTCGCTGCTCATAAGCGCTGATGTTTGAGTTGCGCCTGATGTGCCCCGAAGACAGCGTTGAAGCTGTCTGCGAGGCACTGGATGCACTCGATGCCTTGAGCGTGTCGGTTGAAGATGCTGATGCGCAAACCGATGCCGAGCAAGCCTTGTTTGGCGAGCCCGGCATGCCACCGCCCAAAGAAGGTTGGAAGCGTTCACGCATCGTGGCCTTGTTTGCCGAGCAAGCCGTGGCACAAGATGCGTCGCGTTTGTTGGCTTTGCAAGATTTCTTCGCGGGCAGCCAAGTGCTCGGCATCCAAGCGGTGGCCGACCAAGACTGGGTGCGCTTGACGCAATCGCAATTTGCACCGGTGGACATCACGCCCGAGTTTTGGATCGTGCCGACCTGGCATGAGCCGCCTGCAGAGGCGAAAAAAGTCATTCGACTCGATCCTGGTTTGGCCTTTGGCACCGGCACCCATCCCACCACACGCATGTGTTTGCGCTGGATTGCCACCCACGATGTGGCTAACCAACGCGTGCTCGACTATGGGTGCGGTTCTGGCATCTTGGCCATTGGTGCGGCTTTGCACGGCGCAGCCACCATTGATGCGGTGGACATCGACGAAGCCGCCGTGACCGCCACAGTGCTCAACGCCGATGCCAACCATGTGCGCTTGAATGCGGGCTTGCCCGACAAAGCCACGGGCGAATACCACACCGTGTTGGCGAATATTTTGGCCACGCCACTCAAAGTGCTGGCGCCGCTGTTGCGAAGCCATGTCGCGTCCGGAGGCAACCTGGTGTTGGCGGGTATCTTGGAGCGACAAGCCCAAGAACTCAAAGATGCTTATGCGCCGTATTGCACGCTGCAGGTCAGCGATTCGGAAGACGGCTGGATTTTGATGACCGCTCATTGCTGATGCACATCACCCATTGCCCCCAATGCGAGACCGCCTTCAAGGTGTCGCCCCAACAGCTAGAGCTGGCCAAAGGGTGGGTGCGATGTGGTCGGTGTGCGCATGTGTTTGAGGCGCATCTTTATTTTGAGTCTGCGCCAGAGCCCGCAGCAGAACCCGTGTCTGTGCCTGTGCCGCCACCCAGCGTGGAAGCGCCCGCGTTGTTCCGTGCCGGGGTGACATCACCCGTGTTGACCGCCGCAGAGACGCAAGCGACTCCTTCCACCTCAGCGAAAACGGTCGCGGTTTCTGATCAGCACTGGCTCTGGTGGGCAGGCACCGCGGTACTGGCCTTGTCGCTGGTGTGGCAAGTGCTGTTGAACGCGCGCCATGTCTTGACGGCCGAAGAGCCAAGCTTGCGTCCCGCGCTCTCGTTTTTATGCGGCGGCTGTGACATCACGTGGCCGCGCGAACCCGACGCGGTGTTGATTGAAAGCAGCAGCTTCACTGAAAACCCCGAAGGCGGGTATACCGTGCAACTGCGTTTGAAAAACACGCAGCATCATCCCGTGGCGGTGCCTGCGTTGGAGTTGAATCTGACCGACTTGCAAGACCAAGTGCTGGTTCGTCGTGTTTTTTTGGCGAACGAGTTGACGCAAAAGGACCATATGCAGGCCTTGCGTGATGTGCGCGTGACTTTGAATTTTGATTTGGACGAGAAGGTGAGCCAACGCATCACTGGTTTTCGTGCCCTTGTTTTTTACCCCTGATTTCTAGAAAGAACTGATATGGCCTCGCTGATTTGCGGCTCGCTCGCGTTTGACACCATCATGAGCTTTGAGGGCCGATTTGCTGAGCAAATCTTGCCCGACCAGTTGCACATATTGAATGTGTCCTTTTTGGTGCCGGCCTTGCGCCGTGACTTTGGGGGGTGTGCTGGCAACATCGCCTACAGCTTGAAGGCTTTGGGCGGGACGCCCTTGCCGATGGCCACCTTGGGCACCGATGCGGCGGACTACTTGCAACGCTTGAAATCGCTCGATATTTCGACCGAGTTCGTGCGACAAGTGCCTGACACCTACACCGCGCAAGCCATGATCATGACCGACCGTGACAACAACCAAATCACGGCCTTTCATCCGGGCGCGATGATGCAAGCACACATCACACGCATTGAAAAGCGATCGGATATCAAGCTGGCCATCATTTCGCCTGATGGTCGCGATGCCATGTTGCAACATGCTGAGCAACTCAAAGCCGCAGACATTCCGTTTGTCTTCGATCCCGGTCAGGGATTGCCGATGTTCGATGGCGCCGACTTGTTGCGCTTCATTGACCAGGCCACCTGGGTGACTGTGAACGACTACGAAGGCAAGATGTTGAGCGACCGCACGGGCTTGAGCCATGCTGAGATTTCCAAGCGTGTGCAAGGCCTGGTCGTCACCTTAGGCGGCGAAGGTTGCGAGGTCTGGATCGCTGGCGAGAAAACCGTGGTGCCGCCCGTCAAGGCGGCGGCCGTGATCGACCCCACGGGCTGTGGCGATGCGTGGCGTGGCGCTCTGTTGTTCGGTTTAGAAAAAGGCTGGTCGCTGGCCCAATGCGCGGCCTTGGGCAACCAAGTCGGGGCTTTGAAAATCGCCCAGCGTGGTCCACAAAACTACACAGTCGATGGATTGAACTTGGCGTAAGCCCTTTTATTTTTCTAAGGCAGCCCAGTCTGCCTTCTCACGCACAGCTGCAGATACCTGCAGCTGTTTTCGTTTGGAGGTTTGGCCGCGCAAGAGTCCGACGTCGCGTTTCGGAACCCCCAAGGTGTCAGCCAGCCATGCCATCAGTGCCAGGTTGGCTTTGCCATCCACGGGGGGCGCATGCAGGCGCACGCGCAGGGCGCCATCGTGTGTGCCCTCGGCTTGGGTACGCGAAGCGTTGGGGATGACGTGAATGTCGACCACGACATCGCCTGATTTGTCGAGGCGCAAATAAGGAAGGTCAGGCAGCTGCATGGAATGTTCAGGTGAAGAAAAAGCCCGAGGCCTTGCGGCTTCGGGCTTGAGCGACGGTAAACCGTGCCTTAAATCAAATTAAGGCTTGCTTGCTGTTGGGAAAGGCCAAGCAGCTTGCGGGTTCAACGTGGTCTGCGCTTTGGCAGCGGGTGCTTTCGCAGCTTTCTTCGCGGCAGGCTTTTTAGCAGCTTTTTTAGCAGCAGGTTTTTTGGCAGCAGGCTTCTTCGCAGCTGCTTTCTTTGCTACTTTCTTAGCAGCGGTCTTTTTGGCAGCAGGCTTTTTAGCTGCTGCTTTTTTGACGGCTGGCTTCTTCGCTGCAACTTTTTTAGCTGCTGGCTTTTTAGCAGCAACTTTCTTCGCTGCTGGCTTCTTAGCCGCTACTTTTTTAGCTGCTGGCTTCTTAGCTGCAACTTTTTTAGCAGCAGGCTTCTTAGCTGCTACTTTTTTAGCTGCTGGCTTTTTAGCCGCGACTTTTTTAGCTGCTGGCTTTTTCGCTACAGCTTTCTTTGCAGGGGCCTTTTTAGCGGCCGATTTTTTTGCAGTTGCCATTTCTGTTCTCCTAGATCGAATTTAGATCATTGGGTGAAAAACACTT
>JACCDJ010964261.1_pt1 | contig 10535 bp, 10 predicted proteins | sample 7444481 | NCBI WGS metagenome assembly JACCDJ01 (sample SAMN15323435, study PRJNA562643) | freshwater metagenome | isolation source: river surface water | place: USA:Blue River Watershed | collected 2017-08-15 | reverse complement strand
GTTCCGTCGGGATTGCGATCAAAAGGCATTCCAAAGTGCTCAAGCTCATAGACCACCTTGGGTGCCTCACGGCACATAAACTCAATGGCATCTTGGTCACCAAGATAGTCCGAGCCCTTTACCGTATCGAACATATGCCAATACCAATTGTCGTCGCTCATATTGCCCAACGAGGCGCCAATCCCGCCCTGGGCCGCCACCGTGTGAGAGCGCGTTGGGAAGACCTTCGATAGCACGGCTACATTCATTCCCGATTCGGCAAGTTGTAAAGAACAGCGCATGCCAGCACCGCCGGCACCGATGATCACCGCATCGAATTTACGACGCGGCAGACTGCTGGTTAGATTGGACAGCGGTTGCGCCACAGTTACACCCTCCAGAGAATTTCAATCGCCCAGACTCCGCAGCCGATAAGCCAGAGAATGGTAAGAATTTGTAACCCAAGCCGAACGCCTACGGGCTTGACATAGTCCATCCAGATGTCGCGAACCCCAACCCAGGCATGGTAGACAAAGGCAATCAGGGCCAAAAGCGTAAAGACCTTCATCCAGGTTGCAGCAAAGAGGGCCGCCCAGCCGCCATAGCCGGGCTCACTAACCAGCATCGCAGAGACAAACAAGACTAAGGCGTAGAGCGCAATCACAATCGCGGTTACCCGTTGCGCGAGCCAATCCCGTAAACCATAGTGGGCGCCGACGACGACCCGTTTGGGGCCAATATTATTTTGTGCGCTCATGACTTAAAACACCCCAAAGATTTTTAACCAGGCCACCACCGATAAGGCCAAAGCCGAGAGCATTACCCCCGAACCCCAACGGCCAGTCGATTCTTTTGACAATCCGATATGAAGGTCACTCACAAGGTGACGGATACCTGCCAACAGGTGGTGAAGAAAGGCCCACGACAATCCACAGAGGATGATTTTTACAAGTGGGGAGCTAATGACTTCCATGAGCTGCGCGTAGCTCAATTCCGAGGTGAGGCTAAGATCAAAGATCCAGATCATGAAAGGTAGGGTCAGGAACATCCCGGCGCCGCTGATGCGATGAAGGATCGACATTAGGCCTGCGGCCGGCAGGCGATAATTCATCAACTGGGTGATACTGATATTACGAAACTGCGGACGAGACTTCTTTGCCAGTTCGCTCATTGACTCTCCCTGAGTATTGATGCTTGACTGTCGACGGCTTGGGAACTCTGCCCCCTGGCGCGCCTTTTTTGCTTTGCGCAATTATAAGAGCCCTTTTTGACACCGACTAGGGTGAACCCTAAACTCTCGCTGTTCTTTCCCATGAATTTCTTTATTCTCTCCAAGGAGCTTTTGTGAGTCTTTCCAAGTCCCCCATGCGTGTTGCGGTGACCGGTGCGGCCGGCCAAATCGGTTACAGCCTTCTTTTTCGGATCGCCAACGGCGACTTGCTCGGCAAAGACCAGCCTGTAATCCTTCAACTGCTTGAGATTCCTGACGAAAAAGCTCAGAAAGCCCTCAAAGGCGTGATGATGGAGCTAGACGACTGCGCCTTCCCGCTCCTGGCCGGCATGACCGCCCACAGCGATCCAATGACCGCATTTAAAGATATCGACATTGGCCTGCTGGTTGGCGCCCGCCCACGCGGCCCAGGGATGGAGCGCAAGGACCTGCTCTCGGCTAATGCCCAGATCTTTACCGCCCAGGGTCGCGCCCTGAATGCCGTAGCCAAGAGAACCGTCAAGGTCTTGGTGGTAGGAAACCCCGCCAATACAAATGCGTATATCGCCATGAAGTCGGCCCCAGACCTGCCAAAGAAGAACTTTACGGCAATGCTGAGGCTCGATCACAACCGCGCCCTGTCCCAACTCGCTGCAAAATCCGGAAAGCCCGTGGGGGAGATTGAGAAATTGGTGGTCTGGGGCAACCATAGCCCGACTATGTACCCCGACTACCGTTTCGCAACGATCGGCGGCCAGAGCGTCAAGGCAATGATCAACGACGATGCCTGGAATAAAGACGTGTTTCTGCCAACGGTTGGCAAGCGGGGCGCGGCCATTATCGATGCGCGGGGCCTGTCGTCTGCGGCCTCGGCGGCCAACGCGGCGATTGACCATGTCCGCGACTGGGTACTTGGCTCAAACGGTAAGTGGGTCACCATGGGCATCGCCTCTGATGGTTCTTACGATATCCCAGAAGAGATCATTTACGGCTACCCAGTCATCTGCACAAACGGCGAATACCAGATGGTGAAGGGCCTTGAGATCGACGCTTTTTCTCGTGAGCGCATGACCCACACACTCAACGAGCTACTCGAAGAGCGTGATGGTGTGAAGCACCTTCTCGGTTAATTTAGAAAATCGCCCGTGATGCCAATGCTCCATCCTGATGCCGTCTTACACCAAGAGGCAACAGGGGGCGCTATGGCCGCTCAGCCCCCGGCCCCAATTCCTGCGTGTGAGCATTTTGCAGGAGACGAAAAGAAACTCCGAAAAGCCCTTGAACTGCAAGACCGGCTCAATGGCACTTTTGATGTCACAGCCGATTTAGAAGATGGAGCCTCCTCGGGCGCAGAGGCCGACAACGCAAAACGACTCGCCTCAATTCTTGCTGAGCCCAGAAAAACACAATGGCGGGTTGGCTGTCGTGTGCATCCCGTTGACCACCCCGCCTTTCGTAACGATGTCGAGACACTCCTTGCGGCGCGACCTGCGGGGCTAGCCTTCATTACCGTTCCTAAGATTGCCCATCTTGCTCAATTCCACGAGGCAGTAGCGACTATTAATGGCGCGGCAAGAGCAGATGGGGTTGATAGCCCACTCCCACTTCAGATCATGTTTGAAGATGAGCGGGGCCTGCAGGATGTCGCCGCGATTGCGGCCCACCCGCAGGTCGAGTTTTTGTCCTTTGGACAGATGGATTTCACTAGCAGTCATCGTGGCGCCATCCCAGCCAAGGCAATGCAGAGCCCGGGTCAGTTTGATCACCCGTTACTGCGCCGGGCAAAGGTTGAAATTAGTGCCGCCTGCCACGCCCACGGGAAGATTCCAACACACAATCCAACCACCGATTACGCCTCAGATCATCAGGCCTTTGACGACGCAAGCCGAGCCCGTCTCGAATTTGGATTTCTCCGAATGTGGAGTATCCATCCCAATCAAATCCAGCAGATTCTTCGGGCCTTCGCACCCACCGAGCAAGAGATTGCCGATGCAAGCCGCATCCTCCTGGCGGCGCAGGAGTCTGCCTGGGGGCCCATTGCCGATCAAGGGTTATTGCACGATCGCGCCAGCTACCGATATTTTTGGACGATACTTAAGCGCGCCCAACAGGCTGGCCGCCCTATTCCGCCTGCAGCCCAGCATGCTTTTTTTTAGAATCCGATAACTCAAAAGAAATTTTTTTCAACAGGGAGCCTTCAATATGCCGCATAACCTACACAACAGTCTTCAGGAATTTAAAACCGCATCAGGTAAATCCCTAAAGTTTTACAGCCTCCCCGCACTTGAAAAAGCAGGCCTTGCCAAGGTCTCACGCCTTCCCGTATCGATACGAATTGTGCTCGAATCAGTGCTGCGCAACTGTGATGGCAAAAAAGTAAGCGAGCACCACATTAAAGAGCTCGCCAACTGGGGGCCAACCGCACAGCGTGTTAACGAGATTCCCTTTGTTGTTGCACGGGTTGTGCTGCAGGATTTTACCGGCGTGCCCCTGCTTGCGGATCTTGCCGCTATGCGCAACATTGCGAAAGACATGGGTAAAGATCCTAAGAAGATCGAGCCCTTGGTCCCCGTTGATCTGGTGGTCGACCACTCCGTCATGATTGATCATTTCGGCTCAAAAGAGGCCCTTGATCTCAACATGAAGCTTGAATTTCAACGAAACGAAGAGCGTTATCAGTTTATGAAGTGGGGTATGCAGGCCTTCGATACCTTTAAGGTTGTTCCTCCCGGCATCGGCATCGTGCACCAAGTCAATCTAGAGTATCTCGCCCGTGGCGTTCACAACAAAGGCGGTATCGCCTATCCCGATAGCGTCGTCGGTACCGATAGCCATACCACCATGATTAATGGCATCGGCGTCGTGGGCTGGGGAGTTGGTGGCATCGAAGCCGAGGCGGGCATGCTGGGCCAACCGGTTTATTTCTTAACACCAGACGTTGTTGGCGTGAACCTTACCGGCAAGCTTCCCGAGGGCTGTACTGCAACCGACCTAGTTCTCACGATCACGGAGATGCTTCGCAAAGAAAAAGTTGTCGGTAAGTTCGTTGAGTTCTATGGTGAAGGCACCGCCTCCCTGTCGCTGCCGGATCGCGCAACGATTGCCAATATGGCACCGGAATACGGCGCAACCATGGGCTTTTTTCCAGTCGACGATGTCACCGTGGATTTCATGCGCGCAACGGGCCGCACCCAAGATGAAGTCGAAGCCTTCGAGGGCTACTTTAAAGCGCAGGAACTCTTTGGTACGCCAAAGGCAGGCCAGATCGATTACACCAAGTCCGTCTCGCTCGATCTCTCTACGATCAAGCCCTCACTTGCAGGCCCCAAGCGGCCGCAGGATCGCATTGAGCTCACCAATATGAAGAAGTCGTTTGCGGAGCTGTTTAGCAAGCCGGTTGCCGAAAATGGCTTTGCACAGTCAGCAGCCGATTTACACAAGCGGGTGAAATCTGGAAGTGTTGAGATTGGTAACGGTGATATTTTGATCGCGGCGATTACCTCATGCACGAACACATCGAATCCAGGCGTCTTGTTAGCCGCCGGTATTTTGGCGAAGAAGGCTGTTGAGAAGGGCCTCACGGTTCAGAGTCACATCAAGACCTCGCTTGCCCCGGGCAGCCGCGTGGTAACCGATTACCTCACGAAGGCGGGGCTATTACCCTATCTCGAGAAGCTAGGGTTTGCTGTTGCTGCCTATGGCTGTACGACCTGCATCGGCAATGCCGGTGACTTGCGACCCGAGTTCAATGAAAGTATCTTGAAAGAGAATCTTGTCTGCGCCGCAGTCTTATCCGGCAATCGAAACTTTGAGGCCCGAATTCATCCGAATCTTCGTGCGAATTTCTTAGCGTCTCCTCCTCTCGTGGTGGCCTACGCCATTGCAGGAAACGTTATGAAAGACCTCACGACAGAGCCGTTGGGTCAGGGCACGAATGGCCCGGTTTATCTGAAAGACATATGGCCATCGAGTCAGGAGATCGCGGCCGTTATGGGATTTGCCAAGGATCCGCAGACCTTCCGCACGCTTTATGGCGACCTCACTAAAGACCACCACCTCTGGAACAACATCAAGGGCACTACGGGTCAGGTCTATGACTGGCCAAAGTCAACCTATATCGCCAAGCCCCCCTTCTTCGATGGGTTCTCAATGACACCGAAGGCGACGGGATCAATTTCAGGGGCAAGGCTTCTTGCAATCTTGGGAGATTCGATCACAACGGATCACATCTCGCCTGCCGGCTCAATTAAAGAGGCATCGCCTGGTGGAAAATTTCTAACCGATCACGGCGTCTCGAGGGCGGACTTCAATAGCTACGGCTCACGCAGGGGCAATCATGAAATTATGATGCGGGGCACCTTTGCAAACGTCAGAATTAAGAATCTGATGATCCCCTTAAACGCCGATGGCTCGCGCGAGGAAGGTGGTGTCACCGTGTTCCAGCCCAGCGGCCAGAAGATGTTTATCTATGACGCCGCCATGGCCTATCAGAAAGCAAACGTTCCCACGGTTGTTATCGGTGGCGAAGAATACGGCAGCGGCTCCTCCCGGGACTGGGCCGCCAAAGGAACCCAATTGCTAGGGGTGCGGGTTGTTGTTGCCAAGAGCTATGAGCGCATCCACCGCTCTAATCTTGTCGGTATGGGGGTCTTGCCACTGCAGTTTAAGGGTAGCGACAGCGCACAGAGCCTCAAGCTTGATGGCTCAGAGGTCTTTGATGTGGCAATTCCAGATCAGCTAACCCCCCAGCAAGACCTCACCCTCGTGATCACCCGTAAGGATGGCAGTAAGCAAAACCTCTCGGTGCTCTGCCGAATCGATACCCCAATCGAGGTGGATTACTACCGACACGGCGGCATCCTGCCCTATGTGTTGCGGGAGCTCATGGCCGCATAGGCACTAAGGGAACTCTTCGCCGCGTCAGCGCTCAGATAGACTATGACAATGGTCTCCAATCTCTATCGACTCGCAAGCCAGGGGCGGCGCATTCTCGCGCTCATGCTTCTGGTTAGCCTGCCCTTTCAAGGGCTGGCGGCGACCACGATGGAGTGTCATGGTCACGCCCGAGGTGCTCCGCAGGGTCCGTCACAGACTGAGGGGCACCACCAGCACCAGCACCAGCACCAGCAGCAGCACCAACATCACGATCAGGCCGCGGCCGAACAGACCCAAGAAGACCACCACCAAACCAAGCCTTCGCTCGCCTCGTTACCCGGTGTCTCGACCTGCGCAGTCTGCGCCGGATGCTGTGTAATGTCGGCAGTGATTCCTATTACAACCCAAGTCCTCATCGCCAAGGTTCAAAGAGTCTCACCAGAGACCTTAGCACTTAGCCATTACACCGGATTTACTCCGGAAGGCCTTCTTCGACCTCCCCGATAAGCTAGCGCGCATTGCGGTAGTTCTGTCACTACCCAAGGCCTAGAGAAGGAGTTTTTACTCCTTCTCGCATTGGCTGCTGGGTTGTCAAAAAAATCCGGAGCGTCTGATGATTTCTAGTCAAGTTATAAAACTTATTCATATCGATCAACAAGGCTCGCATAACGCGATCTTGCAGGTCGCCATCACAGTATTACTGTCAATTGCTGCAGTTAGCCCTACTGCTCAGGCCCAGCAGGGGCCACAGGCGGGGGACTGGCTGCGGGCTAACGAGCAGGTGCATGAGGCAGGTGGATGGAAGGCCTATGCGCGCGAGAGCCAAGCTGGAAGTCAAGCGAAAAGTCAGGCTGCTCAGACAGGCGATGTAAGCGCAGAAAAAATGCTCTCGCTTGCTGGCGCTATTGAGATAGCGCTCAATCGCGAGCCCAGCCTTGTGCAGACCCTATCCACAATTAGAGACAAAGCAATACCCTATCTACAGCTCAGCGGACACCAGCGCGAGGCGCTTACCGCCTACGCGAGAATTTCCGCTCAGACTGAGGAGCTCTATCATGCAGCCGTCGCTGCAGGTGAACGTCTAGCGTACCGAGAACAAGTCAGTGAGGCGGCCTCCCTCGCAGCAGAGCTTGCAGCCCGTATGCGTAAGGTTGGCAATCTCAACGCACTTCATACGCTTGAGGAGAAACTCTCCTTTGCGAATGCACAGAACCGGGTCGTTCAAGCCCAGCTTGAACTCTCAGAACGCCGAGAGGCGCTCATTACCCACCTCGCACTCTCTGGTGATCTCACCCAGTTTAGCCTGCCCCAACGGCTTCCAAAACTTCCGCAATCACCAGTGTCGCTAAGCCCGCTTGAACAGCGTCTTTTAGATCGCAAGGCGACTGATAACAGCATGTCAGACCGATCGCCATTGGCAATTCGTACTCTCTCAGAGGCCACCCGCGCATTTTCGGCATACCAGCAGGCCCACGCAATCGCGCGTCAGTACAGCCAAGAGATCCTCCCAGTCAGAAAACAGATCTCTGAAGAGAACCTGCTGCGCTATAACGGGATGATCATTGGAATTTTCGAATTGCTCACCGACGCGAAATCCCAGGTGGAGTCTGTCGAAGCGAGTCTTAATGCCAATGAGCGATTCTGGAAGGCTCAGGCTATCTTCACCTATCAACTTGCCTTACTTAAAGAGCATGCCGCCCTATTCAGGAGAGATTTATGGACACAGTAAATCGCAGAAAATTTCTCAGCGGTGCAGCTGCAGTGGGTGTAACACTCGGTGCTGCGGCAGTCACGCGGGCCTCGCTTGCACGGCTTCCGGAGCCTGTCATCCAAACGAGTCCACAGACACAGCCGCCCTACATGCCCAACACTGGCCGGCCCTATAACCCGGTTGTAACACTCAACGGATGGTCGCTTCCCTGGCGGATGAATAACGGCGTCAAAGAGTTTCATCTTGTTGCTGAACCAGTTATCCGAGAGATGGCCCCGGGATTTAAGGCCCACCTATGGGGCTATAACGGCCAGTCGCCTGGCCCTACGATTGAGGTTGTGGAAGGTGACAGAGTTCGCATATTTGTGACGAACCGTTTACCTGAGCACACCTCGATCCACTGGCACGGACAACGCCTTCCAAACGGCATGGATGGCGTAACCGGACTAAACCAGCCAGGAATCTCGCCTGGCAAAACATTTGTCTACGAGTTTACGGCGAGGCGGCCAGGCACATTTATGTACCACCCTCACGCCGACGAGATGACTCAGATGGCAATGGGCATGATGGGCTTTTGGGTAACACACCCCAAAGGGCAACACCCCTTAATCGAGTCCGTTGACCGAGATTTCTGCTTCTTGCTCAATGCGTACGACATTGATCCTGGAAGCTATACACCGAAGATCATGACCATGCTGGATTTTAATATCTGGTCTTGGAACAGCCGAGTCTTTCCGGGTATTGATTCACTTAACGTTCGCCTAAACGATAAGGTCAGAATCCGTATTGGTAATCTCACCATGACTAACCACCCGATTCACCTCCATGGCCATGAATTTCTCGTCACCGGAACAGATGGCGGGCCCACACCAAAGAGCACGCGTCGATATGAGGTTACGCAGGACATCGCCGTGGGCCAGATGCGGCAACTGGAATTCATTGCGAGTGAAGAAGGCGATTGGGCATTTCACTGTCATAAGTCACATCACACCATGAACGCAATGGGACACGATGTTCCAACACTGATTGGCGTTGATCATCGTGGGCTTGCGAAACGCATCAGCAAGTTGATTCCGGATTACATGGTCATGGGTGAACGTGGGATGGCAGACATGGCGGAGATGGAAATGCCACTGCCGGAGAACACCATTCCCATGATGACTGGCGAGGGGCCCTTTGGTTCAGTTGAGATGGGCGGTATGTTTAGCGTTCTCAAGGTGCGAAAAGATCAAAAGCCTGGGGATACGAAAGACCCCGGCTGGTTCCAGCACCCCAAGGGTACGGTGGCCTATGAATGGACGGGCGAACCACTTCCCCCAGCAACCCGATCAAACGCCGCAGGCGCAAGCGCAATGCCTCGGGTCTCGGCAAAAGAATTGGAAGTACAGATCAGAAAACCGGGGCTCGTTAAACCCTCAGGGCACCAACACTAGGAAGGAACTCTTATGAAATTCAGATCTATTTTGCTTAGTCTAACGCTAACCGTCGGGCTCTCGCCGTTATCTAATGCCCTCGCCCACGGGCCCGGTACCCCACATGGGCAGCACCACGCTGCGGTCAAGAAAGAGCAGACGCCCTGGGGAATTGCGGGCGACGTTGATCAGGTTCGCAGCACCATTAAAATTGTGATGACCGACAATATGCGATTTACCCCAAACCTGATTCGCGTCAAAAAAGGTGACACGATCCGATTTCAGGTTGCAAACCGCGGGGCGGTAATGCATGAGATGGTCATAGGCACCAAATCCGAGCTTGATGCACATGCAGAGATGATGAAGAAACACCCCAACATGGAACACGATGAGCCCTATATGGCCCACGTAAGCCCAGGGAAAACCGCTGACCTCGTTTGGTTATTTAATCGAGAGGGTGAGTTTGATTTTGCCTGCTTGATTCCCGGGCACTATCAGGCGGGGATGGTCGGAAAGATTAGGGTGAGCCCATGAAATCGCAGGCCAGAAAACTAGTATTTAAGCAACGCCGAATGTTCGCCCTACTCGGATTGGCGGGTCTCGGTATGCTTGGGTCTCCGATCATCGGCTTACCTAAAGTTTCAAAACCACGGGTTGAGGTCTGGAAGTCTCCCACCTGCGGCTGCTGCGCAGAGTGGGTGAAACATCTCGAAAATAATGGTTTCCAAGTCCAGAGCTACGATACTGGCAATACATCAAAACGCGTTGAACTGGGCATGCCACAGAAATACGCCTCTTGCCACACGGCGTTAATCAACGGCTATGTACTCGAGGGACACGTTCCCGCACGAGAAATACAGCGATTGCTCAGAGAGCGGCCAATCGCACTTGGGCTAGCCGTACCCGAGATGCCGATCGGCTCTCCGGGTATGGATGGCCCGGAGTACGGCGGTCAACAGGATCCCTTTGAGGTATTGCTTATTCAAAAAACAGGTAAGGCAACCGTATTCGCTGCCTACGGAAAGCCGAAAAAGGGCTCAATATGAGGGGGCCTCTAAGCGGATATCTTCTTGGGTATCTGAGGGCCTATGTAAAGGCATCTGCGGGAGTTTTACTTGTAGTGCTCGCATCTGCTGCGCAGGCGCAGTGGGCCAATGGCGAGATCCGGCGTATTGATGCTCCAAACCTGCGACTCACGATTAAACACGGCGAAATCAAAGTACTTGATATGCCGCCCATGACAATGGTGTTCTATGTAAAAGATCCAGTGCTGCTTCAGGGTTTGGCCGTGCAAGACACAATCGAATTTCAAGCATCACTTGAGGGGACAAAGTATTACCTCACCGAG
>JACCDJ011361028.1_pt1 | contig 10536 bp, 10 predicted proteins | sample 7444481 | NCBI WGS metagenome assembly JACCDJ01 (sample SAMN15323435, study PRJNA562643) | freshwater metagenome | isolation source: river surface water | place: USA:Blue River Watershed | collected 2017-08-15 | reverse complement strand
AGCGACTGTAGAAATCATCTTGTCATCCATATTGCCCGCACTGATATCATTGACTATATCAGCTCCATGTGCTACTGCAAATTGTGCAACCTCCGAACGGGTGGTGTCAATGGAGACCCATTGATGCGGATATTGTGTTTTGATATAGTGCAAAGCTCCTTTGACCCTTTCAATTTCTGTTGCAGTTTCAATTTGGACAGCACCCGGCTTCGTACTTTGTCCACCTACATCTATAATATCAACCTCCTCAGCAATCATCTGATCAATCCGTTTTTGAAGATTTGTCAGTTCCAAAGACCTGCTGCCTTCATAAAAGGAATCATCTGTACAATTTAATACCCCCATAACCAGTGGGGTATTGATATTTAACTGCTTACCATTGGAATTAAGTGTGAACATGATTTTCTTTCCTATTTTTGCCGTGCTGCAAAGCAATTACAATGAGTACAAACACAAATATACAATACGATCAAGCCTTAACTACTTGTAAGGATATCTTTCTTAAAAAGACAAAGGATTACGGCACTTCTTGGAGATGTTTAAGAATCATATCTATTGCAGACCAGATTTTCATCAAGGCCATGAGGGTGAGGACGATTCAAGAAAAAAAGGTGCAGAAAGTACAAGATGATATCGCTGCCGAATTCAAGGGCATTGTCAATTATGGTATCATTGGATTGATCCAATTAGAAATTGGCAATAGCGAAGTGCAAGAATTGAATGTAGGAGAGGTGGAAGCATTGTACAATAGAAATGCAGAATTCGCGAAGACTACCATGCTGGATAAAAACCATGATTATGGTGAAGCCTGGAGAGACATGAGTCAGGAAAGTTTTGTAGACCTCATCATCATGAAACTCGCAAGAGTTCGACAGATACTTTCCAATGATGGGAAAACCATCATCAGTGAAGGCATCGATGCCAACTTTGTTGACATCATCAACTATGCTTTGTTTGGATTGATCTTGATAGCAGAAGGGAAAACCGGTCATTCATCTTAAAACGACTTACATGCGTTTACTTTTAAATGCAATTAGAATATTTGTTGGGGTACTCTTTATTTTCAGTGGACTCATTAAAGCTAACGACCCGTTGGGATTGAGTTACAAGATGCAAGAGTTCTTTGAGATCTGGCACTTGGATTTCCTCAATGAGTATACACTTGCATTTTCCATCCTTATGATTGCCTTTGAAATCATCGCTGGATTTGCGGTCATTATAGGATGGCAGTTCAGATTATTCAGTTGGTTGTTGTTTTTGCTCATCATCTTTTTTACTTTCTTGACTGGCTATGCAGTTTTATCAGGAAAAATTAAAGAGTGCGGATGTTTTGGTGATTGCATTAAACTGACAGCTGAGCAGTCGTTTACCAAAGACATCATATTATTTATTTTGATTGGTTTCTTGTTGATCAAAAGAGATCAGATTCAAGCATTTTTTGCCCCGCTAACTTCGATTATACTTTTGGTCTTGGTCACTATAGCATCTTTTGCAATGCAATGGTATGTGTTGGAACATCTTCCTCTTTTTGATTGTCTTCCTTATAAAAAAGGAGTGGACATTGAAGAGAAAATGCAGATACCTGCTGGAGCAATTCCAGATAGCACGGTGATTAATTTCGTTTATCAGAAAGAGGGTAAAGAGGTTGAGTTTGATGCAGAACATTTCCCCGAAGATTTCAATGACAGTGCCTATACTTTTGTAAAGCGTTATGATAAGGTTGTCCGCAAAGGCAATGCAGAACCGGCTATCAAAGATTTTGTCATCATGACTCCTTCAGGTGTAGACACCACAGCTGCAATTTTGGGTGATCCAAGAGAAATGTTGGTATTGTTGGTTAGAAAGCCCAGTGATAGTCCCGCTGATTGGATAGCATCCTTCCAAGAGATTGTCGCTTTTGCAAAAACTAACGACAGGCCATTGATTGCTATCACTCCTGCATTTGAAGAACTGACTGCTTTATTTTCTGCAAACAAAATAGATATCCCTGTTTTCAAAAGCGATTTGGTTGCTGTAAAAACTGCTGCAAGATCTAATCCTACTATCTATAAGATCCAACAGGGTGTGATTTTGAACAAATGGGGGAGAGCAGACTTACTGAAGTCGATTCAATAAAGTTTAAGCAATCACCACTTCAGTAATGGTGTCAGCACCCATTACTTCATTCACTCTTTCTTTGATCAAATCTTTTTGAAAGACCAATTCGTTTTTGAGTGGCGCAACTGATGTATAAATAAAAAGCGTCTTGTTTCTGATTTCAATTTTATCGGTGTAGTTGGCAATGGTCTTGCCCATGATTTTTTCCCAATGGTCTTCCACACTCAGCGATTGAATTTGCTGTTTGATCCTGCTGGTTTCCAGGAATTTTTTTACTGCATCGCCTAAAGAAATTGCATCTGCCATTTACAATTGAATAAGGTGGTAAGTTAAATCAAATTGATCAAGTGCTTTTGAAATCCTTTCTTTATGGGTATCCGTTAAAAAAACCTGTCCTTTGTTTTTTGCACAGACCCATTCCAATAATTTTTCAAGTCGTTGTTGATCTAATTTTTCAAATACATCATCCAACAAAAGAATAGGTTCAAATCCAACATTGGCTTTTAAATACTCAAATTCAGCCAGCTTGATCGCAAACAACATGCTCTTGCGCTGACCTTGAGAAGCCATTTGCTTGAAGGGGAGACCGTTCATGCTTAATTCCAGATCATCCTTATGAATACCCACGTTGGTCCTTTGTAAAATCAAATCTTTTTGACGGCTTAACAGCATATTTTCTTTGTAACGCTCTATGCTGGTAGAAGGTGCATAAGCCAGCTCCGGCTTTTCTTGTCCCTCTGAAATAAACGCAAACAGTTCAGCGACAGAAGGTATGAAAGCATTGAAGAATTTTGTTCTCCAATCAATTATTTTACTACCCAAACTGACCAACTGAAAATCGAATGTATCGAGCAAGGTAAAGTCAATACCATCCATTTCCTGACTTTTCAAATACCGGTTTCGTTCTTGCAATACTTTACCATATTGAATAAGCGCATTCAAGTAATCAGCATTGGTTTGAGAAAGCACGGTATCCACCAATTTTCTTCTTTCCTCACTGGCACCAGATATCAAGACAACATCATCTGGAGCAACAAAAACAATGGGGAAACGGCCGATATGTGTAGAGAAAGGAGTTATAATTTCTCCATCGAGTTTGAGCTCTTTTTTGTTGTTTTCCCTGAGCAGAAGGGCAATATCTATGGATTGAGCTTTTTTTTGAAACCCAGCATCGATTCTAAAGCCTGCATTTCCAATTTCAACCGATTGTTGATCAGGTTTACTGAAATAACTTTTGGTAAAACAGAGATAGTAAATGGCATCCAATAGGTTGGTCTTTCCCTTTCCATTGGCCCCACAGATGGCAGTCACCCGGTTTGGAAAAGAGAATTTTGCGGAGCTATAGTTCCGAAATTGGAGGAGGTTGATATGGGAAATCTGGAGCAAAATTTATGAGGAATGTAAAAATACACTAACCCACTAAAATTAATGGTAGAACATGCCCTGAAAAAGTCAGTTTTATGAATTTCGCAGTATATTTGCACATCTTTCAGAAAAAGAATCTTTTATCAAATATGGGTTCCATCAAATTCACTAAAGAAACCTACCTCTACTGGTACGAAATGATGCTCTTGCTCAGAAGGTTTGAGGAGAAATCAGGACAGCTTTATGGTATGCAGAAAATCAGAGGTTTTTGTCACCTCTATATTGGTCAGGAGGCTTTGGCAGCGGGTTGTATGACTGCTACAAGAGCTGAAGATCCCTTTATTACTGCTTACCGCGACCACGGTTTGGCTCTAGCAAAAGGCATTTCAGCCAACGCTTGTATGGCTGAGCTCTATGGTAAGGCGACTGGTTGTTCAAAGGGAAAGGGTGGTAGCATGCACTTTTTTGGCTTAAAAGAGGCCTTTTTTGGTGGACATGGTATTGTAGGTGCTCAGATTGGAACAGGTGCTGGTTTAGCCTTTGCTGAACAGTACAAGGGAACTGATAATGTGAGTTTAACCTTCTTTGGAGATGGTGCTGCTCGTCAGGGTATGCTCCATGAAACTTTCAACCTTGCTATGCTTTGGAAGTTGCCGGTCATCTTCATTTGCGAAAACAACAATTACGCAATGGGTACTTCGGTAGAAAGAACTTCTAACGTAACTGATATTTATAAATTAGCCGATGCATACGAAATGCCAGCCGATATGGTGGATGGTATGAGTCCGGAAGCTGTTCACGAAGCAGTAGCCCGTGCAGTTAAACGTGCAAGAGAAGGTGGTGGTCCAACTTTGTTGGAAATGAAAACCTACCGTTACAAAGGTCACTCTATGAGTGATCCTCAGAAATACCGTTCTAAGGACGAGGTAGAGGAGTACAAAGAAAAAGACCCAATCGAGCATTGTAAAAATGTATTGCTCACTGAATTTGGTTTGGCTGAGGCAGATATCGAAGTCATCAACGATAGAGTAAAAGACATCGTTGAAGAGTCTGTTCGTTTTGCTGAAGAGAGCCCATGGCCAAGTGATGATGAGTTGTTGAAAGATGTTTACAAACAAGAAGATTATCCATTTATAGTTGACTAATTCAAATAAAAGTTCATGTCAGACAGAAAAATAGAAAACGCAGATCAAGAAGTAGTAGATAAAGCCCTTGGATTTTGGCAGTCATATGGTAAAAAATTATCCATCGGTTTGGCAGTCGTTATAGTTGCAATTGGCGGCTATTGGGCTTATGGTAATTTCGTACAACAGCCAAAGGAAATAAAGGCTAACGAAGACATCTTCGCTGCTGAAAACTTGTTCAGAAAGGATTCATTTGCCTTAGCGCTTAATGGAACTGCAGGAACTCCTGGTTTCTTAAAAATCATGGATAAGCACAGTGGTACCAAAGCGGCTAATCTTGCTCGCTTGTACGCTGGTGAATCTTATTTACAATTAGGTGAATTCCAAAAAGCTATCGACCAACTAAATGCATTCAATGCTGGTGGTGCAAAACAAATCGAAGCCAAGGTAGAAGGTTTATTGGGTGATGCTTATGCTGAATTGAAGAAGAATGATGAGGCAATTGAGCATTATAAGAAAGCTGGAACCTTGTTTGCTGATGACCAAGCAATTTCATCTGAGTATTTGTTCAGAGGTGCTTTGTTATCTGAAATTGCAGGTAAAAATGACCAAGCTATTGAACTCTATCAAATCTTGAAAGACAAATACCCAAGAACAGATAAAGGTTTTGTTGTAGATAAATACCTTGCAAGACTTGGTGTTACCAAATAAATGAACGTACACGTTTTCATACCTTGCTTTGTAGATCAGTTGTATCCTACTGCAGGATTCAATACAATAAAGGTCTTAGAAAAAGCTGGATGTAACGTTATTTACAATCCCGATCAAACTTGTTGTGGTCAACCAGCATTCAACGCAGGTTACTGGGGCGAATCAAGAGATGTTTGTAGCAAATTCATCAAAGATTTTGAACAGGCTGAATATGTAGTCATGCCAAGTGCCTCCTGCACAGGATTTGTCAATAATTACTACGAAAAAGTTTTTGGAAATACTTCCAACCACAATGCTACAAAAGATATCAAAGGAAAGGTTTTTGAATTGAGTGATTTTTTAGTGAATGTGCTCAAGGTGGTTGATTTGGGAGCTAGTTTAAACGGGACTGCCACTTATCATGATTCTTGTGCTGCATTAAGAGAATGCAAGATCAAAGAAGAACCACGCACTTTATTGAAACATGTAAAAGGGTTGAACCTTGTACCGCTTCAGGAAAACGAGACCTGTTGCGGATTTGGTGGCACTTTTGCTGTCAAGTTTGAAGGTATCTCTACTGCAATGGGAGAGCAAAAAGCACAACATGTAGCAGACACTAAAGCATCATTTTTGATTTCAACTGATTTAAGTTGTTTGATGCACATCAATGGTGTGATGGAGAAAAAACAAATGCCTGTCCAGTGTTTACACCTGGCAGATGTATTGGCCAGCGGATATTAAAAATTTCAACATATGGCTTATTGGTTGATCAAATCTGAACCCTTCAAATATTCATGGGATCAGTTTGAAAAAGATGGATCCACCTTTTGGGATGGTGTTAGAAATTATTTAGCCAGGAACCATCTGAGATCCATGAAGAAAGGAGATCTAGCTTTTTTCTACCATAGCAATGAAGGATTAGCCATCGTTGGCATTGCCAAGGTGATCAAAGAATCTTACCAAGATCCAACAACCGATGAAACAGCATGGTTGGCAGTCGATTTTAAACCACACAAGAAATTAAAGCGTCCCGTTACACTAGCCGATATCAAAGCAAACAAGTCTTTAGCCAATATGGCGCTCATCAAATTCGGTCGTTTATCTGTTCAGCCAGTGCTTGAGGAAGAGTGGAAAATAGTGATGGGGATGGCAGGTGAAAAAGGTTAATTAAAGTGGATAAAACATAGTGGTTTTGCATACTTAATGCGGTCAAAAAAGAGTAAATTTGTTAACAGTAAATTTTATTCTAAAAGCCTCTTTTTTTCTATAAAAAATGGACGAACAACAACTACCACAACAGACCAATGATACCAACCGTATCATTCCCATCAATATTGAGGAACAAATGAAAGCTGCCTACATCGATTACTCGATGAGTGTAATTGTTGGTAGAGCTTTGCCAGATGTGAGAGATGGATTAAAACCAGTACACCGCAGAATTTTATTTGCGATGAATGAACTGGGAATGGACTACAACAAGCCTACACGTAAATGCGCAAGAATTGTGGGTGAGGTATTGGGTAAGTACCATCCACATGGTGATACTGCTGTATACGATGCATTGGTGAGAATGGGACAAGAGTGGAACACCCGTTATCCAACAATCGACAAACAAGGAAACTTTGGATCTCCAGATGGTGAAGGTCCGGCTGCCATGCGTTATACAGAAGCAAGGCTTCAGCGTTTGGCTGGATTCATGATGGAGGATATTGATAAGGAGACAGTAGATTTCCAATTCAACTTTGATGATTCATTAGAAGAGCCAACTGTACTTCCAACCAAAATACCACACCTCTTGATTAATGGAAGTAGTGGTATTGCAGTAGGTATGGCAACCAACATGTTGCCGCATAACCTTTCTGAAGTAATTGATGGTTGTATAGCTTACGTTGACAATAGAGAGATCACTATAGACGAATTGATGCAACATGTGAAGGCTCCTGATTTTCCAGGTGGTGGTATCATCTACGGAATGGAAGGTGTAAAGTCGGCCATGCATACCGGTAGAGGCAGGGTTGTTTTGAGAGGTAAAGTAAGTATTGAAACAAAGCCAAACGGTAGAGAGCAAATCATCATTACTGAAGTTCCTTATCAGGTGAGTCGAGATGTATTGACAGAACGCGTTGGTCAGTTGGTGAATGATAAAGTATTAGATGGTATAACACACGTAAACAACGAATCTTCTGAAAACGATGGCACACGTATTGTTATCGATTTAAGAAAAGATGCAGTTGCGAATGTAATTGTCAACCAACTTTATAAGTTTACTGATCTTCAAACTTCTTATGGTATCAACAATGTTGCAATCGTAAAAGGAAGACCACGTATTCTCAATCTGAAAGATCTTATTTCATCTTTCATTGAGTTCAGACATGAGGTTGTGCAAAGAAGAGCGCTATTCCAATTGAAAGAAGCTGAGAAGAAGGCACATATTCTCCAAGGTTATTTGATTGCCCTGGATCATTTGGATGAAGTAATTAAGTTGATCAGAAATGCAGCCAATCCAGAAATTGCTCGTGAAGGATTGATGACGCAGTTTGGCATGAGTGAAATACAAGCGAAGGCTGTATTGGAATTGAGACTACAGCGTTTGACGGGAATGGAGATCAACAAGATCCGTGAAGAGTATGAAGAGATCATGAAGTTCATCAATTATTTGAAGGACTTACTTGCGGATGAGACCAAGCGTTATGATTTGATCAAAACAGAATTGGTTGAGGTGAAGGAAAGATTTGGAGACAGCAGAAGAACCGAAATCACATATCTAGATAATGAAGTAAGCATCGAAGACTTGATCAAAGAAGAAGATGTGGTGATTACTGTATCTCACTTGGGTTATATCAAAAGAACTCCTGCTGATGAATACAGAGCGCAGAAGAGAGGTGGAAGAGGATCTATTGGTGGTAAAACGCGACAAGAAGATTATATCGAACATTTGTTCGTTGCATCTACCCATCACACTTTGATGTTCTTCACAGAAAAAGGAAGATGTTATTGGTTAAAAGTATATGAAATTCCTGATGGAGATAAACAAGGAAAGGGTAGAGCCATTCAGAATTTAATGCAGTTGCCGCCAGATGATAAAATCAGAACAATTCTGGATGTTAAGAACTTGAAAGACGAAGCCTTTGTAGAAAGTCATTATATCGTATTGTGCACCAAGCAAGGTATCATCAAAAAAACTGCTTTATCCGATTTCAGCAGACCACGTGCTACAGGTGTAAATGCAATTACCATTGTAGAAGGCGATCAGTTATTAGAAGCTAAGCTGACAGATGGAAATTCAGAAATTATGATGGCAGTTAAATCTGGTAGAGCCATCAGATTCCCTGAAGCAAAAGTTAGACCAACAGGCAGGGGAGCCATTGGTGTAGCAGGTATAGAAGTAGATGATGCTACAGACGAAGTAGTGGGTATGATCTGTGTGAATGTTGAAGATAAAACAAGAACTGTCTTGGTAGTTTCAGAAAAAGGATTTGGTAAAAGAACCCCAATAGATGAATACAGGATTACCAATAGAGGAGGAAAAGGCGTTAAAACGATAAATGTTACCGAAAAAACCGGTAAATTAGTCGGCATACTGGATGTAACTGAGAAAGAAGATTTGATGATTACCTGTACTTCCGGAATCACCATCCGCATGAGTATAGCCCAAATCAGTGAGCAGGGAAGAGCTACCCAGGGTGTAAAGCTAATCAGATTGGATGAGGAGGATGCAATAGCCGCCATCACCAATTTAGATGAAATGGAAGAAGAGGGCGGAGGAGAAACACCAGAAACGACATCAAATACAGAAACACCAACAAACGAATAAAATCAACCATTAAAAATCCCACAATGAGAAGGATCCTTCTAACATTATTGGCAGCAGTAGGTTTGATGACTGTCAATGCCCAAAACTTGAACAAGATCAAAGATGCTCTGGCTGCAAATAAGTATGCTGAAGCTAAAACAATGGTAGAGACTTTGCTTGCCTCACCTAAAAACCAAAAAAATCCCGAGATTCTTTATTTGAAAGGGAAGGTGTTGAGTGCTATCGCTGCCAATCCAAAAGAAAGAGCAGCAATGCCTGAAGCTCGTTTACAAGCTTTGGATGCTTTTAAAAAATCTCTTGAGGCAGATAAAAATCAAGCGACTTTATTCTTGACTGTTGATAATTATCAACCAGTTTTCTCTTTGTATGCAAGTGGCTTTGAAGAAGGTGCTGGCTATTACAACGAAGAAAAATATGAAGATGCTTTGGGTATTTTCAAAACAACTGGTGTAATTGGTGATTATATTTTTGCACAGGGTTGGGGCTTGTACCAGTTGGATACTACCTTGGTTTATTATATGGGCTTAGCTGCTATTAATTCAAAAAAAGAAGAAGAAGCAATAGGTTATTTCACAAGATTAGCAGATGCTAATGTTGGTGGTACACCAGATATGTCAACTCCTTATCGCTATTTGGCGAAGCATTATTATGACAAGAAGGACGATGCAAAAATGAACAAATACATTGATGCAGGTTTGAAATTATTCCCAAAAGATGATTATTTACCGTTACTAGCTTTGGATCATGCAAGGGATAAAGGAGATATGGCTGTATTAATGAAAAAGTATGCAGAATTATTGGCCCTAAATCCTGAATCATTTGATCTAACTTTTGAATATGCTGGTGAGCTTTTTTCTGAAACACACGTTGCTGAATCAAGTAAAAGACCAGCTAACTATAACGAGCAATGCAAAAAGATTGAAGGTCTCTATAATAAAGCACTCAGCTTAAAGCCTGAGTCATATGAGACCATGCTTTCATTGGGCAAACATTTTTACAACCAAATGTTATTCTTGGATGAAGACATCTACAAAGCAAGAGGAACAAATCCTGATGTTGTAAAGAAAAAAGCTGAACTGCAAGCACAACTTGATGAACTCGTAAATAAATCAATTCCAGTTTTGGAAAAAGTATTTACCCACTATGATCCAATGGGAAAATTGAAAGTGAGTGAGCGTTCTAATTTCAAATCAGCTTGTACTTTGCTTAACTATTGCTACGACAAAAAGAAGGACAAAGCAAAAGCAGATTTTTACCAGAAGAAATATGATGAAGCTGATACAGCACATCAATAAATAATAAGTTTAATTTTATATGAAGAGAGAAGCTAAAAACTTCTCTCTTTTTTTAAATACTAAAGCATATGTCATTACAACTAGGCCGACAAACATTTGGAGATCCAAAGAACATAGGAAATGTATTTTCAAAAGAGGAAGTATTTGATCT
>JACCDJ011361622.1_pt1 | contig 10540 bp, 12 predicted proteins | sample 7444481 | NCBI WGS metagenome assembly JACCDJ01 (sample SAMN15323435, study PRJNA562643) | freshwater metagenome | isolation source: river surface water | place: USA:Blue River Watershed | collected 2017-08-15 | reverse complement strand
GTTTCTAGCCTGACTAATTTCTTAGTCCGACTGGAATATGGCAAGGGTAGGCGGTGAGGCCTACCCAAGTCAAAATTACTTCTCTTTATTGAATCTGGGCTCCACCATCACGAGCAACTGAGGTGTCTATCTTGATACCTGGACTCATTGTGGAGGAGACGGTGGCGGATTTAATAAATCTACCCTTTGAGGAGGCTGGCTTAGAACGCATTACCTCTTCAATTGCAGCAGCATAATTTTCAGCCAATTGTTCGGCGGTAAATGAAACCTTACCAATTACAAAGTGAAGGTTTGAATTCTTATCAACTCTAAATTCAATCTTTCCACCTTTAATATCAGTTACAGCTTTGGCAACATTGGTAGTAACTGTTCCAGTCTTTGGGTTTGGCATTAAACCTCGCGGTCCAAGAACCTTTCCAAGTCGGCCAACCTTTCCCATTAACTCTGGTGTTGAAACTACTGCGTCGTAATCAAGACGACCCTTGGCCACCTCATCGATTAATTCATCAGCACCCACAATGTCAGCACCAGCTGCCCGTGCTTCTTCAGCGCGCTCGCCACCTGCGAAAACTAAAACTCTTGCTGTCTTACCAGTTCCATGTGGCAGGTTAACTGTGGAGCGAATTGCTTGATCTGCTTTCTTTGGGTCAACACCCAGAAAGAGTGCGATATCAACAGTTGCGTCGTATTTAACAGTTGAAGTCTCTTTAACTAACTTCATTGCTTCGCCAGGCATATAAAGATTATCTAATTTAATCTTTTCTGCAGCGGCCTTATATTTCTTGCTTCGCTTCATTTCTTCTCCTCTTGGTTAATCTTGAAAGGGTTTTCAAGATTGGGGTTGTGGTCTTTGCGAACCAGCGAGGTTCTCCCACATTTTTTCTTTTTAGTTAGAGACAGTAATACCCATCGAACGAGCAGTACCGGCAATAATTCTAGATGCCATCTCTAAGTCATTAGCATTTAGATCCACCATCTTTTGCTTGGCGATATCTTCAACCTGTGCCTTAGTTAGATTTGCAACCTTGTCTTTGTGTGGGATAGAAGATCCCTTTTCAATTCCAGCAGCCTTTAATATCAAACGTGATGCTGGTGGAGTTTTAGTAATAAATGTAAATGAGCGATCTTCAAAGACTGTGATCTCTACTGGAATGATGTTTCCCTTTTGACTCTCAGTAGCAGCGTTGTATGCCTTAACAAAGTCCATGATGTTCACACCATGTTGACCCAAAGCAGGACCAACTGGTGGTGCAGGTGTTGCAGCTCCGGCCTGAATCTGCAACTTAATCAGTGCGGTTACCTTCTTCTTTGGTGCCATGTTTTTTCCTTTTCTTTTCTAGTTAAATCTTCTGAACTTGATGGAATGAAAGCTCTACTGGAGTTTCGCGGCCGAAAATAGAAACTAATACCTTTAATTTTGCCTGCTCAGGCATGATCTCTGAAATTGTGGCTGGCAGGGTTGCAAATGGACCATCCATAACGGTGATGGATTCACCAATTGAGTAATCAACATCCTTCATCGCAATCTTGCCATCCTTCTTCAGTGGGCGTGGGGCAAGAATGTTTTCAACCTCAGCCAAGGTAAGAGGTGATGGATGGTGAGCATTGCCAACAAAACCAGTTACTCCTGGTGTGTTTCTAACACATGACCAGGATTCATCAGTTAACTCCATGCGAACTAAAACATAACCTGGGAAAACATTGCGCTTGACAACCTTAATTGCGCCATTCTTAAGCTCACGTACCTCTTCTTCAGGAACCTCAATCTGGAATATAAAATCCTCCATATTTAAAGATTGAATACGGTTTACTAAATTTCCCTTTACCTTCTTCTCATACCCTGCGTAGGAGTGAACAACAAACCACTCACCTGGTGCATTTCGTAGGGCGGCGCGAAACTCAGCATTTTCATCATTTTCTTCCGGTGCTACCTCTTCAACGACATCCTCAATAACCGGTGCGATAACCTCTTCAACGATTGGAGCTGTTTCAGTTACAGCCAGGGCTGCTTCGAATGCATCCACTGGTGGATTAGCTGGCGTATCAATTGACATCATATTTTCCTTTTCGCCTTAGCCAAAAATCCAAAAAGTTACTCTGGTTAAAATTAAATCAAAGATTGAAACTACTAAAATAACAAATCCCACGAATACCAGGACCACAGCTGTGTAGGTAGTTAACTGATTTCGAGTTGGCCAAACAACTTTGCTTAACTCCGAGATGACTTGGCGATAGAACAGGCCAATGCGACCAAAGATGCTCTTCGGCTCTTCGGTTGAGACAATCTCTTCGCTCATCTACCTATTTCCTCTACTCGTTAACTTTTAAAACTTCTTTCCTAACTTCTTGCAGGGCAGGAGGGACTCGAACCCCCAACCGGCCGCTTTGGAGACGGCAACTCTAGCCAATTGAGCTACTGCCCTTCGTCCCGAATTCAGGCATGAAACATCATGACCTAATACAAGCGCCGGGGGCGAAATTGTAGGCGGGTTAAGCAGAAAGGTAAAACTGAGATAAATATGAAGCCAGTTTTAAGCGTAGATGGCAGACTTGACCCCCCATGGGTGCATCTGAAAAATCAAGAGTTTCTAAACGAATAGCAGCAATTGCAGAGTCAGCAACACTTGCAGTTGATGGCAAAGCAAAAGCATTAAAAGCTGCTGGCCGTCCCGTAATTGGTTTTGGTGCAGGTGAACCAGATTTTCCAACTCCAGATTACATTGTTAATGCTGCAATCGAAGCAGCAAAACTTCCAGCTAATCACCGCTACACACCAACACCAGGATTGCCAGAGTTGCGTGATGCCATAGTTAAAAAAACTAAACGAGATTCAAATTATGAAATTACTGCTGACCAGGTGTTAGTTACTAATGGCGGAAAACAATCTGTATATCAATCATTTGCATCTGTGCTAGATCCAGGCGATGAGGTACTTCTGCCATCTCCATATTGGACCACATACCCTGAGTGCATCAAATTAGCGGGTGGAATACCAGTTGAGGTATTTGCTGATGAATCACAAAATTATTTAGTATCGGTGGCCCAACTTGAGAAAGCCTTAACACCAAAGACCAAAGTCTTACTTTTTTGTTCACCCTCTAATCCAACTGGATCGGTTTACTCACCGCAGCAGGTGAAAGAGATTGGCCAGTGGGCATATCAAAAGGGATTATGGGTTATTACTGATGAAATATATGAACACCTACTATATGACGGTGCGATAGCACCAAGCATTTGTGTTGCTGTGCCAGAGCTAGCAGATCGCACAATAATCATTAATGGCGTTGCAAAAACCTATGCAATGACCGGCTGGCGAGTTGGCTGGATGATCGGGCCAAAAGATTTGATAAAGGCTGCAACTAATCTGCAGTCACATCTTTCTTCAAATGTTTCAAATGTTTCACAACGGGCAGCAATGGCAGCTCTTACTGGTGACCTATCAGCTGTTCATAAAATGGGTGAGGCATTTGATCGCAGACGTAAGTTGATTGTTAAGTTATTAAATGAGATCCCAGGTGTTAGTTGCCCAACTCCAACTGGCGCGTTTTATGTTTATCCATCAGTCAAAAATGTTTTGGGTAAAGAAATTCGAGGCAAGAGGCCTAAAACTTCAGCAGAGCTTGCGACATTGATTTTAGATGAGGTTGAGGTAGCAGCGGTTCCCGGTGAGGCATTTGGTCCATCAGGTTACTTACGCTTTTCATATGCATTAGGGGATGAAGATATTGTTGAAGGAATAGGCCGGGTTAAAAAACTATTGAGTGAAGCGATTTAATTTAAATCCAACCCTACTAACTGCACCTCAGCTTCTAGTTTTACTCCAAACTTTTCATACACTTTTGCTCGAGCCATCTTTGCTAATTTAACAATGTCACCAGCCGTGGCATCGCCAGAGTTTGTTAATGCCAATACATGTTTATTTGATATCTGAGCACCTGCCAATTTTTCTCCTTTGTTAACCCCTGCATGTTCCATTAACCAGGCCGCCGAGGTTTTAACTCTGCCATCTGCTTGTGGCCAGCGCGGGGCATCGGTAGGTAATTTATCTGCCACCTCTTTACTTAAAATTGGATTTACAAAGAATGAACCGGCTGAGTTCGAATTCATGTCACTTGAATCAATCAACATTCCTTTACGGGAGCGCAATTGCAGTACCGCTTTTCTCACCTCAACAACAGGTGCTCGATCTCCAATATTTATAGACAAAGACTTTGCTAATTCAGCATAGGTGATGGGTAGTGACTGCTCACCTTTTCGAAGTTGAAAGGTGACATTTAGAATTACATACCGGCCAGCTTCTACTTTGAAAACTGAGTTGCGATAGGAAAACTGGCACTGTTCATTGGTAAAGGTAGTTATCTCACCCTTACGTCGATCGTAAGCTTTTACCCGTGCAATTGTTTCACTTACCTCATGGCCATAAGCACCAATATTTTGAATTGGGGCCCCGCCAACTGTTCCTGGGATTCCGCTTAACGATTCTAAATCTGCAAAACCTTTTTCAATTGTTGAAGCAACAAATTTATCCCAATCTTCACCTGCAGATACCTCAATCATTCCCCCGCTGCAGGCGTCATAATCAAGTGCATTACCTTTACTTTCAACTCTAATAACCGTTCCAGCAAAACCTTCATCACTAATCAATAAATTGGAACCGCCACCCAAAATTAATATCTGCTCACCTGCTTTATCAGCAGCCTTCACAAACTCTACTAACTCATCCTCGGTATGGGCATGAACAATTTTGTGCGCTGGTCCACCAACTTTAAGCGTGGTGAAGTTTGATAACGCTTCCATTAGCTAAGCCTATCGACGTGGTGAGAGGATCTCATTTTTTCCCCGAAATCGCTCTAAAATTCTTTGATAATTCTTCCGTGAATTCTTATCCCGATAATCTGGATCAACATCGTGGTAACCATGGTGTCGACCTTGTTCCAGCGGCAGATCAAGTTGCATTAACTTCCCACCAACACTTCGGATTGCAAGTGATAACTCTAGATCTGCGTTTCGATAGTACTTTGCGCTGGGATTTGCCCCGCCAGCTAAAAGTGCAAACTTACGATCTAAGGCAAAGTAGTAACTAAATAGCACATCAACCTCACCGGCACCTTTATCCTCGGTACTCCGCCATTCATCTTCAAGGTTTACTAATCCGCCCTTCCAGCCAACTCCTTGATAACCAGATTCAAGAGCAGAAATTGTCTTAGGTATAGGGTCGTTTATGAATTTTGTCGATGGGTCCATGATTAATAGGTAATCCTCGACGTATGTATTGAGAAAGTAATTAATAACATTTCCCCAGCCAAGCGGATTTTTCTCTTGCGTAACACTTATCTGATTACCTATGAATATGCCATCAGGAAGCCAGTTGCTCTTACCATTGGCGTAAATACTTATCGGCGTACTGGTGTGCGCAGTTATTGAAGATACACAACTAATTAAATCTTCGGTGAAACCCTCAGCAATTAAGCAGATACGAAGTGACCCAGCCATTGGCGGGTATTAATTAACGAGTTTCGCGGTGAAGTTGTGAAGATTTGCACCTTGGGCAAAACTTCTTTAGCTCTAAACGATCTGGATCGTTACGGCGATTCTTACGTGTGATGTAGTTGCGCTCTTTGCACTCAACACATGCCATTGTAATTTTTGGACGAACATCTGCGCTTTTACTTGCCATGGTTGAGCTCCTAGCCTTGTAGTTTAAGTTAACTAATGAGTTAACTGCCTTGTTGGGTGAGGTTACCTGACCCCCACCATTTGGTGAAATTAGTGCGTAGTTTTATCTGGATTTACTTATTTAATACTGGTAGCGGAGGCGGGATTTGAACCCACGACACAGCGATTATGAGCCGCTTGCTCTACCAAGCTGAGCTACCCCGCCAAACTTAACTTTCAATATTTAATTTTTATTCGAGCCCCCTAACGGAATCGAACCGTTGACCTTTTCCTTACCATGGAAACACTCTACCGACTGAGCTAAGGGGGCGAAGTGCTCGCCAAGGATACAACCCGCCTTTAGTAAATACGAATTGAGGGCGTAATTACTTTAAGTAAGCCTTGCTTGCAATCTCAATACGCCTATCTTTATAAGCAGCTGATGCTCCAGAAATTAGGTGCTCAAATGGATTACCACTTTTGATAAATGATCTTAGTTGATCATCTTCATCGCCGTGATAAGTCTTAATTTCTTTAGCCTTAGAAATCTCTACCTCTTTATGGGGTTTTATCGTGCGATATAAAACAGTTAACATCTGTAATCCTGCGTAGACAGTTCCGCGCCAGCCTCTTCCAAAAATGTCCTGAATCTTTAGTTTAAATAAAGTCTGAGCCATCTCACCTTTATCTATAGTTGGCTTAATCAATAAATCTTTGAATATGTTTGACACCTCAACTGCGCCGGTAACTTTAGGTAGTGATTCACAATTTTTAGATAACTCAGCTCGTAAGGTCGAATCACTCAACTTAGATGCGTTTAATGTAATTTGACTTAAATTAGATTGATCCACAGTTAGCGCCACTTTGTTATCAGCGGCCCAGGCAGCTCTAGCAGCTTGGTTATCAGTACCCCTAGTATTTGGAATAAATAGTGTAGGTATTCTTGCCGCCAACTCCTCATGCACACTGTTATATCCAGCTGCACAAATTGCTGCATCAAATGCATTTAAAACATTTGCCAAAGGAAAATGTCTAATAACTTTCAAATCAAGTCCATTTGGTGCCAAATTTATGCCAGCTGAATCTATTGGCTCTTTAGTTAAAACCACTTGAAGATTTGACCAAGAGGTCAATCCCTCTAGTGCAGCAGTCAGTTTGGCATTTAAATCTGCCTCGCCAATACCAAGTTGCACAAGCACTGCTGGACGATTTAGATCTAACCCGAGCAAGCTTCTAGCATCTGCTCTACTGAGTGCAGTTTTTGGATTAAAAATCGAGATTGGTTTTACTAACAAACTATCTTTTCGGCCAGCGGTAGGGCCCTTGTCATAACTTTGCCCATAATCTCCTGGCGTGATGATTAAATCCATCATTTTTGATTGTAAATTGAGTAAATATCTTTGAGAAGTTCTCTGCCAAAAACCTCTTCTTACCCAAACTAATTTCACTTTAGGTCTGACACTTTTTATTCCAATTATTCCTGGATATGGAACTACGCCATCAAAGCTAACAATCTTGGCATCTGTTTCATCAATGAGAGCCACTATTCGATCTCGTAAATATCTATCCCACTCAAACCTACCCATCCATTTTCGATCTCTGCCAGGCACATACTCATAACCAACATCAGCAATTTTTGGTATCTCGACTACACCCGATGCCATTGAAATGATTACTGGATTTGCAAAACTCTTCAATTCTGCGGCAATCGCACTTGCCCGCGTTAGATGACCCATGCCTATTCCATTACTTGTCGCTAGAATAATGGTTGGCTTTTCCATGAATTCAGTATAACTACAACAAAGTTAGGCAGACCAAATGAATACCATCTTGTTAATAGTAATTTTGGCTCTGCAATTTCTGATTATGTATTACCTAATCAGAACGGCTAGAAATTTAGGCTCAAAGACAACTCGTTATCACAAAGAACTAATGGAAAACATTAATATGATGCGTGTTAGCTCAAACAGTAATCTTGTGAATCCGACATCTATTCCAAACTCGCCAGATTTTAAATCCCTAAATTGGGAGTATGTAATTTCTCTAACCAGTCACCCATTGAGATTTCCTACTTTAAGCATTGCTTTGGAACAGTGCTTAAATCAAATTCTAATTCCCAAGCAGGTGTACCTAAACATTGCAGAGTCAGATATCTCAAAATTACCTGATGAGGTTAAGAAACTAGAATCGGGTGGCATTCTAAAAATAATTACTTGTGAAGATTTAGGGCCAGGTAAGAAGTTGATTCCAACTCTTAGATATGAAGAAAGCCTGCCTATCATCGTTCTTGATGATGATTTGTATTTTGAAGCTGATCTAACATTAAAGCTTATGATTCAACACCACTTATCTCCTAAACAGATCATTGCCTCTAGAGTTCACAAAATTGTCTATGGTAACGATGGCAGTATTTCTCCTTACAGCACATGGATTAAAAACTACTCGCTTTCAAACGGACCATCCGAGGATCTATTCCCCACTTCAGGTGCAGGAACTCTTTATAAAAAAGAGTTCTTTCATTCAGATGTTTTAGATTTGGACAGTTACAAGAAGTTCTCATTTCATACTGATGACTTATGGTGGTATGTACAAAGTAAACGAATTGGTACTGTTTCAAAACGTCTACCTGGTTACAGTAAATTAGAATTCATTAAAGGTACACAAGAGACTGGTCTATGGAATACAGGTAATCAGGATAGAAACGACTCAAATTTAAGTTCGTTGCTTAAAAAATATTCGCTTTAAATTAATTTGGTGGCGGGTGAAGGATTTGAACCTTCGAAGGCAGAGCCGGGGGATTTACAGTCCCCTCCCATTGGCCGCTCGGGCAACCCGCCAGGATTGTTAAGCGAAGTGAAGTGTAAAGCCTTGATACTTGTAATGCCAAAAGTTCAATTATTTATCACTATACCTAGCAATAAATCGAACATGATCTGGGTTTAACTCCACAACAGTTCTTGCGCCAAGTAACTTCATAGTTCTAATTATTTGTGTACGAAGTATCTCTAAAGTTCGATCAACACCAGGTTTTCCACCTGCCATAAGGCCATACAGATACGCCCTACCAATCCAAGTGAATTTAGCGCCACTTGCAATAGCTGCAACTACATCAGCACCATGCATAATTCCGGTATCAACATGAACCTCAGCTTTGTCTCCAATTGCTTTTACAACCTCCGGCAACAAATGAAGTGGAACTGGCGCACGATCTAACTGACGACCACCATGATTAGAGAGAATAATTGCATCAGCGCCTGCAGCTACTGACATCATTGCGTCATCAATATTTTGAATTCCTTTAACCACAAGATTTCCCTGCCATTGCCCTCTAATCCACTTCAAATCCTCATAAGTAACTGTTGGATCAAACATGGAGTCAAGTAATTCTGCAACTGTTCCATTCCAGGAATCTAATGATGCAAATTTAAGAGGGTCTGTTGTTAGAAAATTAATCCACCATGCAGGACGTGGAATCGCGTTTAAAATTGTTTTTGAAGTAAGTGATGGTGGAATAGTCATTCCATTTCTAACATCTCTTAATCTGGCTCCAGCAACCGGAACATCCACTGTCAAAACTAATGTGTCAAAACCTGCTGCTCTTGCTCGATCAACTAGTGCCATGCTGCGATCACGATCTTTCCACATATAAAGTTGGAACCAATTTCTGCCAGTTGGTGCGGCTTTAGCAACATCTTCTATTGATCTTGTTCCCATGGTTGATAGGGTGTAAGGAATTCCGGCGTCAGATGCGGCGCATGCTCCGGCATACTCACCTTCTGTTTGCATCATTCTGGTGAAACCTGTTGGTGCGATTCCAACCGGCATACTCATTTTCTTACCCAGCATTTGAACTGAAAGATCTACATCTTTTACATCACGCAAAATTCTTGGTTGAAATTCCAGTTTTTCATACGCTGCTCTTGCTCTGGTCAAACTGGATTCAGTATCAGCTCCGCCATCTGTGTAATCAAAAGGTGCTTGAGGTGTTCGGCGTTTAGCAATCTCTCGCAAATCATAAATAGTTAAAGCTCGGGTTAATCTACGTCTTCTTGGACTTAGAATTACTTTTCTAAAGCGCAGTAATTGTGCAAGGTCTTTAGGACTGGGTATGCGCCGTTTAACCTTTACTTGGCTCACCACTGCTCCGATCAATAAATTTCAAGGTGCAAGATCATTCTAATTAACTAGTAAAGTATAGACATGGCTGACAGTAGTTTCGATATCGTTTCAAAAATTGATCAAATGGAGCTAGATAACGCCTTTAATCAATGCGACAGGGAGATTGCAACTAGGTTTGATTTCAAGAATACCGATACCAAAATTGAAAAAATTGCCTTGAAAGTAGTTCTTGAGTCAAGTACTGAGGAGAGAGTTAAGGCAGCCCTTGATGTATTCAAGGACAAACTGATTAAACGAAATGTTTCGCTTAAACACCTAGATGCCTCTGAGCCAACTCTAAGTGGCAAGACTTACCGAATCAACTGCGACTTTAAAGAAGGAATTTCTACTGAAAACGCAAAGAAGATTGCAAAATTTCTTAAAGAGAGTGGACCTAAATCTTTGAAAACACAAATTCAAGGTGAAGAGTTGCGAGTATCGAGCAAAAGTAAGGATGATTTGCAAACTGCTATTGCTCAAATTAAAAAAGAGACATGGGATTTTGCAGTTCAGTTCACTAATTATCGCTAACTAGTAAAAAGGGACCCTTGAAATCTAATCGATTAGGTATTATTTATGGAGTTGGCGCTTATGTAATTTGGGGATCACTCCCTATTTACTGGCGGTGGCTAGAGCAAGCCACTGCATTTGAAATCTTAGCCAACCGTGGAATTTGGTCTCTGGTAGTTTGCGTTTTGTTTTTAACATTTCAAAAGCAGTTGAGATC
>JACCDJ011043704.1_pt1 | contig 10540 bp, 5 predicted proteins | sample 7444481 | NCBI WGS metagenome assembly JACCDJ01 (sample SAMN15323435, study PRJNA562643) | freshwater metagenome | isolation source: river surface water | place: USA:Blue River Watershed | collected 2017-08-15 | reverse complement strand
GTGATTGCCTTTTCTTTGTTAATTGATAATGAAGTAGAGTCCAACTTTGGAGAAAAGTCATCTCGCATATCATTACTCGAGGAGTTATTATTTCCTTTTTCAGCATTCCAAGGATCCGAATCGGTGGAAACTAGTTGAGTATTAAATGTCAAATCATCTCTTTCATCTGCAAAAACTTGCCATCCCCTGGTATAAAATTCGGCGGCATAAAACTCGCAATTAATTTGTCGCCTAAAAGGCATTGCATCTTTGTAAAGTTGTTTATTGGACTGAAGAATGGAAAAATTATCTAATGATTTTTGGACCCAGTAATCTCCCATTTCCTTGTACTTGGATAATACCTCCATTTCATCTATGGAACACGATAACAATCCATCATCCATTAATTTTTTTGCACGCAACAAATTAAAATTGGAGTAAAACTTGATCACCTCTCGATTCAACCATTCTGATTCTAAAAGTCGATAATCAATATCAATCAACTGCAGGCTAATGATACTATCTCTATTAGGAAGGTATTTCTTTTTCAACAATTCCTCCTCTAATTGAATGATTAATTCAGCGTTATTTAATTTATCCCTAAAAGCAGAAGACTCTTTCATCCAAGTCATTAAATAATCATCATTATGCAATAATGCATCTTGTGAGGAGAGTTCATTCAAGAACATTTTCTTTACCATAGAATCTATGGATACTTCGGTTATGCCTTGATTCAATTGATCTGTACCTGGCTGATTAGAAGATTCCGAGGTCAACAAAGTTTCACTCATTGCATGCATTGTTCCATCCTTGATGATGTTCACCTCACCAGACATAAGCACAGCTTCGCCGGGAGCGCTTATCAGCCAAGATCCAACATTACCATTGCTTAATCGATCGTGATAAAAAGCAGACATAGACAAATTCTTACCCTTCTCCAATGCCTCCATCATGGAATACTGGTTGCAATAAGTCCCGGAAAAAGCAAAGATCTTCGCTTTGAATTGATATCGCCTTTTTCGCTGATACCAGCGAGTTATATCCTCTTGACTAATTTCATAAATAGGAGCAATGAGTACATGATTTCCGCTGTCTAAAAGCGCTAAAAACTCAGCATTCTCAATAGCTTCAGTAGGGGTTGAGAAAAAACCATTTGATTCGGATTGAATGATACGGTCAAAATCAATGCATAAATCAACCACCAAAGGCGTAGACACAATTTCATTGGATCCAATCTCTACAATTCTGTTAACTGGATCGGAATTTGTAAAAGTCCAAATTTCACAGGACACAAAACAGAATAAAAAGCAAGCATAAGTCAAACATTTACACCATTGACTCACGCGAAATTTCATGAAAAATAAAAAAACACTTTATCGTAAGCGAGGAATTTTCAATTTCTTCTTAGAGACGTTTGGCAGGATACCACCAAAACCATTTTCTCTTCGATAAACAGGTCCAGAATCATAGTCTAAAGCAGGGCCATATGGGTTAAATACTACTCTCTCTTCTGTATAAACAACCGTATTTCCATTGTCATTATCAGACATTTTTTTCCCCCCAAATGTAGTTGCCTTGGAGGCCACAATATAATCTTTGCCTGCTGCTATGGTAGCTCCTTTCCAAACCAATTCATATTTATAAAATGCCGATGAATCTAGTACTTGCACTTCTTCTAATGCTTTGCTTTTTGTCCGCTGATTAATGTACATTCCAGCAAATCCATAAACTGTAGCAGTTGCTTCCTTTGGAGTACATTCGATTTGATAAACCGGCGAGACCAAAACATCTATATTATTATTAATCAAAGCATTAAAGTAAGCCTCATCACGCGCCCTTTCTTCACGATCCTTCCCTAAATGCGCTCTACTAGTAGCCGTTACGCGTTTAGTAAAATCAACTTCTAAATCACATACAACAGGAGTTTGAGTTATTGAATTCGCTCCTATTTCCGCTGTACGATTATAATAAGAATAGTGAACAACTTTCTGCTTACACCCTGAACTGAGAATGAATAGAATAATAGAAAGCTTAGCGTAAAATATATTTTTCATAGATTTCAAATATAATATTATTTCTTATCATTTAAAAAAAATCAAACATTCATTACACTATCAGAAACAATCCTCGCTGAATACAAACACAAAGGAATCCCTCCGCCAGGATGGACACTTCCTCCCACAAAGTAAAGACCTTTGAGGCCGGAGATAAAATTATCATGTCTTCTGAAAGCCGCAAAGGCGTTGTTGCTTGCGGTGCCGTATAAAGACCCCGCGTAGGAAGATGTGCGTTCTTGGATCAATCGTGGAGTTAAAATATCTTCTACATCGATATAACGCTCTATCTCTGTTTTTAAAATGGCATTTAGCTTTTTTAAAATGGCCTTTTTGGCTGAGGCGATTACCTCCGTCTCATCCCCTCCTTGGTACCTAGGCGCATTGATCATTACAAACCAATTCTCTCCTCCCTTTGGCGCATCGCCCGCCACCTTTTTCGATGTGATATTGACATACACCGTTACATCGTCTGCCAATTCTGCCTTTCGAAAAATCCCCTCAAACTCCTCTTTATAATCATTCGCAAAGAACAAATTATGCACATCCAACTCAGGAAATTCACGTGACATTCCCCAATAAAAAATGATCGCGCTAGAGGATCGCTCTTGCCTTAATATTTTCTCTGGCTTGGGAAATTTCGGTAACAGCTGATGATAGGTAAAGTAGGCATCCACATTGGAAACCACCACTTCCGCTTCTACTAAGGCGCCATTTACCTTTATTCCCCTCACTTGATTTTGCTGATAAACAATCTCCTCCACCCTAGTTTGCAAATGAACTTCAACTCCCTTCTTCCCCATCAACCTTTCCAACGCTCTTGTGATTTGATGCATTCCCTCTTGCGGCAGATATGCCCCTATACCATGCTCCAAATGGGGTATCATGGACATCATGGCCGGTGTTTGATAAGGGTTGCTACCATTATAAGTGGCATAACGATTCATCATCTGAACCGTTTTTTGATTTTTAAAATAGCGTTGATTTCTGGAATGTAAAGTCCCTAGCACCGGCAACCAAGGAATGGAAAACAACGCCTTCCAAAACTTCTTTGTTCTCCAAGGCAAACTTTTAAGACTGGACTCCAAAAAAACGGGTTTCGTTGTTTCATACATCCAATCCGCTTGTGCAAAATATTCTCTCACTTTATTTGCATCCTCTCCCAAATGCTGAACGATTTGTTGGATCCACTTCTCTTTCTGCGCATTGGCTTTTAATACAACCCCATCCTCCCAAAAATAATGCGCCACAGGATCCAAGCGTATCAAAGGAAATTGCGTTTCAAAATCCTCACCGCACAATTGAAAGAGCTCCTTTACCAACTCTGGAAGAGTAAACAAACTCGGTCCTAAATCGAAACGGTAATCACCTACTCTCTTTTGACTGAGCTTGCCCCCGCAATGAGGGGCTGCCTCAAAAAGTGAAACAGAAAATCCTTGGTGCGCTAATCGAATTGCTGTCGCCATTCCGCCCACACCGGCTCCGATGACAACCGCCTTTCGCATGTTTAGAAACCGTTTACCCCGTTCACTGTGGTGTATTTCAACACCAAGTTCTTGTTGGGATAAATTCTCTTGAATGCACTTTGCACCATGAGGGTAGCTTCATGAAATCCACAGAGTATTAATTTCAATTTTCCCGGGTATGTGTTGATATCACCGATGGCATATAAGCCGGGAACATTGGTGGAATAATCAAAGGTATTCACCTCAATGGAATTTTTATCAATGTTCAATCCCCATTCCGACAGAGGCCCTAACTTGGGAGACAACCCAAACAACGGAAGCCAATGATCCGTTTCAATTTGCAATGGCTCTTGTCCATCGACATTGACGGTGATCGAATTCAATCTTCCTTCTCCCGCCACTCCCACAACTTCCGCGTTAGTAATCAATCTCATCGCTCCACTCTCACTCATGTCCATTACCTTTTGGACACTGTCCAAATGGCCTCTAAAACTGGTAGAGCGATGGATCAAAGTAACGTGCTCTGCTACTCCATTCGCTAAGAAAATCGACCAATCCAACGCACTGTCTCCGCCACCACTGATCACTACACGCTTGCCTCTATAAAATTCAGGATCGCGCACAATGTACTCAATTCCCTTGTCTTCGAAATCGACGATATTAGCAATAGGCGGCTTTCGGGGCTCAAAACAGCCCAAACCGCCTGCAATGGCCACAATGGGAGCTTTGTGCTGAGTGCCGCGGGAAGTAGTTACAATAAAATGACCTTCCTCCGTTTTTTCGAAGCGCTCAGCTCGTTCTCCTAAAGTAAATCCTGGTTTAAAAGGAGCTGCCTGATCCATTAAATGATTGATCAAATCACCTGCCAACACTTCGGGGAAACCTGGGATATCATAAATAGGCTTTTTGGGATATATTTCTGTCAACTGCCCTCCCGCCTGAGGCAGTGCGTCAATCAAATGACATCTTAATTTCAATAAACCCGCTTCAAAGACGGTAAACAAACCGCAGGGACCCGCCCCAATGATGATAATATCTGTTTCAATCATAATGTTTAATATCGCTTCAAAAGTACCTCGTTCCGTACTGAGCGAGAGACATGATTTCAAACATTTATCACAGGATAATGTTCATTGAATTCAATTTCTCTGAATAGAACATTCAATGCTTGATGACTTTCACTTCCTTACCATTGTTCCAATGGCTTTCTTTGATCAATTTCCCTTTGGCGTCATAATCCAAGCAAACACCATTTTCCTTTCCTTTGGTGTACATCTGCTCCGACTTCACCACACCTGTATCATAGTAATAGACCCATTTACCATCTTCTAAATCATTCTTATAATTTCCTTCCCACTGCAATTTCCCATTGGAAAAATACACCTCTTCGCGCATCATCTTTTGCGTATCCTTATCAAAATACATGATCACATATGGCTTGCCGTTGGGATGCTTCCTCATCACTTCCTTGATCCATGAAGGATCCTGAAAAGAGAACAAAGAAATGAGAGATAAAACAAATAGTACTCGAAGTGTTTTCATAATCTTATCATCTATTTTCTTACATAAAATTAAAACAAAATAGGGAGAAAAACAAGGAGGAATTGACATCCTCCTCTTGCTTCTACTGCAATTGTTAAAATTTCACGGAGTCCTTTTTAGCTTCAGGCGCGGTGATCGGCTTTGTGGAATCCTTAGGCATTTTAGGCTTTTTCACCACAGGACGTTGGGTCTGTATCTCAAAACCAAGCTCTTTCATAGTGGCTTCATTTTGAGATTTCAATTCTATGAAAGCCGCATTTTGAGGGTCTGCCTCCAACACACGTTCTATTACTCTGTCATTCAACTGCACCCTCATTTGCAAATCCTGCTCCATCATATTTTGACGTGTTTGATCCAAAGATTTGAAATACTCAATCTCCTGATTATTCAACTCCACCAGACGTTGTGCGAGGGCTGTGCCCTTGGCATTCTCCTTTGCATCATAATACAACTCCGCCAATCTCCATAAGATTTGGGGTTGTTCGTAAGGCGCCACTTGTTCTGGGATTACTGCTACGCATTTATCCAAAGCTTGAACCCCTCTCGCAAGGTCTCCCTTTTCAATTAAATCTTGTGCCAAGTGAGAGAACTGCAATCGCAAATTCGTGGACATTCTGCGGTTGTTTTCATCCATATAAATATTGGCCTTGTCCATATTTCCCCATTGGAATTTGGTCATCATATTCTCATACATGATATCCGCATTCACTCCGCCATCCACATAAGGATTCTTAGATCGTTTGTGATAAATGGGAGTGAGTCTGTACGCCAATCCCTCCAATTGGAAGTAGGGTTCTAAACCTAAATAAGCATCATTACCCGTAGTGACGGCAAAATATACAGGACGATCCCAATCCATGTTGTTCAATAGATCCAAAATCATCATTTGTGATTTGGTGAGATATCTCCTAGGACGGTTGCGCTCATCGGTCAATTGGAATTGAATGGTTTTTACCAAACTATCTCCAGGATTCATCATCCCTCTGAACTTCTCCATTGATGCAGAATCCACAGGCAATAAAAATTGGTAGTGAGGTAAATAATTGACTCTTCTGGTTCCAAAATCCAACATATCCTCTTTCTTGTCACTCATGGCAAATTCCATGGCATCTTTCAAAAACATCGGCGTTTTGATCTCATCCTTCTTATCGATGTAAATCACATCTCTCGTTCCTTGGCGATATTTCTGCTCGGGCATTTTAAATGGCACGGGAGCGCTTTCATAGGCCCTGCGTTTCATTTGATCAATGTACCAATCTGTGTTCAACAATGACATATTTACCACACGGACATCCGTCCTAATTCCCTCCACTTCCTGCGCATACCAAAGAGGGAATGTATCATTGTCCCCATTGGTGAAAACAATCGCATTTTGCGCCAGGCTTTGTAGGTAATTGATGGCCATGTCTAAGCCAGTTCTGCGGTTGGAACGATCATGATCATCCCAACCATCCTTGGCCATCAAATAGGGAACAGGCATCGTCAAGCCAATCACTACAATGGCTCTAAGCTGCGTAGATAGATTCAACTTTTGACTGGCCCAACTGACCAACAACCAAACTCCACCGATAAGAGCCAAGGCGATGATTGTCAAAGATGTGCCATGTTCTGCAGAGACCGCGGACTCCAACAAATACATCACCACGCCCGAACCACCTGCATAGATCATCACTTTTGAAAGCTGTTTCAATTGCAATTGGGTGGCAGCATAATACAAGGCATAAACTCCCAAACCTATCCAAATAGCAAAGGCATAGAAAGATCCTGCATAAGCGTAGTCACGCTCTCTGGGTTGAAAAGGCGTTTGGTTCAAATAAATCAAAATCGCAAATCCAGTTAAAACAAACAACAACCCAACTACAATAAAATCCTTGTAATGCTTCACTAGCTGATACACCAGTCCAATAAGTCCTAGTACAAAAGGCAAGAAATAATAAGCATTACGAGCTTTGTTGTTCTTTTCTATCTCGGGCAATTTTTCCATATTGCCCAATCGAGCTTCATCAATCATGCTGAATCCAGACATCCAGTTGCCATCCATAAAATCACCATGGCCTTGGGCATCATCCTGGCGACCTGCAAAATTCCACATGAAGTATCTCCAATACATCCAATTGATCTGATAGGACATCATGAAACGATAATCCTCCATCATCGTTGGCTTCATTTCATCATACAATCGATCCAAGGAGCGCAATTTCACATTCAACTCTTGCTTGGATTTGGATTGATTCAATTCGCCTTCCATTTGTCGGATGGTTTCTTCTTTTCTGCGCACTTTTTCTTCTCCGGCAGGGCTATTCCAGTCGTGATAATTACTCCACTTCTTATATTCAGTGATGTGGTTGCCCTGTGAACTGTGCATACGAGGCAAGAAACCGCTGAACTCTTTCCGATAATTCACCACTGAGCTCTTCTTCTCCCCTGTCTCCACATACTCTTGCACCATGCTCAAATTATCATTGGGATGAGCCGCGATGTACTCCTCTGCTTGATATTTCTCCCTGCAAGAAATCACCAACTTATCTTTTTTGTCACGCACACTGAAAGAAGGAACCCACACCTCAGATCCATCTGAATAAGGATTAAGAACATCCTCTGGAGTATTAAAATATTGACCAAACAATAAAGGACGATCTCCATACTGCTCACGATTCAAATAACTCAGCAAGGCAAACATATTTTCTGGATTATTCTCATCCATCGGAGTGTTGGCCTGAGAACGCACTAAAATCACGGCAAAAGTGGTGTACCCAATGATAGCCACCGTTACTCCCAAGATTAAAGTGTGAACGGCCAACCAAGATTTTTTGTGCGCGAAACGCAAACCAAAGAAAATAGCGGCGGCTACTAAAAGCAAGTAAAACATGATGCCTGAATTGAACGGCAAATGGAAACTGTTGACAAACAACTTTTCAAATCCGGCCGCCAATTTCACGAAATAGATAATGATTCCGGTTTGCATCAAAGCCAAAAGTCCGAGGGAAATGAGGCCGGTGTAAATGAATCCTTTGAGAGTGGTTTTATCATATTTCTTAAAGTAATAAACAAAGCAAATTGCAGGAATGGCCAAGAGGTTCAATAAGTGAACGCCGATGGAAAGTCCCATCAAATAAGCAATGAGCACCACCCAACGCAATTGGTTATCTTCTTTGGTTACCACGCTTTCCCATTTCAAGATGGCCCAAAAAACCACTGCGGTGAACAAAGATGACATCGCATACACCTCACCCTCCACTGCACTGAACCAAAAAGTATCGCTAAAAGTATAGGCCAATCCACCGATCAATCCTGATCCCAAAACCGCCCATAATTTTCCCTGATCGCTTTCAACATCATCACCCGCCATTTTCTTGGCCAAGTGAGTAATGGACCAAAACAAAAACATGATGGTAGCGCCTGAAGACAAGGCCGAAAGGAAATTCACCATGTACGGCACCTGAGAAGTTTCTACGAAAGCAGAGAACAAACGAGCAATCATCATGAATAAAGGAGCTCCCGGAGGATGGCCCACCTCCAACTTATAGGCAGAGGCGATGAACTCACCACAATCCCAAAAGGGCATGGTAGGTTCTAAGGTCATGGTGTAAACGATAGTGGCTGCGGCAAACATGGCCCAACCCAAAATGATGTTCAGTTTGTTATACGACATAATGATAAAAAAGTACGAGGGCGAAGATAAGGGAAAAGCCCTCTGGTTGAGGACTAAAATTTGTCAACCCTCATGGGGTCCGATTCATCATTCCTTCACGAAGGAATACACCGCTGTGCCCTCCAAGGAGAACGTTTTTAAGAAATAAATTCCGCTCGATAGATTACCAACAAAAATGGATGGCGGTGAGGCCGTATGCCGTTCTATGACCTTTCCGCTCAAATCTAGAATTTCATACTGAACAAAAGCGTGTGCGCCTTGATAATGGATATAATCTCCAGCCGGATTAGGATATAGCATCCCATCTTGCCGAACTTCAGCATCAACATGAGTGGGGCAAGAAGTAGGATTGATTAAAAAATCTAATTCTACATCAGGATTCACCACATTCATCCAAACATTGTCAAACACAATGGTATCCATAGAAGCGTCGACTTCCAAATAAGTGGCACCCCAAATCTGATCATTGGTGGTGAGATGTAGAAAATAACAACTCAATGGCAAAGAAGCGCAGACAGAATCCGCATAATATGGGTTTGTATCCGTGGTGCCATATACTCCTTGATCCAAGAGGTTGCCCAAGGCATCCGTGACACTCCATTGTATGGTATCAGGATTGAAAACCGGAGGCATGGTTAAATAACTTGCGGTGGTATTCCAACGCAACCATTCTCCATTGCAGGTGTCAAGCGGAGGAGGGGGAGGCGCACAATCCGTATTCAGCGCAAGTACTACATCCATTCCGTAACATCCAAAGACATTGAAATGGGTACTTTGATAAATGATCAAAGGTTCCACCACATCTACCACAAAATTAGAATCGGCCAACGGTGTCGGAGAACAAATATGCAATAGGTAACAATCATCCACCAAACAAGGTGACAATTCCACGACCGGATTGACATCTGAAAAACTCGCCACATTCTGATCTATCAAATCACCATCCAATGTGCTCAGTGTATAATTGATGTTATTGGTGCCACCCAAGTCTGCCACTGATGTCATACCAATAAAAACAGGTTGACAAATATCACAACTCACGGTTACCGAATCATAAAAAGTAATGGGACAAGTGGCACAACCTCCCATGGTGCATCCCTCGTCGCCCGTTGGCATGTAAATGGCAATGATCTCATGCCATCCATTTCCAAATGGGATATAAAATTCAGCCGTATTACTCGTGTACTCAAAGCCGTCAATCTGCCATTGCACTGCCCCTGGAGCTTCTGTATCAAAATGCAAATAATAATCTTGACAAGAAAGGGTATCCAAAATCAATTGACTGGGACACAAAATCACTTCTGGACAATCTACATTCACCGTTGCCAATAAGGGATAGGTTGGACCACAACCAGGATTACTCACTTGCGCTGTCACCACATACACTCCATCTTCCGTGTAGGTATGGGATTGAGATGGAGAGGTGTTCGATGAAAAAAAACCATCGCCAAATTCCCATGACACATTGGACGCTGGTAGATACGCTGGAACATAAAAGCCATAGGTATCACAACTACTTGGTTGCACCTGAATACTCGTGGGGCACGGTATAGTGGCGCAAAAAGTAGCTACTATTACTCCGTTGCTTTCTTGGTAATTGAAAAATTGAAGTGGTGCGCCAAAAGCACTGATTTGTGAGCTGAAAGTTCCTGAAGCCGGGAAAGTAACCGGATCAATATACAAGGTCAAATTGCACACTCCGGAGTTGCAAAAAGTATCCGTTACAATAGGAGTGTTGACATCAAAACTCATTTGACCCATCTCCAAAATTTGATTACCGTTCAACACTGTATAGCTCACCATCGTCGGACCTCCATTGGCCACATCAGAAGTCATGGTCAAAGAGT
>JACCDJ010821989.1_pt1 | contig 10540 bp, 10 predicted proteins | sample 7444481 | NCBI WGS metagenome assembly JACCDJ01 (sample SAMN15323435, study PRJNA562643) | freshwater metagenome | isolation source: river surface water | place: USA:Blue River Watershed | collected 2017-08-15 | reverse complement strand
CTCCACTTCAACTTTTACATCTTTAATTCCCCGTCGCCGCAACCCGAATGCGACATTCTCAAAGATAGTTAAATGTGGAAAGAGAGCATAATTTTGAAAAACCGTATTTACATTTCGCCGGTAGGGCTTCTGGGTGGTTATATCGGTATCTCCGATATTTATAGTCCCCGAAGTAGGCTCCTCCAGCCCAGCAATCATTCTCAACGTAGTAGGTTTGCCACAACCAGATGGACCTAGAAGTGCGAAGAAAGAACCATCTGGAATGGTTAAAGATAAATCATCAACAGCTCGAAAGTCTCCGTATAACTTGGAGACCCGATTTAAGACTAGATCACCGGTATCTTGAGCGACCTTTTGTCCCGCCATCTGGGATTAATTTCCGATGGCTTCGTCAAATGCGGTCTGGAAATTAGTTTGCTCGTCTGCGGTAAGCGGACGGAAAACCTTTACCTTTTCCAGCGTTGCCGCGTCTGGGAAAATAAATGGGCTAGCAGCAAGTTCCGGGTCAATCTTTTCGAGTTCTGGTTGCGCAGCCTCAACTGGGCAAATGTAATTTACGTAAGCCGCTACTTGAGCAGCTACTGCGGGTTCATAGTAGTAATTCATCAGCAACTCGGCGTTTTTCTTATGAGTTGAGGTTGAAGGAATTAACATGTTATCTGACCATAATGTTCCGCCCGATTCAGGGATTGCAAAATCGAACTTGTTGTCATTTTCAGACTTCAAGATAAAGAGATCGCCAGACCAGCCAATTACTGCGACCGCATCACCATTGACCAAATCTTCTGAATATGAATTACCTCGAACTTTACGGATAAAGCCATCCGCAATCTTTCCTTTAAGAAAATCAATAGCATTCATATATTGATCTTCGGTGAATGATTTTGATGGGTCAACACCTTGATACTGCAGGATTATGCCCATAGTGTCACGAAGTTCGGATAGTACGACAATTCTTCCTTTATTCGCAGGCTTGAAAAGGTCTTCGATTGTTCGAACGCCCGCAGGAATCTTCTCAACGTTCCAACCAAATCCGGCGAAACCAGATTGCCAAGTTAATGAGTAGTTTCTTCCTGAGTCAAAAGGAACATCTTGCAATACTTGACGAATATTTGATTTGTTTGGGATGTTTTCGGCGTTTAATTTCTGAGCGTAGCCCTGTTCAATCCAGCGGCTAGCCATCCAATCAGTGGGAGTAACAACGTCGTAACCAATGTCTGAACCAATTGAGAGTTGTCCTTGAACTTTGCCGTAGAACGTATTGTTATCGTCGATATCTTCTGTATATGTCGCGGTTATGCCAGTTGCCGCTTCAAAAGCTTTGAGTGTTGGATATTCCTTCGAATCCTCATTGAAATCTAAATAAAGAGGCCAGTTTGCCCATCTAACAATTTTCTCGGTATCGCTAACATCAACAACACCCTCTGTTGAAGTTGAGCCACCGGTTCCGCAGGCGGCCAAAGTTCCAGCTCCAACAACCGCTCCGGCGCCAACGAGAAGTGAGCGACGGGTCATCTGGGCGCGAATTAGGGCCTTTGTCTCGGGTGCTAATTCTTCTCTCTTCATTTTCTTCCTCTCGTTAGAACGGATTGATGTTGGAAATCTACTATGCGTTTAGGTTGGTCATAACATGTTTGATGCGCGTGTACTCCTCGAATCCATAGCCCGAAAGATCTTTGCCATATCCGGAGTGCTTGAAACCGCCATGAGGCATCTCCGCGACCATTGGAATATGGGTGTTAATCCATACGCAACCGAAGTCAAATGCCTTGGCCATTCGCATCGCGCGCCCATGGTCTTTAGTCCATACGCTTGAAGCCAGGCCGTACTTAACTCCATTCGCATTCCGAACAGCTTCAGCTTCATCGCTAAATTTCTGGATAGTAATTACGGGTGCAAAAATTTCATTTTGAATCATCTCATCATCTTGGCGCAAGTCCGCAACAACTGTTGGAGACCAGAAGTAACCTGGGCGATCTACTTTCTTTCCGCCAGCTGTCACGCGGGCATGAGATGGAGTTCGCTCTAGGAAACCTTGGACCCTAGCTAGTTGGTTTGCATTATTCACTGGACCGACCAATACATCTTCATCAGGCATGCCAACTTTAATGTTGTTCTTTGCCTGCTCGGTGAGAAGTGAGACCACATCTTCGTATGCGCTTGCCTCAACGATCACTCGGGTTGCAGCGGTGCAGTCCTGACCTGCGTTGAAGTAACCGGCAACCGCAATCCATTCACAAGCAGCTTCAAGATTAGCGTCGTCAAATATAACTACCGGCGCCTTACCTCCCAATTCGAGATGTACTTTCTTCAAATCTTTTGATGCTTCCTTCGCGACTTCCATACCCGCGCGCACTGAGCCAGTAATCGAAACAAATTGGGGAATTTCATGATCAACAAGAAGTCGACCACTCTCTCTATCGCCGGTCACAACATTTATAACGCCCTCGGGTAAAAACTCTTGCATTAACTCAGCCATCCAGAGCGTTGAGACTGGCGTGGTGTCGCTTGGCTTAAGCACAACTGTGTTGCCAGCAGCAATAGCTGGCGCCCACTTCCAAACAGCCATCATCATTGGATAGTTCCAAGGCGTTACTTGAGCACACACGCCAATTGGCTCGCGGCGAATGAATGAAGTATGTCCTTTGAAGTATTCAGCAGCAGATCGCCCTTCCAAATGTCGAGCAGCTCCAGCAAAAAATCTAATCTGGTCAAGCATTGGGCCAATTTCTTCTTGTCGCGTGACGGCAATTGGCTTACCGGTGTTCTCTGATTCAATCTTTATTAACTCTTCAGATCTTGCTTCTATTGCATCTGCAATTTTATTAATAGCTTTCTGTCTCTCGCCGGGAGTCGATTCACGCCAAGTTTCAAACGCCTTTGCGGCAGCGTTCATGGCATTATCAATATCCTTCGCGTTGGAAACTGGAGCTTTCGCAAAAACTTGACCGGTAGCGGGATTAATTAAGTCTTGGGTTTTATCCGATGTCGAAGGGACGCTTTTCCCATTAATAAAATTTTGAAGTGTCTTCACACCATTCTCCAATTCTTCGGCCAAGTTGAGCGGAGTTTAGTTATCGGTACGGGTTGGTATCAAGGTCTCAGCAGCGGCAAGTTGCCCACAGGCGCCATCAATCTCTCTTCCTCGAGTATCACGAACCGTTACCGGAACTCCATAATTCTCTAAGGTTCGCACGAAGGTGCGCTCATCCTCCTTCCGAGAGGCGGTCCATTTTGAACCTGGCGTCGGATTTAGTGGAATCAAATTCACGTGTGCATTGCGATTCTTCAAGAGCCTACCGAGTAAGTCGGCGCGCCATGCTTGATCGTTAATGTCGCGGATCAGAGCGTACTCAATGGAATAACGGCGCCCAGTTTTTTCTGCGTATTTGTCAGCGGCTGCAAGAACTTCGCTAACTTTCCACCTCTCATTTATAGGCACCAAAGTGTCTCTGAGTTCGTCATCTGGCGTATGAAGTGAAACTGCCAAAGTAACCGGTATAGATTCTTCAATCAATTTCTCAATTCCACTAACAATTCCCACAGTAGATAACGTGACTGAGCGCGCTCCTATGCCAAGCCCGTCGGGAACGGCAGTGGTTATGTTTCTTATGCTTTGGAGAACTGCGTTGTAATTTGCAAGGGGCTCTCCCATGCCCATAAAAACCACATTAGATAATCTGATTGGACCGCCAGCAATCTCGCCCGATTCGCAGGCACGAGCTGCAGCAACAACTTGAGCGGTTATCTCGCCTGCAGTGAGATTTCTCGTTAGTCCCGCTTGCCCCGTTGCGCAGAATGGACAATTCATTCCGCAACCCGCTTGAGAAGAAATACAAACAGTCGCTCGATCGGTATATCGCATAAGAACTGACTCAACTAAAACGCCATCATGTAATCTCCAGAGGTCTTTGCGCGTCTTTCCACCATCGCAGGTGATAGATCTAACCGGAGTCAATAATTTCGGCAGAACTTTTTCCTTAACAAGTTCGCGCGCGTTTGCAGGAAAATCACTCCAAGTATCCGGATCGTCATTATGGTGCTGAAAATAGTGTGTGGAGATTTGATTGGCTCTGAAGGCTGGCAAACCGAGCTCTTGAATCCAACCTCTTCTAGCTTCTCTAGAAAGATCCGCAAAGTGTTGCGGCGGTTTAGTTCGGCTCATCCGAAGCGCTTCAAGAGTTCAATGATGCACCACATTACTGGCGCTACAAAAAGTACTGAATCCAATCTATCCAGCATTCCACCATGACCTGGCAAAATCTTTCCCATATCTTTTAGCGCGAGATCTCGTTTGATAGCGCTCTCAACTAAATCTCCGATAGTGGCCGCAAGTACGCCGCAAATTGCGGCCAACACGCCAATAATTGGATCTTGATCCAAGAGATAATAAAACGCCAGAGCAGTTCCAATTGAGGCAAAAACCAATCCACCAAAGAAACCTTCCCAACTCTTCTTCGGAGAAATATTTGGCGCGAGTGGGTGTTTACCGATAAGTACTCCGACTAAATAGGCAAATGTGTCATTACATCCAACCAAAATTACTAAAGCTGCTATGTATTCGAAGCCATCGCCCGATCTTGCTAATAGAAAAATAAAACCTGCTAAGAAACCTGGATAGATAAGTGCAAAAATGCCGCCGGTCGCGTTAGAAATAAAACCCGAAGTTCCCTTTAGAAGCGCAAGAAATAGAACTGCTATTACGGATAAAACTATTGAGACAGCAAGTCCAGGCAATCCAGCAAACCAAGAACTACCAATTACTCCAGTCGTAAGGAGCGCATGCTGTGGAAAGTTGATATTTATGGAGCGAGAGTTAAAAGCAAGAGAAATTTCACGTAATGCCAATAGAACCGCCGCTAGTACAAATACTGCGAATAGGAATGGAACGTACGCCATAGTCGAGAAAATGATGGCAAGTAATACTAAACCTACGAGAATTGATGAGATTAAACTTCTCCCCGCACGCTTATTTATCGCCTCATTTATTGAGTGCAAGTCGCTCATATTGGCGCTCTCGATCAGACTTCGAGAAGTTCGCTCTCTTTATGCTTAAGAATCTCATCAATTTTATTGACATGATCAGAAGTGACTTTTTCGAGTTCTTTTTCGCCTCGGGTTAATTCGTCTTTGCTTACTTGACCATCTTTTTCGAGTTTCTCCATCGCTTCCTTGGTATTTCGGCGAATGGCTCTGATAGAAACCTTCGATTCTTCGGCTTTTGACTTGGCTACTTTGATGAATTCTTTTCGGCGCTCCTCAGTTAATTGTGGAAAGTTAACTCGAATAACATTCCCGTCTCCACCCGGATTAACACCGAGATCAGATTCTCTTATGGCCTTTTCGATTGATGCGGTTGCTCCCTTGTCATACGGAGTTATCAGAGCCAATCGAGCCTCTGGTACTTGCACTGTAGCTAATTGAGCCAGCGGGGTTGCGGTCCCGTAATAGTCGACCATGATTTTCGCGAACATTGAAGGATGTGCTCTTCCGGTTCGGATTGCTGCAAAATCCTCTTTTGCAACATCGACAGCCTTATTCATCTTGCTATTTGCGTCAGCTAGAACGCTTTGGATTGTCATATTTCTCCTTTGTCCTAGTTGACCAGGGTTCCAATCTTCTCACCACGTACTGCTCGCGCAATATTTCCTTTTTCTAAGAGATTAAAGACGATTATTGGAAGCTTATTCTCCCGACAGAGGCTAAAAGCTGCAGCATCGGCCACCGCAAGCGACTTTGATAGAACTTCGTCATATGAGATTTCATCATATTTCTTCGCATCCTTATCCCGACGAGGATCAGAGGAATAGACGCCGTCAACGCCACTCTTTGCCAGCAATAGCGCATCAACTCCGATTTCCAGAGCGCGCTGTGCCGCAACGGTGTCTGTAGTAAAGAATGGCATTCCTGCGCCAGCGCCAAAAATTACGACTCTACCTTTTTCAAGGTGGCGGATTGAACGCCGCGGAATGTAAGGCTCGGCAACTTGTCCCATCGTTATTGCAGTTTGTACGCGCGTATCAATTCCCTCTTTTTCGAGAAAATCCTGGAGCGCAAGACAATTCATTACCGTACCCAACATACCCATGTAATCTGCCCGAGCTCTATCCATGCCGCGCTGTTGCAGTTCTGCGCCTCGGAAATAGTTTCCGCCGCCGACCACAATTGCTACTTCGACACCGGAGCGAACAACATCAGCAATTTGCTTAGCCACATCATTAACTACGTCAGGATCTACACCAAGACCTTTATCGCCACCGAAAACTTCACCAGAGAGCTTTAGTAGAACTCGCTTGAAGCTCTTCCGCTCTTTAGTCATGAGACTTACTGGCCTACTCGGAAACGATAGAACTTAGTTACGGAATTTCCCGAGTCTTTAAGGATTTGATCGACCGTCTTCTTTTGATCCTTAGCAAAAGCTTGTTCGAGCAGCGAGACTTCTTTTACAAATCCCGTAACGCGTCCCTCTACAACTTTTGCAATCGCAGCGTCTGGCTTACCTTCATTACGAGCAGTCTCTTCCGCCAGGCGTCTCTCACTTGCAATTACCTCAGCCGGAATCTCATCTCGATTTAAGTACTGAGGGGCGAAAGCAGCAATGTGCTGAGCAATGTCTTTACCAGTTACTTCATCACTTTTGCCGAGTGCAACTAGAACTCCGACTTGTGGAGGAAGATCTGGGCTCGTTTTATGAAGATAAAGTGCGTTTGAACCTGAGATAACAGCAATTCTTCGCAGTTCAACTTTCTCACCTAAGGTGGCATTTGCTTCATCGATGGCGGCCTGGACACTCTTGCCGGAGGGTAAATTTGAAGAGGAGAAGGCAGCTAAATCTGAGATCTTTGATTGGAAGAGATGAGAAATCAATTCTTCAGCGACTGCTTGGAATCGATCTCCTTTCGCAACAAAGTCAGTCTCGCAATTTAGTTCAAGCATGACTGCAACATCACCGCTTGACTTCGCTGAAATCAAGCCATTTGAAGTTGCCCGACCTTCTCGCTTCGTGACTCCCTTAAGCCCTTTTACTCGAATAACTTCGATAGCTTTATCGAAGTCGCCGCCAGTCTCATCGAGAGCCTTCTTGCAATCAAGCATTCCGGCAGCGGTAACCTCGCGGAGTCGCTTTACGTCATCTGCTGTATAGGCCACTTACGAACCTGCGCTTTCGCCGGATGTTTCCTTGGCGCCGAGTAATTCTTTCTCCCAATCGGCAAGCGGTTCGCCGGCGGCAACTTCTTCTACTCCAGCTTTCGCGGCGTTCGCGGCTTCTTTAGCAACATTTGCCGATCGTGCCTGAAGGCCTGCGGCAACAGCATCAGCAATTACTCGCGTTAAAAGGGTTACGGAACGGATTGCATCATCATTTCCAGGGATCTTGTAATCGACTTCATCAGGATCGCAATTTGTATCCAAGATCGCGATTACAGGTATGCCCAGCTTTTTCGCCTCGGCTACTGCGAGGTGCTCTAATTTTGTATCGACCACCCATACCGCTGATGGCAATTTAGTCATATTTCTAATTCCATCTAAATTCTTATGCAACTTCTCTCGCTCGCGTCGGAGCAACAGTAATTCTTTTTTAGTCAGAACTTGGTCATTTGAAGCTTCAAGAGCTTCTAACTCTTTCAAACGTTGAATTCGTTTATAAACAGTAGGGAAATTAGTAAGCATTCCGCCAAGCCAGCGCTCCGTAACATACGACATACCAACTCTTTTGGCCTGGGATTGAATTGGTTCTTGTGCCTGCTTCTTTGTTCCGACAAATAGAACATGTCCACCTTTGGCAACGACATCTTTTACGAAGTCATATGCTTTATCAATCAGAGAGAGTGACTGTTGGATATCTATGATGTAGATACCGTTGCGCTCGGTGAAGATAAAGCGCTTCATTTTTGGATTCCAGCGACGGGTTTGATGTCCAAAATGGACTCCACTATCGAGGAGTTCTCGCATTGTTACTACCGCCATGGCGGCACGCTCCTTTGTGCGAACTTTGGTTCGCATCGGTTATGAATCAACGATTTGTTGATCCGCTAGCGTCTAGAGACCGACCAGTTTTCACTGGACCGAAATGGTTTCCCGTTTCATTCGCGAGCGGCGATTGAGCGGTAGACGCGTGAAGTCACAGAGTTCATCTGTGCGAGCGGAATACTACCTGAGTTCAGGCAGCTGAAAAATCCATTCAGGCCCTCGGATGCGCCTGTTCGTATGCCTTCTTAATTCGCTCCTCGGTAACGTGGGTATAAATCTGAGTCGTAGAAAGGGATGAATGTCCCAGAATCTCTTGGACTGTTCGAAGGTCTGCCCCGCCTTCCAATAAATGAGTCGCTGCCGAATGACGTAAGGCATGTGGGCCTAGTTTTGTTTTTGCCCCAATTAGCGAAGTCGCTTCATAGACAACATCTCTGACTATCCGTTGATCAATCCGTTTACCTCTTTCACCAAGAAAAAGTGCAGCTCCAGAATTTTCAGTAACAAATTCTGTACGCCCATTTGCCAGGTAATTTTCTATTGCGCGCAAAGCGGGAGCCCCAATAGGAACAATTCGCTCTTTATCGCCTTTGCCAATAACGCTAATAGTTAAACGTTCACGATCAATATCATCAATATCTAAGCCGACTAATTCAGATACTCGAATTGCGCAGCCATACAAGACTTCAACTATTGCCAAATTCCTTATGGCGAGTGGGGTTGACTCTTCGTTTGCACGAGTTGTCATAGCTTTAATCGCTAATTCAGCGCTCGCTACATCAAGTATTTCTGGAAGTATTCGATCTGGCTTTGGGGCGACAAGATCGCGTCCGATATCGCGAGCCAGCCAACCATTTTTTGCACCCCAATATGTAAACGCTCTTATCGAAACAACTCTTCGAGTTATTGAGGATCGAGCACCGCCTCTGCTCTGCAGATTTGCTAGCCACGAACGAATTTGATTTAAATCTAATTCTGAGAAACTCGTAATGTTCATGAGATTTAAATGAGCAACTAATGACTCAAGATCAGCCAGATAGGCACGAATTGAGTTCTCTGAAAGATTCCTATCGTTGCGTAAGTGGTCCGCATAGGAGTCCGCAAGTCCTTGATCTAGCGCCATAGCGAAAGGCTACTCAGCCTCTGGCTAAAAAACCGTCTTCATGAAATAGACACAGCGTTGCTAATACGCAACACTTCGTTAGCGGTAAAAAGTCTTGCTTGTGGAGTATCGAGAGTCTTTGTCACACCGAGATGGAGTAATGACGCTTTACGAAGGGAGCTAGGCGTTGATAGAGCTAATCGTTGACGATAACTGCTTAGTTCCTGAAATTCGCAGAGGCCAAAGCCAGATTAGCGTTGTAATCGGAGTGATCCACGATTTCGACAATATTCTAGATCTCTGTAGCGGAGTGTTAACGAACGAAGAATTAGCGCTGGTACACAAACTCTGGGCAGACGACAATTTTCCGAGGACTTTTACACGCGAAGGCGCGGCTCTAATAATTCGAGCTCGCGACTAACGCGATTTTCGCTCAATCGCGCCTAGCGCAATCAAGAGAGTTTCGGGCGACACCTCAAGCGCTTTACATAAAGGCGCGATTACATCGATTCCCGGATTTCGTTCTTGTCGAAAATATCTAGAGATCGATCCTTTATCAATTCCGCTTTTGCGCTGTAACTCATCCAGTCCAGAAATGCCCAGTTGCTCCATTTTGAAGCGAAGCCATTCTGCGCCTTCATCCGGGCTTAGCCTTACGCCACGTTTTGTTGCAGTCATTACTACTTCTCCTACTCCGTACTGACACCCTTCCGGAGTAGCCCATAGGTTAGAGCATCTGCCAACGCCATTGCAGAGGCAGCGATAACATTTTCGTGGACGCCGACTGTGTTCCACTCTCCATGTCCGTCGCTAGTTTCGACCAAGACTCGTGTCACCGCGACGGTTCCAAGACGACCCTCCAAAATGCGAACTTTGTAATCAGTGAGTTCTAGATCCAGTAGCTCAGGAAATATATTTCCGAGCCCTTTTCTAAGGGCATTATCGATCGCGTTGACTGGTCCATTTCCACTTCCCGTAGATTCAATTCGGTTCCCTCGAGCGATTGCTACAACGGTCGCTCTTGAAGTTACTGAGCCATCTGGATTCCGATCGACCGTAGTCTCCCATTTTTCAATCTCAAAATACTTGGGTCGTCTTCCCTCTACTTCTTCTCGCAAAAGTAATTCAAATGAAGCATCCGCAGCTTCAAATGTAAATCCTTTCGCTTCAAGATCTTTCACACGCTCCACAATTCTTGATGAAATTTCTTTATCTTTTCCGAGGTCGATACCTAATTCCTGGGATTTGAGCTCAATAGAGGCGCGACCTGCCATATCTGAGACCAGCATTCGCATGTCACTTCCAACCCGTTCAGGATCCTCGTGCTGGTAAAGCGCAGGGTCTACTTTTATTGCTGATGCATGAAGTCCGGCTTTATGTGCGAAAGCAGAGACACCCACATAAGGCTGGCGCGCACTTGGCGAAACGTTTGTAACTTCAGCTACTGCGTGAGAGATTCTGAATGCT
>JACCDJ010951454.1_pt1 | contig 10543 bp, 8 predicted proteins | sample 7444481 | NCBI WGS metagenome assembly JACCDJ01 (sample SAMN15323435, study PRJNA562643) | freshwater metagenome | isolation source: river surface water | place: USA:Blue River Watershed | collected 2017-08-15 | reverse complement strand
CCTGACACAGGCGGAACATATAATTGGAGTTATAGTAAAGACGGCGGAGTTACTTGGACTACAACGACTGCACCTGCTTCTACTCAGTCTAATTGGCAAATAGGAGCTGTCTGTTCCTATGCTAATAGCAAAATATTTGTTATAGATGAATACTGGGGCTATATATGGATCGCTACTATCGCATAAGATTGTATCTGTCTTTTAACCAAACCCAATCATAAGACTTCATTAATTCATTCATGTCCCCATTAACTTCATTATAGAAGTCAATGGCATCAATTGCGCCCTTCTTACTTTCACCCACAGTTTTCCATATATCTAGGCGGCGCTTGGATTCTTCATCTTTTGCTACACATAACTTGATACACTCTCTGAATGCGGTACGCCAAATATCCCAATCGCTAGTAAATACTGCTTCTCCGGACAATATATCTACTACTTCATGCGGGCTTTCCATAGTAAAATCTAAACCGGTACCTTTAGTCAATAAAGTCAATCTCTTGTTATTAGCAACAGTTGCCATGTGACCGTATATCAATCCGTTTAACGGATTCTTCGCTCTAAAGATATAATGTTGCGCTCTCTTTAGTCTGTTGGGTTGCCAACTAAAATCAAAGTTTTCATCTACTCTAAGTTTACCATTAATCAAAAAATACCATGGAGTACTAGCAATATTTGCTGCCGCATGTTGACTTGCTACACGACCATTTACATTAGTAACTCTTAACAATCTATTAGGTAAACCTTTTGTTAGTTTCTCTAAATGCTTGAAGTTTTCTTCTGCAACATCTTCTCCATTACTAATAAAAATAATATCAAGTGGTTCAGGATCAACACCTTCAATATGATACTTGATATCAGGATAATCTGTTATCTTATCGTATAGATATTGTTTAGCTTCTCTATGCACAATAGCTTCAGTGCCATTAAACACATGAATATAAAACTTATCATTACTGTTTGTAAGTATATCTGTACTGATTGTTGTTTTGTTAGGTGAAAAATGAATGTATTTGCTATTGAATACATTCTTCATTACTGCATCAAACAAACTATCCTCATACACAACTGTTTCAAAATCTTTTAGTTTAGGTACTATGTCAGTACATGGTTTCTGTATCTTCGCTCCCTTGACAGAATATGTTATTGTAGGCATATCTTCAGGTTTGTAATACTCATTACCAAATACATAAACATATGGTTCTTCTGTACTATCAGGATGCCAACTAAAATCAAATGAATCTTCTTGTATAGATTCAATAATTCTCCAGTTTTTTCTATTCTCTTTTTTAATTGCTTTTATTGAATCGACATATTTTACTTCTGTGGCTCCAGTAGCAATATACGCAGGTCCTCCTGTTTTCTGCCACTGTGTTCCGAATTGCCATATGTATGGAGGCTCTTTAGGGTCAGGTATCCAACTGTAGTCAAAACCTTCTTCTATATCGTCAGGTACAATCCATTTATCCATATCAGGCACAATAGTTGCTTTTATGTCTGTCATATACTTAGGAGTAGTAGCTCCTTTAGTTTTATATAACAAAGTAGGCATTTCTATACTATCATAATGTTGATTACCGAACACATATAGATAAGGCGGATCGTTAGGATTAGGTACCCAACTATAATCAAAATCGATTGGTAAGTTTGTTATCTTTTCATATGATTCGTAATCAACAGGTAATATAGCATGTTGATTAGTCATATACTTCTTTTCAGTAGCACCTTTAGCCCGATACAATACTGTAGGCATTATTTCAGGACCATAGTGTTGATTACCAAACACATAGATATAGGGAGGATCATCTTCATCTGGATGCCAACTATAGTCAAATGTTATACCTGCTTTTAGTGGACGCCAATGTCTGTTTTCATTAGGTAGTTTAGTTGCTTTAAGTATATCAGTATACTTTTTTCCTATAGCGTTATCAGCAACATATTGTGGTCCACCATTTCTTTGATGTTGTGTACCGAACTGCCATATTAACGGTGGCTCGTGGGGGTGAGGAACCCACGAATAATCAAAGTCATCTTTGATGTCCTCTGGTACGATCCACCTATCCATACATGGGTCCAGCCTTGCTGTGATGTCCGTGATGTATTTCTTTTCAGTAGCACCTTTAACACGGTATTGAATTGTCGGCATGGTGTGAACATCATACCACTGATTACCGAAAATGTAAATATAAGGAGGATCGGTATCGCAAGGATGCCAACTATAATCCATGCTAATATTTGACCGTAAGGGCCTCCAGTTACGTGAAGTAGCGTCAGGTAATCTAGTAGCCTTTTGATGTGATTGATACTTGATTCCTTCATTCTCTGGTATAACAAATCTTGGTCCTCCTGTTTTCTGCCACTGTGTTCCGAATTGGTGTATATAGGGCCTATCGTATGGATCAGGTCTCCAATCAAAATCAAAGTTACTTGTATCTAAACCTTCAGGTATTTCCCAGTAACCTTGATTATATAAATCTACTCGTTTTTGAATATCCATTAAGATACCACTTTAATATTATATCTATCTTGGAATCTATCAGCATCGTCACGGTTGTTGACCATAGACTCACCACGAATGTTTAAACTAGTGTTTAGTAACATTGGGCATCCGGTCGTTTCATGCCATGCCTCCAATAGTTGTCTAATTCCCGATCCATCATTCGGTACAGTCTGAACACGACTAGTCCCATCATAATGAACGATAGCGGGAAATAAGTGAGGATGCCTACAACTACCGATGACTTGCATATACCTACTGTTATCGAAACCGTTAGGCATATCAAAATACTGATGAGTATATTCTTCCAGAATAACCGGGGCAAAGGGTCTAAATTTCTGCCTGCGTTTGATTTCATTTACTTTATCCTTAATCTCATTGCCTCTAGGGTCAGCAAGCAATGAGCGGTTGCCTAAGGCTCTTGGTCCGAACTCTGCTCGTCCGGATGCCACTCCCACAATCTGCTTAGTAAGTAACTCAGCCATAAGGTCATCAACGGGATAATTACCAGATATATTATGCCCGAGAAAACTATTATCAAACTTAACTCTACCCCCATAGCCCAAAGCGGCAGCACCAAGGCTAGAACCAGCATCACCGGGATTAGGTATAATCCATATCCGTTCGAAATGTTCTCCAAGTAATCTATTTGCGAGACAATTAAGCGCAACTCCGCCACCATAAACTAAATTTCTACTTTTACCTATCTTCTTTGCTCGGATCATTACACTCTGTATCAACTTCTCAACTAATAACTGCCCACTTGCAGCTAAATCTTCTGCACTAGCATCATCAAGAAATCCATCAGGCAATCCTATATGTAAATTATCTTTAAAATCAAAATCTACTACACTATTTAACAACATACTATTCATTGTATCATAGTACTTTGGTTTACCATATGCTGCCATACCCATCGTGATATATTCTTCTTCATTGGGTCTTAGTCCTACACGCTTTGTCAACGCACTATAAAACAATCCGATACTGTTAGGATAACCCTTACTAAACAATTTCTTGTAAACTGCTTTACCATTCTCATAATAAGCGTCCCATATACTTATAGAATCAAACTCACCAATAGCATCAATCACAACTACTGTAGCATCATCAAATGGACTTGTTTGAAACCCAGCGGCCGCATGACTTAAATGATGATTGTGAGTATGTACTTTGCCACCACGACCATCAGTTAATCTATGAATCAACCCTTCACCAATAATTCTTTTAGGATTCAATGAACTTAACTTGGGACTTTCTCCTGCTCTAAGTTGTCTTAGGTATTTCATAAATGGTCGTTCATAATAATGAAGTTCAACTTTATGTCTATCATGTATGTAAGTTATGGCATCTTGTACAATATCAATGCCCAAATGTTTGGTGTGCTTTACGCCGCTATATCTCTCACTATGACTAGCAAAAAGTATATTGCCAGTATCATCAACGACACTTAAGGCAGCATCGTGAAATCCACAACTAATTCCAATATAATTCATAGTTTAATATATAAAAGGATCACGCTTCTTTAACTCTTTCAAGCGTTTGCGATATTTGTACTCACGCACAATTCTATTGTACAACGACATAATTGCTTTTATCATCTTGTCTCCTCAAAAAAATGTCTCGTCACACTGTTTTGAAAATACAATCCAGGATGTGCTAATGGCATAGGTTTTCTAACTACAATGTCTCTAGCATAAACTGTATTATAATATTCAATATCGTTGCGTTGCTCTTCGGGATTCAATGGCACAACATGTATGCCAGTATGTGTTAAATGAAAGTTTGGATCAGATTGAAATGTGGTCATTTCAAATAACTTGATGTTCGCTAACTCACACATAGATTGAAAAGTCTGTCTTATTGTTTTAAATCTGTTATCTATCTGTGATTGTTCCATCAGAAATACTTGGTAGGCTTTCCACCAAGGTGATGAATCATGCTTGTTATCATTAACAATAAAGAATTCTAGTTTATCTTCAGCCCAATAACAAGTGCGAGTAAGTTCAGGCCAATTCACTATAACTGCTTTAGGTAACTTAGGCGCATTGTTAAACATCTGCACAAAGTTCATGTGTGCTAAATCTACACTCGCACCACCGATAGCGGCATTAACATAATCAACACCTGCTATCTTAGATATCTTATAAGCATAGGTTTCTTCTAATGGTAAGCCTGTTCCTGTAGTAAAACTGCAACCAAAGAAAGCAAAGTAATTATCAAAGTCTACTTCTTCTAGTTCTTTGTTCATACGATAACCATACTTGTTAAATTTGTAGATTATCTCTTTATCACTCCAATACCAATCTGAACCCAAATCTTTTAAGTTAGAGTTAAACAACTTCTCACTATCAGTGTGGGCAAAAGACGAGGATATGTCCCATTCATTATTGTAAGGTGATTTAATTAGATAACTCATTTTTAATTATGTCGTTCCATTCGGGAAATATCAAAGCAAAATCTTCAGAACGGCTATTGTCTAACCAATCATTGTATCTTATACCTTGTTTAAATAGTTCAATATTTATATCGCTAGACACATGCTCTAGCAAATATGTAAAATTACCCATTCTATCAGTTAACTTATCTTTTACAGATTCGGGTAAGATACTAATACTATAAAACTTCGGATCATACACTAAGTTAGATTGTGACTGGATTTCTAACTTATCAAAATAATCCTTGAACTCTTGTACATAATACACATTCATCCAACTGACAGTCTGAGTGACACTTTTTTTGATCCACGGGTTATCAATCAACTTGTGTAGATTCAGTTCCACATCTTCCCAATTAGTTCCTTTACGGATATAACTGTTACGCTTTCCCAAATCATCAATACTACAATGTATTTCAACTTCTTTAAACTGTCTCCATATATCTAATAACTTGTCTGGTAGATTAGTCATGTTAATACTGTACCACAACTTGACTTGTTTGTGTAATCCACGCTCAATCAATCGTTCTAAATAGTTCCAATGCTTTTCTACTAATGTGGGTTCTCCGCCATTAATGTAAATCAACTCTACATTCTTACTATTCTCTAACAAGTCATTCCAAAACTCATCTGATTGTGTCCAACTAGTATTAATCTTACTATCATAGTAAGTTACAAAAGATAATTGTTGTTGTAGTTTGTTATACTCAGTAATCCATTGTGTACTTGATGCAGGGTTGCAGGTTCTACAACGGACATTACACAGATTACCTAAACGCAATTCAATAAACTTTAAGTTTGGTTCTATCACACCATCATTGTCACTATAGTTAGTACCAAATCTTTCTAATTCTAATTCACGCTTGCTTGTTATTAATGATTCTTCTTCTGAGTAGCATCGTAGACATGCATTAGGTTTTATGCCTGATTTCATTTGTTGTCGCACATTGACATAATAATCACTGTTGACAATCTCAATTACTTTATTCTTATTAAGATTCAATACCTTGTTATTAGTTCTAGCCGCACTCATGTTATTCGTATGGTCACTAACACAACATAGTGTAGCTTTTCCTTCAGGATGTGTTGCAAGGTGCATCCAAGGTAATGGACAAAATGTATCACTCATATATTGTTATACCAATCCAATACCTTTTGATTTCTACTAAGAATATCACTCAGTTCACCTTCTTTTCTATGCTCATCTATTCGTTTATATCTTGTCTTTCCATTAACCAAACCATTCTGAAAATCATTATACTTTTCACTAAAGGTTTGACGCTTCTTCATATCTCTAAATGTATCGCTATAAACTTGTGTTAACTCATTGCCACAAACCATTTCATATCTAATCAGTTCGTCACATAATTCATTAAGTATATCTTTCGGTAAGCACATAGGACTCATAATTGCACTAGGATCAAAGTCAAATGTAATTTTAACATATGATTTTACACCCAACTCTACAGCTAAGTCAATAAGATTCTTCATATCTAACATGCCTGGAAGTGTTAATGTAACATCTAACACCATTGCATCCATACCAAACAGTTGATTTAAGAAAATGCCCTTCTTAAAATTATCTAACCATGCTTCCCATTTCAATCCTGAACGAATATACTCTGCAACTTCTCCGGTAGCATCCATACTAGCACATATGTTTACCTTTTTAAAGTGAGGTAATAAGTCATATAAGTTATTACCTTTATATGATATGCGACTTAAGTTAGTATTGTATCTGACTACTACATTTTTGCTATGACCAGACTCAACTAATGATTTCATCACTTCCCAATGTATATCATACATTAATGGCTCGCCACCTACCCAATAGATTTCTTCAATTCTCTTACTGTTTACAGCGTCCCATAACTCTTGTTCAATGACTGTAGATTGAAAATCTTCAATCTTTTGTTTATTTTCAGGGATCATCCACATATCAGTTTTAGGATTCCACATGTTCATCACACGCTTTTCAGTCTCCCAACTACTTGACAATTGTTCTCCACACATTCTACATTTGAAATTACATAAGTTATAGATACGGTAATCATAACTTATAGGCTTCATTGTTGTATAGCCACTATCATCAGTGCTTGCAAGTATCTCAGGTATCTTGTGAGGGAATAAGTTGTCAGTAAAATACTGTCTATAAGTGTATAGATTCAATAGGTTGCTATTGCAAACTTGACATTCTGGAATATTCTCACCATTCAATATTCTTTTGCGAACACTTTTCATATGTTCGCTATTCCAATGTTCTTCTAGTGTCGTAGGTTTGTATTCTTTGTTGTCTGTTCCACTGCTATCGATATATTGCTTCTGCCAACTTGCTTGTTCACGGCTAGCACAACATAACCTACGCTCACTTTGTGGGCTTAAGTATGTGTGAGTCCAGGGTGCAACACAGAAAGTTTTCTTATCAATCATATTTTGCTAGTGGTTCATCTATATTAGTACCATCACCGCTATTCAAAGGTTGATAGGGTAATTCAGTTGTGGGTATTGTAGCTACCCAATCTGTTAATATAGCAGGGAATACTGACAATGACTTATCTCTACGCTTGTCATACTCAGCATAGAATGTTTTAAAGTCTTTCCATAACAATTCTTTATCACTAGTTCTACGATGTGGTGCATCTACTGTTTCTAAGTAATCAATCAATCGTTCAATGGATGCTTTCTCATGTTCATGCCACTCAGGCAAGAACTTGACTGTGTTATACCATGATACAATATGAGTATGTAAATGTTCTTTAATATGGTCTGGCAATGCTAGAGGACTTTGAAAGCTAGGGAAGCGCAATAGATTCAACGAAACTGTAGGTTTCACTTTGAATGTTCTTTTCATTTCCAATACTTCGTCTAAAAACTCTGTAATACTGAATAAACATAGACTGTTTATGGTCATCATAATATGTAGACCTTGTATGTTTGCTTCGTTTGCTACTCTGGAGATGTTTTTATACCATACTGTAAAGTCTAATCCATCACGAATGTATTCCGCATGCTTTCCTATACTTTCACAACTAGTGTATAGATGAAACTTTTTAACATTCTTTGATTTCTCAATTAGTCTATCAATGATTTCATCTTTAGCAATTAGATTGCTATTGACTGCGAATCGCATATCTGTGTTTTGTTTTTCAAACCAATCAAATAGTTTCCAAGTGTTACTAGACATTAATGGCTCGCCACCTGTAATTCGTAATTCTTCTAGTGATTCTGCTAGTCCATTATCCCACCATTTCCAGAATGCGTCAATGTATGGATTCTCAGTATCATCTTTGTATGGTTGAGCCCATGATCCATCTTGTTGGAATGCACCTGCACCATCGCTAACTAGATTTTGATATGGACCGAATCTTTTAATATCGTTTGCCCAAGTAGAACTAAAACTTGCATTGCAATAACTACATGCTAAGTTACATACTCTATCAAAAGATATTTCAAATGTTTTCAAATTAACATCGTGATCCCATGGTTTATCCTTAGTTTCTTTGATAGCATCATCACTATAGATAATAGTTTTGAAAACTCTATCAGAAACATTGTTCTTACCGATATCTTCTACTTTCCAGCAGTATTCACATTCACGAGGTCTCTCACCATTCAACATCATTTGTCGCATTTGTTTTTTATGCTTAGTGTTGTGAATAGCAGTAACATTGATTCGTACTTCTTCTAATGGTATCTTATGTGCTGGTGGGTGATGACAGCTTGCAGTAGTACCACTGCCTAGCCATGTAGTAGCATTATACCATTTAGCGGCACAATAGCTAGGGCTGATAGAGTCTACAACTCTATCTCTATATTCGGTTAATGATTCGTTAGGTTTCTTTGGCATGATTCGTAAAATTCTTTATATTCAGGGAAGACTTGAACAAAGTTTGTTCCTCTTCTTTTGTCATATTCTGTGATAAAATTCACAAAATCTGTTGTGTCTGCTTGTTCTTGTGTTACAAGATAATCACAAAAGCGTTTGATTTGATCCCATTCTTCTAAGTATAGTCTTGCATACTTATCTTCTGTTACATACTTCAACCAACCCTGGCATGTTTCTAAAATATGTTTAGCTTCTTGTTGTCTATGTTCTTTAGGTAAGACATTAACACTAAGATGAGGTGGCCAGCGTAAGTAATTGATACTTACCGGTATTCTGTTAACTGCAAAATCAGTATTAAACTCTCTGCGTAAGTCCATAACATGATTCATAAAGGATACAGTAGTAGACAAACTCAATACATTGATTGTGGTCATGATACTAACAGTAGATTTTGTATTTGATAACACTTTACTTATGTTAGTAGACCATTGCAAGTAATCTAATCCATCTCTGCTATACTCAGCTTGTGCTCCTGTACTTTCTAAACTAGTATATACATCAACACGCTTGACCAGTCCCGTAAGATTGTTAATGGTCTCGATAAATTTATCTATAAGTTTATCGTCTACACAAAGATTCGTATTGATGGCTAATTCTAAATTAGGTTGCGGATTATCTTTTATATATTCTAGCACACGCCAAACATCTTTACTTAGCAAAGGTTCTCCGCCAGTCATGCGAAACACTCGTAAGTCTTTTACGATTGTAGGGAAATATTGCCAGAACGCATTAACATATGGATTATCATCACTATGTTTGTATGGAAATCTTTCTACTTGTTTTAGCCATTCTAAATTATGATTACCATTTTTAGTAGGATATGGTCCATGTCGTTCTATTTCTTCTAACCATTTGCTACTAATCTCAGGGCTACAATAACTGCATTTGAAATTGCATACATTGCTAAATGAAACTTCTAAGTAACTTGGATTAATATCTCCTGTTGACTTGGCGGCTTCATCTATTCTATCCCACGCCCAATAGTCAGCAGTCTTGTAATGTCTATCACTAAAATATGTCTCATCTAAATCTTCTATGTTCCAGCAGTAATCGCATTCAGATGGGCGCTCACCGTTGAGCATTTTCAATCTTTGTTCCTTTTTGAAGTTACTGTTATGCAATGCTGATGGATTGTTTTGTAACTCCTCTAATGGAATCTTATGCGGTGATGGGTGATGACAACTATGATTGTATCCGTTTTGTAGGTATAATGTTGTTTGTAGCCATTTAGCCGAACAGAAACTAGGACTAATTGAATTAATCTTAATGACTTTTTGTTTTAGTTCCTCTATTCTCTGTTCGTTACTCATTACCAACCTTCTATTTTTCTTATAACATCAATCTCTTTTACGAGAGGACCTAAATTCTGTTTATCTTTGTTGTAGTGTCTCTTAAAGAATCTTGATTGTTCTTCTGTCAAAGTGCAGATAGGTAGTCCCAACTTAGTTTGTAATGCTTCACCGAAAAACTCTGATGCGACATTAGGGTTTTTATCTTTGTATTCGTCAAACAATTTAGGAAAGTTATCGAACCATTGAACTTCTTTAGGATCCCAATCAGTTAACATAGTCATGTATGTACCTAATCTAGATCCATAGATTGCCCATATACCATTCGATGCATCTATGCCTACATTATGCCAAATAGTTAAGTTATCTAAGTTACGGGTAGGTATTTGTTTGAACTCCTCTATAGTAGGCTTCTTACCTCCGAGCAAACACAT
>JACCDJ010050647.1_pt1 | contig 10545 bp, 12 predicted proteins | sample 7444481 | NCBI WGS metagenome assembly JACCDJ01 (sample SAMN15323435, study PRJNA562643) | freshwater metagenome | isolation source: river surface water | place: USA:Blue River Watershed | collected 2017-08-15 | reverse complement strand
GGTCAAATCTAGGATCGCTCTTTTTAATACATTAGCATAATTCTTAGCGTGTTCCATATCTTTAAATTCTTTACCTGCAGGGCCTTTGATTAATGTTTCTTTGCCATTTTTATTAACTAGCAAGACAATCTTTCCATCAAGATCACCTAAAGATATGTGAAAAATTTGCCTTTTGGGTGCTGCTAATTTTGTAAGAGTATTGGCTTCTTTGTAAAAACCTAAAGAATCAAGATCATTTGCCACCTTGATTAAACTGGCTACAATATTTCTATTCATAAAAACTCCAAAGAAATAAATTCTTAATTGTTAATATTTTTTTACACGCTCTTGCATAATCGTCCTTCAGAACATATACTTCTATTAACACCTATTGGGAAAGTTGACAATGGCAAAAGTTTTAAGAGATAAGTCGCTTTATTATAATGATGTGAATTTAATTGCACAAAGATGTAAAGTTAAATCACGCTCAGACATTCCAAAAGAATTACATCGTATTATTGTATCTCCGATGCAATCTATTATTGGTAAGACTTTTGCACTTAAAGCAAATGAATTAGGTCTTTCTTTATGCCTTCATCGCTTCTGTGAAATAAAAGAAGAAGTTGAGCTTTTTGAATCTCTACCAAACAAAGACAATGTATTTGTTTCTGTTGGTTTAAAAGATTGGGACCGTGTTTCAGCTCTTGCAAATGCTGGTGCTGATAACTGGCTTCTTGATATGGCTAATGGATATATGGTGGATGAAATTAATACTTTCATTCATGGTATGTCTGACTTTCCTATGAAGAAGTTAATGCTCGGTAACATTCATACAGCAGAGGGATTTTTTGATCTAGATTATATTTCTGATTACTCTGGTGTTGAAAGATTTGTTCGTGTTGGAATTGCTGGTGGAAGTCCTTGTGCAACTAATGATTCTACTGGTTACAATCGTGGACCAATCACAGAAATTATGGAAATTGAGGGCTCTAACAAGCTTGATGTTTCTCCAGAATATAAGAAGCCATTTATTATAGCAGATGGTGGTATTAAGAATTCTGGATATGCAGCTAAAGCTTTTGCTGCTGGTGCTGATTATGTAATGATGGGTGGATATTTCGTTAAATCTCTCGAAGCAGAAACTCATATTATTGGTGATGGACATTATTGGGGCGGTGCAAGTCATAAGCAACAAATTCTACAAACTGGAACTGCTCATCGCCATTCAGAAGGCAAAGAAATTCCTGTACTTGATGAGTTGGCGCCACTTGAGACACTTGTAAAAGAATTGTGGGGCGGTATATCTTCTGCTGTTTCTTATGGTGGTTATGATACACTAACTAACTTTATTGGAAATGGTGTTTTTGAAATCAAGCAAAACTCATTACCGCCAAGGAGAGGCTAATGTCTAAGAGGTTTTTTACTAAAGAACAATACGATGCTTTAAAAGAAGCATTGGTTGATTTTGATTTTATGATTTTAGAAAGAGGACGCAGTAGTCGTTTTGATTCACAAAAATCTAATCTGACTATTGTTGAAGATTTATATCGTTCAATCTTAAGAAATTATGATTTACCCCAAGATAAATTTGAGGCTTCTTCAGCTGGATGGTTAGTTAAAGTTGAAAAACCATTCAGAGTGACAGTAGAATGGAGTCCGAGAAATCCAGAAAACTATGGATGGACAATGAACTATGTCAAGAAATAAATTTTACGATCACAGAATTGTTTTACTTAAAGAAATGTTTGAGGAAGAAACAGCTCTTAACATACTTGATAATATGCAAGCAGTTTATGAAGCAAAAGATTCTGACTACTCTGCATCTGGTCTTCCTATGGGTAATCTTCGTAAATGTGAAGATGCTGGTATAGAAGCTTGGAGAGGATGTCTAGTCAGAATTGGCGATAAAATGTCCCGTCTAGAAAACTTCCTTAAAGAAAAAGAATATCTTGTTATTTCTGAAAAAGCTGAAGATACAGTCATTGATTTAGCCAACTATGCTATTTTAATGTCTTGTTTGCTTGAGGAAGTTAAAAAAACTCATTCAGATTATTATTTTACTCTCACTGAACAAGCCCAAGTCAGATTACTTAAGCTTTCTTATTATTGTGTATACCAAGCAATGTTATGGAAAAACAATGATACCGAATTTGGTTTGGTGTTTTTAGAAAAAGCCTTGAGTTTTTGGGATATGCTTTGTGACTATTCCTTGGAGATGAACTAAATGAAAATCGAATCTAAGACCTGTTATGAAGTCCAATTGTTTTTTAATAACTATAAACAAGTGGATCAATTTGTAAACTATATTCAAGACAAGGAAAAAATCTTCAACATTACTCGTGAAGGAATGTATGTAATGTTTCTTTGTCTTAACACTGATTATGCAAAGAAACTTGTAAGCGAGTTTGAAGCTGAGTTTATTTACAACTTAGTTAAGAATAATGACTGACAAAGAATTCGAAAAACAATACAACGAAGTTTTAGGCAACCTTATTTCTTATTTGATGAGATATGCCAAAATAAGTTATGATGATGCAATTGATGTCTCTCAAACTTGTGCGATTAATGCTTATAAATATTTAGTTATTAAGAAAAATCCAATTTCATGCTCATTCAAAACATTTTTATTTGCATGTGGCAGAAATGAAGTGGTAGATTTCATAAGAAGAAATAAAATCAATAACAAGCAAGAAATCAACTTTTCAAATTTTTTATCTCAAAATAGTGATAAAGATTTACAGATTGAAGATATTTTCAGAACAGATTTAAATGATACTACATCAGAAGAAGTTTGTGGATTAGATTTAAAATTAAAGCTGCATGATTACATAAAATCTTTTAAATCAATACATCCTGAGTATTTCTCTGCATTTGATCTTTATTCTTTAGAAAATAAATCATATAATGAGTGTTCAGAAATACTTAATATTCCTTTAGGCACTGTCAAATCAAGAATTTTTAAAGCAAAAAGTATACTAAAAACAAATATGCCCGAAACTTTAAAAGAAGCATTGGCATCTAAGTAAAAGCTTATGAAATCTAAGTTGTTTGATGAATGTGTAAAGAACAGAAAATACATATTCAACTATTTTTTTAGAATAACTGGATATGACCGAGAGCTATCCGAAGATTTAACTCAACAAACATTCTTAAAAATGTTTACTTTCTTTACCAAATATAATATAACCGAAAAGCCATACCTAACAACATGGTCACTAAAGGTTGCTAAAAATATTTATTATGACTATTTAAGAAGAAAAAAAGATATTTTAGAATGTGATGTTGACACCCACATTGATAAAAAATTTTCTTTTGATGATATTGTTTCAGACATAAATATTGAAGAAGAAATTTTAAATAAAGATTTGAAAAAGAGAATTGATGATATCCTTGATACCCTTTCTCTTAGTCAAAAAGAGTCATTGGACATTTTTAAACTTCATATCATTGAACAAAGAAACTATGAAGAAATTTCAAAAATTAAAAATAAATCCAATGATTCTTGCAGAGCAGCGTCTTGCAGAATAAAGAAAGTTTTAAATACTAAATTATCCGAGACACTGTATTTTTAATAAAATAGGTATAATCTTTAAGGTTAACTATTTTATAGAAGGAAAAATAAAATGAAGAAACTTATTTTCACACTCGTCGCTTTGGTGGTTGGAACATCTGCTTTTGCAAATGGTCCTATTTTCGGTCCAGCAAAGCCACCAGTGAAGGAAGGCACTGGCACTTTTAAGGCACAGTCCCTTGGTTATGAAGTTCGCAGTGTTAACGATGTAAAGATTGTTGGCATTTACGACAACAAGAATGGTAATGGAGCAGTTCAGAAGCCAGTGCAATCTTTCGAATTTCAAGGAATCAAGGCTTACACCACAGCCACCCTTTCAACGAATGCAGATGTAAACAAGGCTTACGCTGGCGCTTCTGCAATGGTCAAGCTTGGTTCTCTTGTTCCAGGTCTCGGTGTTGATGCTGGTGTTACTGTTCGTGGCCTTACCCTTGATAAGTCCTTGCGTCCAGTGAACTCTTACCATCCTACAGTCACTCTTAATCTTGAGCCTGTAACTTTGGTTCGCCACATTACTTCAACTCCTGCACGTACTGAAAAGGTTGTACGCCAGTTCGTCAAGGATCTTTTCTAAACTTATCCTTTCAATCAAATCTCCTTACAAAAAAATCCCCCTTTTCGAGGGGGATTTTTTTAATATAATCTCTTAATACTATATTTCTTTTTCTTTTGTCTTTTGAGTGACATTTCTTGAACTGGCTTTGGCTCTTTTGGCTCTTCCAAAGGTTCAACAACAGCACTTAAATCAGGAAGTTTATATTTTCTTTTTCCAAGCCTGTCATTTAAAGAAATCTGTTCAATCATTCTTCCAAGTTGACTATCCGCATATCCAAATCGAGCACAAGCAGCATCAATATAACGATAAAATTGAGATAAGTCAGTGGTTACAGAAAGAGACTTTACATAATCTAAATTGTTATATCCATCAACATTAAAATTTGAAGCATACACAGCTAACAAATTAGATAACAAAATCTTCTTATCGTGAATCATAGCCTCAATTCTAGAAGGCTCAATATCTGAATATAAAGGTTGCTTCAGTTCACTAAAGTGACTAACAACAATCCTATCTGCATATTTTTTGAGTTCAAAATCGAGGTCATTAGATTCTCGAGCAACATATGGGTTTTTTCTATTTTCCCCAGGTGTTTCTATATTTTGATCTTCAGGAATTAAATTAACATAATAATTAATATCTTTAGCTAAGTTTTCTGCTATCTTTCTATATTCAACATCATTCAAATATCCAGAAATATAAAGTAAAGGAATATTATGGTCGTGGCAAAAATCGAGTTTGAGTTTGTCTCTAAGTTTTTCTGCTAACCATTTTTGTAATGCTGTTTCTGGATTACTTTTGCCCCAGTTCATCACAGGTACATAATGCTGATCGCCTTGGTTTTCAATAGCTAAAACAATCTTTCCATTTTTTCTTACTAAATAATCAAATCTAAGCTGTATATTTTTAGTTGTTTCACCTGCTTGATATTGAACATAAATATTTTGTTCATCTCTTAATGTAATACCCTGATTTTCTAATGCTTTATTCAATGGACTCAAAGTGTCATATAAGGTTTGATCCATCTTACTCTTAGTTGTAGAATAAATAAGAATTTCATTCCATATTTCTTGCAATTGATTTCTTAATTGATCTTTGTTAGGCGCATTAGACAAAACAGCATTGACATATTCATTTATCTTTTTTGTCCAGTTGTTTCTTGATTTTCTTTGTCTTAAATTAGCGTCAGAAATATATCCAACACTTACTAAATCATCGACATCAATTTCTTTGCCATACAAACCATATTCTTTTAGTTTTTCAATAGTTTTTGGGTCATTACCAGTGTAAGCAAATTTAGGTTTTAGTTTAGAAGGGACATAACCAGTGTCCCACATTTCACTGATAACCTTAGCTTTTTCTTCAGTGCTTAAATTGCTGAAAGCTGGATTTTGGAATTTTTTACTTAGCTCACCTGCATATTGATATTTTTTTGCAAATAAATCTGACCATTGGGATAGTGTTGCACCATAACGCCTAACATCATCAGGTAAAGAATCTAGATTCTTTCCAACATATTTTATTTTTTCGGTTTTAACATCTGGTAAAAGTTCGCCATATAAATAAAATTCTTCAAGTTGCTGATTTAATATAGGTTGTAATATATTTACTTTTTCTTGCTTGCTCAAAGAAGCAATCTGTTCATCTGAATAATTTAAAGATCTCAGCTTATAATCAAAATTAGCATTTTTGAAATTTCTATGCGAAAATTGGGCATTAAGTTTGGGGTCTCTGAATTCATTTGGGTCATTTCCATTTTGAACCCATTCTTCGAGCAATCTTGGCCTTCCTATTAATTCATACCATTGACTATTTGTTAAGCCAGGAAACGTGCCTCTTTTTTCATCATATATTTTTTTAAGCTCTTCAATATCGCCAGTGTAAGGAATAAGAAATCCTTGTTTGCGACCACCAACTAATCCAATTGTTTCTTTTAAATTCTGAGGTAAATTTTTGATAGGAACTAATTTTATATATCTATCAGTGACACCAAAATATTCTTTGGCAACATCAGTGTAAAGAATTTGACCTATTTTTCTTCTTTTATTCGTACCTGGAATTGCTATAGTAACTACTTTAGAAAATTCAGTGTTAGCCGTTGAAGCCGGTATAGCACCATAGTTTTCTTGAGTTATGTTAAAATCATTACAGAACTTTTCCATTTGCTCTGGAGTAGCAACATCCCCAATACCCACAATATATCGTTCAAGTAAATCTATCTTGACATTTAATTTTGGATAGTGAATAGTAAATTGCTCAATGGGAACAAAATCTGATTGTGCAATTTTGAAGCGAATGTTATATCTGGACATACAATATATATTCTAAAAGAAAAATAAAAACCCCGACTTACATCAGGGTTATTTAATTCTTATTCTATATTTCGAACTTGTCTTGAACAGTCTTCTTCTACCCCATTTATCCCTGTCAAATTTATTTTTATAATCCCAGAATATAACTGAACATCTTCTTCTCAATTCAATAGAAGACAACTCATTTACCTGATATAATAGATTTTCGAAAGCATCAATGAAATTTTTATTTTTTTCTTTGATGATGTTATATTTTTCTATCGTTAAATTCGAATGGTCAAAATCAACTTGCCACATCAATTCACTAATTAATGAAACATACAAAAAATGCTGCAATTGAGATTTAATAAAAAATATCTTCTTCTCATTTTGATTCTCTATATCAAATAAATTTTTCTTGTAATCAGAATAACATTTTGAATCGATATTTTTTTCTTTCAAAACAGGACATAAATTTTTCCTGTCTTTAATATGCAAACAACGCTGATCTAAAGTTCTTTCAAGCATATTTTGAGCATTTACTTTTCTCTCTGTTTTTCTCTCATAATCTTCGCCATAAAAACCAAAATATTCACCAACAAAAATAATATCTTCTCTTAATGAATAATTACCATTCTCATCATAAACCCTAACATTACAAGGAAGAAGAAAATCAATTCTAAAACCAAGAGGAATACCTTGTTCATCTTTCATTTTAAGAGTGAGAGATTGAGTGGCTGGTATTGCATGTAAACCCAATTTTTCAAATTCACTAAATAATTGCTTTTCTTGATCACTAGAGTTATTTAAATTAAACTCACTGAAATATTTACTTGGTATTTCTTTTAACTCAGAAGGGTAAATATCCATAGATTGAATTAGTTTTGCTTTTAGTGTATGCAACTCATCATCAATCAAAATTTCGTTTTTATTCATTAAACCTTCTTCAATCAAAAGATTTAATAATTCAGGATATTCTGTTTTTAATATTCTTCTGAAAGCATTAGGATCTGTAAGTTTTTTAACAATATTAATTCTTTTCTTTCTGTCTATTGAAATATAATTCTCTAATAATATTTCGAGCTTTCTTGTATTGCTAAAATCGATAGGCGCACCAAATAATGCATTAAATCTATCATCTTCTATAAAGCTTTCAATGAACTTTGATTTAGATTCATTATTATCTAAAAAACCAAGAGATAAGTTTATTTTATTGTAAACTTCAGAAAGCTCATACAAAGTTGCGCCTGGTGGAACTATAACTTTATCTTTCGACCATTCATCATATTTTTCTTTAAACATTTCCACTAAATTATATAGTCTCCTATAATCTCTAATGAATGTTTTATTTTTATTTATTTGAGTTTTAGCATTATTATATTCTTCAGGACTAGATATGTATTGATTGGAATGCCTTGCTTCATCATATTTATTTCTATTGGATTCTAAATATTTAAGATTATCTAAATACCAATTATAATCTTTTGCTCTTAAAGCAGAAATATATTTAACTCTAAATTTTTTATTTGCATCATCAATAGATTTTAAAACATCTGAATTAATGTCATCAGAGCTTATCTTTCCAGACAATAATTTTTTTAATTCCGCACCATTTGAAAAAAGCTGATTATTCATTTGTCCATAAGCCCAAAGAGTGCCAAGCTTAATTAAAAAATCAGGATTCTCACCAGATAAAGCTAATGAATATTTTTTTACATATTCATTAATAAACTCTGTTTTCGAGGCCTCAGGATTATATTTAAATGAATTTGTATCAGTTTTAATTTCTTTATTAGGCTCAATCAAAGGAGTAGTGGGGATTGAACGATCAAATAATGCATTGAAAAATACAATATCTTTCATGAAATATTTGAGCATCTTTACATTTGAAGAACCAACAATATCCAACATTTCATGAATTAACGAATAACATCTCTTGGTAATATTGTCTACCTGATTATATGTTAAATTCCAACCTTCTAAAACTTGCTCTTCTTTTATCTTAGCAACATCATCTTCATATGCTTGAACTGTTTGTCTTGCTGATTCTAATTGCGGCTCATATACTGAAATTAATCTTAATATTTCATCTTTAGTGTGAGTGTAGTTCCAAGCTTTATATTCATCTTCATCACCCATTTTTTTCAATATATCAATACAATAATCATAATTCATAATTATTTTTCTTGCATCATTATATTGAATTAGATCAACGTTAGGCGAATGTATTCTAGGACTATATTGAGTTTTTTTGAAAAAATTATCCCCATACTTCATAAAATCTTCAAAAGAAATTCCTAATGTGGAAATATGATTTTTTAATTCTTTAAGGTCGTCTATAATTTGAGGATAGGTTAAAAGAAAATCTAAACCATCAATCATCTTTTGACTCACCTGATATCTACTGAAAAACTTAATATAATCTTCCTTAAATTTTTCCTTATCAAATCCACCACTCCGAATCAAATCATAGAAATAATTTGTCTGAATAGCTGATGTCCTAAAAAGATGATTATTAAACATACAATATATATTCTAAAAGAAAAACACAATTTCCCACATAGATGATATAATAAAGCTATGAATATCCTTCTTGTCTTGTATGCATTCTCAGCAACACCATTATTCATATTCCTAATTTCGAGGGCATTAAGAGCTAAAGGAAAAACTAAAAAAATATTCTTTTCCTTCTGCGCCATATATATGCTAATAGGACAAATCATTCTCTTATTCCTAAATCACTAAAACAAAAACCCCTCAAAGAATCGAGGGGTTTTTTCTTATAACAATACCAAATCAAATAAGATATAATAAAACAACAAAATCATCAATATTTCGAGCTTAAATAAATGAAGAAATATTTGCCACACATCTTATTAATATCTATTGTAATTCTATTTACTTTAATAATAACAAAGAAAATCAATATAGAAAAACTTACTAATGATTTTCTTTACCAAACAGAAATGAATACTAAAACCTAATCTTTCTAATAGCCTTGGATGATTTTAATTGTTGCTCCGCTTTATCTTCTTTGGACTTTCTAAATTCTTGTGCTGTCATTTCATTTCCACCAATTTATTTTCTTACATATATATTCTAAAACAAAACAAATTACACCCACTAAATGATATGCTCTTTTATGCACACAATATTTATTCACAAACCATATCACGATAATGACCCTGTAATAATCGAAACCACACCGGAACTCTTATATCAATTAAGAATAGAAAAACTTATTTCTAACAATTCATATATCGGAAACTCAAACAATAATCTTAATGAAATAAATAAAATTTATTTAGTAGATATCAAAAGTAATGAATATTTTTCTGATGTAGAAATATTTGAATTAGCACTTGACACTAATTTTGAAACACAAGAATTAAATTACGAAGAGTTTAAACCATCTGATCATAAATATTCATCTGAGTACATATACCAATACTTAAATAAATCCCCACAAGAACAATTTAATCCTCATAAAAAATTAAAATATATAGTTGATTTATTTGGAGAAGATACCAGTGAAAAAATTGAAGACCATACCCATATTTTTCTAAAAGCAAATGTGATGATCGAATTTAATAAGTTTCATCAAACAGACATTATATATTATCCCAATGGCACAATAAATATTTACAATGGAGAAGAATATGATAATGCTAAGTTTTATGAATTAGATAATTTATATTTTGTAGCAATAAATCATTCAAGATTCACACCATATATTTATAATTTTAAAAACAACTCTAAGAATATTATCTTCTCTGAAACCAATCTTCATAAATCAACAGTGAATACTTTGAATAGAGCGGGATTCATAGATACAAATTCATTGACTAAAATATCAAAATATAATTTATTCAGAATACCTAAACTTGGAAGAACATCAATAAAAAATATTATTTCCCTATGTGAAGAAAATAATATTCACTTTATGGAAGAAGCACCATTGCATACAATTTTTGAATACAAAATTATGGCAGATATTTTTTATCCTGACTTTAGTGAAGAATAACAAAACAAATTCCACCCACTAAATTTCGAGCACAATAAAATAAACCAAACCACATTCTACACAAATATAAAACATTCCTGCTATATGTCAAAATAATATAACAACTTCCCCAGCAATCTACACT
>JACCDJ010426038.1_pt1 | contig 10547 bp, 10 predicted proteins | sample 7444481 | NCBI WGS metagenome assembly JACCDJ01 (sample SAMN15323435, study PRJNA562643) | freshwater metagenome | isolation source: river surface water | place: USA:Blue River Watershed | collected 2017-08-15 | reverse complement strand
CATCAATACGGCGACAAACTTCATTTATGCCACTTTGGTTCGTTCGCCGATGATTGTTCGCTCTCGACTATTTTGAAGGCAGTTGCGCATTTGATTAAGGAGTACCCTGAGGCGCGGCAACATCTCTTGGTGCATGCCTATGGTGCCCCGCTGGATGAGCTCAGTAAAGAGGCAATGGCGCAATACGGATTTGCTGATTTACTGATTGCACACGGTAGGTTGGAAAAGGATTCCCACACTGGCAAAAGTGGGCGCGAGCGGGTGATTGAAGCGATGCAAGCTGCTGATGTTTTGATTTTGCTACACGGCAATGATGAATGGTGCGCGGAGTATATTCCGTCCAAGTTTTATGAATACCTGTGGACTGGTAGGCCGATTTGGGCGCTAAGCCATCGCAACCCTCAGCTCGATAGCATGCTGCAAGAGCGAGGTGCTTACTTAAGTCATGCCGAGAATGAAGCGAGTATTCATCGCGCCTTAGAGCGCATTTGGTTGGACTGGCGCAAGCAGCAATTAATTGAGCCGAAATGGCTGCCGATTGGAGTCGATCAGGCCGCCAATACAATTTTGTCTTTAGTGAACTCTATTAAAGAGGGTCGTACATGAACAATCTCGTATTCTATTGCAAATCCTACCAAAACGATTTTTTACGTTTAAAGCGCTTGCTGGCCTCGATTACTCAATTTAATGCCAATCAGCTACCGTTTACATATCGACCCCCACTAGTGATAAAGCACTGCTTGAGGAAGTGCTGGGGACGCAGGGCCATATCTGGGTTTCGGATGAGTCGATTGTTGCCGCAAACCCCAAAGCAGACATACAGCAATGTCTAAGAATGCCAGTAGGGCCTATCCCACGCCATTGTGAAAGCAGGATTTTGGCGCCTAAACATCAGCGCAAATTACCTTTGTTTGGATTCAGACTGTGTTTTTATTCGTCCCTTTTATGAGAATGATTTTTTGGCAGAGGATAAAACACCCTTCACCGTACTGCATCAGAATAAGGAGTACTTTCAGCTTGCCTACAACCGAGGCATGTCAAAGGCGGTTATTAATTTCCGTGATGAGGCAAAGCGCGTTCAAGCTTTGTTTGGCCGGGGTGGCCCAGCGTTTTACTGTGCACCCGCTCCATTTATTTGGTCTGCAAAGGTCTGGGAATCGCTTGATCGCAAATACCTGCAACCCAAAGGCATTACTCTTTGGGATTTGGTGAGTCCCGATTACCCGGAAACCTTAATTTACGGCGAGGCTTTGTTAAAGTTCCAGGCAATCCCCGTGATTGCAATTGAGCCATTATTTAGGGTGTATCACTATGATTGGCAATACTTTCTGATGAAGCGCTTAGGCGAGAGCGAAGAAAAATTAGCCCATAATTTTCTGGGCGTGCTCTATCAATCAAATTGGGAATCCAGTATGCGCTATGGTGCGGATCATAAATCGTTACCGTCACGAGCACTTAAGCGGATTAAGCAATCCTTGCGCTATTTGCAGAGCTACTTTTAATGAAAGCCATTCAGGTTCTCGTAATTTCCTTGGCGGGATCTACTGCTCGCCAGGCAAAAGTACGCTCGGAGCTCAGCAAAACCCAATTGCCCTGGCACTTTCTCGATGCCGTTCGCGGCTCGGCTTTAACAGAGCCACCCAAAGAATATAGTGCCGATAAGGTTAAGCGATTACTGGGTTTTGAATTGACACCCAATGAGTTGGGATGTTTTTTGTCACACAAAAAAGCGTGGCAAGAATGCATTGATCAAAACATCCCTACCGTTATTTTTGAAGATGACTTTTATTTACTGCCACACTTTGAAAAAACCATTCATTTTTTAATGGATCACTATACCGAGTGGGATGCGGTTCGCTTGCAAGGCTTAAATCAAGTGCCGCAGGAATTGATCTACGATGCGGGTGAGTTTAGTGTGGTTCGCAATCAAGGAGATGCAGTCGGAGCAACTGCCTATATTATTAAGCCACATGTCGCCAAGAAATTAGTGGATGCCTCCCATGCGATTTACGAGCCACTTGATCACTTTTTAGAGCACCACCAAAAACACCAACTCACTTTTTTGGCGATTAAGCCATATCCCGTTGACATTACTGGTGTGCAAACTACCATCGCAGATCGCCCAGGTCGGCTACCGATTAAAGGATGGGCAAAACTAAAGCGCTCGATTGCGCGAAGCGTGGATCGCTGGTTTTCCAAAGACCCATGGTTTCCAAAATAAGCACAGAGCACTAGAGATACAGTTTCTTTTGTAAATTTCGTAGTTTTCTAAGAAAGCGATATTTCTGAATCATCGCTCGATCCAGCGCTAAAAGATGAATGTCTTTAAGGTCTTTGCCGCAAATAAATACATCATTAAATTGACGCATTACAGCGTTGGGAGAGAAGGACTGGGAATAGGCATCCCAGTTTTGTTGTGCTTGCGTTTGGCGATTAACGTTCATGAAGGTATCGGCTAGATCTTTTTTACCTTTGTAAAGTATCGCCTTATCCCCTAAGATTTCAATATGGCTGCGCTGTGGCGACATTGAGTACGTGATCACAGGCTTGCCTTGAATCGAAAATTCTCCACATGCAAGACCAAAGCTTTCGCCAATGCCCCGAGCATGGATCATGCCATCACAGGTATTAATGAATTTCACTTTATATATTAAGTCAGCGTTCCCTGGTAAAAAAAGTAAGCGCTCGTGTTTGGCAAAGGGGGTAATATTCATAAACAGAAAGTACAGGTCTGAGCGTTTTTCAAGTGCATGCACCACTTCTTTTTTTGCAAACTCCAGATTAAAACTATCTGCCCCCCCGTGACAACCCAGTACGGTTGCGCTCTCAGGAATAGCGAGTTCAGAGCGAAGATTGCCCTCGAGCTTGGGCAAGTTGATCATGTGGGGTACAAACGGGATCTGATTATTCGAGTATTCCTTGGATAGCCACTCAGAAACAAAAGCATACTTTTGCCCATGAAACTCCTTAGGCTCAGTGGGAAAAACAGCATGAATCAGCGACGGTGCACTTTCGCAAATGGCATCATCGCGTTCGCCCGATTTGATAAAGTAAGCGAGGTCAATGTGCTCTTGCTCCACAAACTGATTGAGTTGTTTTTGCCCTTCATACGGCATCATTTTGAAGTGCTTGGCAAATTTATCAAAAACTGCCTGATTTACTGCGCTATTTTTTCGGTAGAAAATGGTCGATTGATGGCCAAGTAGGGTTTGGTTGTGCAAAGCGTAGTCATACAAGGCGATCTCTGTTCCGCGCAGAGATAAGCCATTCGTATGAAACCCAATATTCATAGCGGTTGACAATCCTAGGAGATCGCATCTTCGCAGATGCGTTTTACGTAGTCCCTAAAGGGCAAAATGCTGGGCACTTGTAACAGTAATGGCTGAGTCGCAAACTTATCTAGCGAGCGAGGTGAGCCAAGAAGCTCCTTTAAGGGCTCAAAATTGCACCAGGTCATGGGTGCCAAATTAATCAATGCCTGAGGATTAAAGTCAACGCGAACACTGTCATCGGCCCACGTAATAGGGAGGCAATCCGCAAAAAAAGCTTCGGGGATCTTTTCGGTGTAATAACCTGGGTACATGCCATTTTCAGGACACAGATTGAAAGCAAAATCTTGCAGCAGCTCATACTTTAAAAAACCACTTACATGGTGATTTTTAATGCGGTTATCAAAATAAGGGCCAAATCCTCTAACCGGTAATACTGCGTTTACGGCATTAAATAGTGTTTTGCGGGGCTCGCGCAAGTGCGAGCTTAAAAAAGCAACCTGCTGCGATTTCTCTAAAAACCGCTTTCCAAGGGGACTTGTCAGGCGGTCAATTGCCAGTAGACGCCCATAGCGAGGATTTTGATTGCCCGTGATGCCTTCGTGAGACCAATTGAGCATTTCCATCCAATATGGCAGTCGAAAGTGCGTATTGGCTTGGATATTCAGATCAAAGGAAATGGCGTAATTGGCCCCAATGAAGTCATGCCGCAAATTTTCAGCAGTCTGAAACACGGTGACGGGTGGAGTGCGTCTGGAGCCAATGGCATTTAGAAGGCGCTCTTGCAGTGGGCCAATGGCTGGGCGCAAGGGTTTTGGGCACCACCGCATGGTCTTGGGATTGGGATGAGCAAACGGTCCAAAAACAAGCAGATCACTTTCTTTTGGGCTGACCCAATCCAGGCGGTAGCCAAGGCTCTGGGCGATCACAGGCAAAAGGCTCTGGCGATAGTCGTCTGGGCTGCCAAGCGTAGCGATGCGGATGTGTTTCATTACTGAATACTAATTTATTTATTGCCTCATCTCTATGGCTTGCCGTCGTACCTACCATTAAAGAAGGCATCATGACACGTATAATTCTGAAATCTAGTAGCAGTGTGGGGTAAGTCAATGATTTTAGTAACGGGCGGCGCTGGCTTTATTGGTGGGAATTTTGTCCTTGACTGGCTCAAGGAGCCAAATACCGAGGGCATTATTAACGTCGATAAGCTCACCTATGCTGGTAACTTAGCCACCCTAGCATCCCTAAAGGATGACCCACGCCATCTTTTTGTGCATGGTGATATCGGTGATCAAGCACTCATTAGCCAACTGCTTCATGAGCATCAGCCCCGTGCGATTGTTAACTTTGCTGCCGAGAGTCATGTCGATCGTTCGATTCACGGCCCAGCCGAGTTTATAAAAACGAATATTGTCGGCACATTCCATTTATTGGAATGTGCAAGGGCTTATTGGCATGAGTTGGATTCGGTTAAGAAAGCTGCTTTTCGTTTTCACCATGTTTCTACCGATGAAGTCTATGGCACACTTTCAGCCACTGCCCCCGCGTTTACCGAAACCAATCCCTACGAACCCAATAGCCCCTATTCGGCATCAAAAGCCGCCTCAGACCATTTGGTGCGGGCCTGGTTTCATACCTACGGCTTTCCGGTTCTCACTACCAATTGTTCAAATAACTACGGCCCTTATCATTTTCCAGAAAAGCTCATACCGCTTGTGATCCTGAATGCCTTAAATGGTAAGCCGTTGCCGATTTATGGCGATGGTCAGCAAATCCGCGATTGGCTCTATGTGGGCGATCATTGCTCGGCTATTCGGGAGGTCCTTGCGCAAGGCAAAGTGGGTGAAACGTACAACATTGGCGGTTGGAATGAAAAAGCCAATATCGATGTCGTTAAAACCATCTGCAGTATTTTGGATACCCTCAAACCGAGGGTCGATGGCCAATCGTATGCAAAGCAGATCACCTTTGTGGCAGACAGGCCAGGCCATGATCGTCGCTACGCCATCGATGCGAGCAAGATCAAACGGGAGCTTGGCTGGACACCTAAAGAAACCTTTGACAGCGGTATTCAAAAAACCATTCAATGGTATCTCGATCATCCAGCCTGGATTGAGGGTGTTGTTAGCGGCGCATATCGTGACTGGGTACAAAAACAATACCGCGAATGACAGTACCCAAAACGCGATTCAAAATTACTGATTAAGCACAGCGGATGAATATTCTGATTTTTGGTCAAGACGGCCAACTCGGCAAAGCCTTTAAGTCCATCTTTGAATCCAAAAAAGGAAAAGACCCAAACCGGGTTTACTTCGTTGGCCGCGCGCAATGTGATCTGGCGAATTCTGATGCTGTCACAGCTCTCTTAAATGAAATAAAGCCCGACTTGATTATTAATGCGGCAGCATATACGGCGGTTGATCGGGCTGAAACCGAAAGTGATCTAGCGTTTGCGATTAATGCGAAAGCTCCCGAAAGGATGGCTCTTTATGCACGAGCCAATCATGCCACTTTGCTGCATTACTCGACCGATTATGTTTTTGATGGAAGTAAGAACGGGTTTTATACCGAAGACGATTTGCGCAATCCCCTTGGTGTTTATGGCAAGAGTAAGGCAGCGGGCGAGCAAATGATTGAAGCTGTGTTTGCGAATCTGCCCGCACAGTCTCGGGCGCAATATGCGATTCTGAGAACCAGTTGGGTCTATGGCGACGGGGGTAACTTTATTCGTACCATTTTGCGCCTTGCGAAAGAGCGTGAAGAATTAAAAATTATTTCAGATCAGCACGGTGCGCCAACCAGTGCTCCATGGTTAGCTAGTATTAGTTTGGATTTAGTCCTCAGTGACGATGGGCAACTCAAGCGGTTTCCGTGTGGCATTTACCATGCCGTACCGAGCGGTCAAACGACGTGGCATGGTTTGGCAAGCTTGGCTATAGATTCTGCTATTGCCGCAGGAGTTGTTTTGAAAGTAAGGGCAGGGGGGATTGAACCCATCTTGGCAGTGCAATACCCATTGCCAGCCCCACGGCCTATGAATTCACGGATGGCCACTGATAAGCTGCGCAGGGTGCTACTAACATCAGGACTTACAAACTCCTTCAATGAGAGTGCTAGCTCCTATAATCAGTCTCATTTGGTATCTGGCTTTCCCGCATGGGATGGCATGGTCCGCGAGTATGTAAAAAAATTGGCCGCTGAGAAAGTAATTTAGTCGCTGATATTGCAGTTGGTTTATTCGCGGGTAAGGTTGCGCAGTGTGTAATGAAACAATAGGTTTTATATGACAGTAAATTCAATACAACGCAAAGGCATTATTTTGGCAGGGGGCTCGGGTACCCGTTTGTATCCCGTTACGCAAGCAGTTTCTAAACAGCTCATGCCAGTGTATGACAAGCCGATGGTTTATTACCCCCTGACAACCTTAATGTTAGCTGGCATTCGGGATATTTTGCTCATTTCAACACCGCACGATACGCCGCGGTTTACCGATTTACTTGGCGATGGTTCGCAATGGGGCCTAAATATTCAGTATTGCGTGCAGCCATCTCCCGACGGTTTGGCGCAAGCCTTTACCTTAGGCAAAGAGTTTGTCGGTAATTCGCCTAGTGCCCTAGTACTCGGTGATAATATTTTTTATGGCCATGAATTAGTAGAGCAACTTGCTAGTGCCAATAGCAGAACAAAGGGCGCTACCGTTTTTGCCTACCACGTGACCGATCCTGAGCGCTATGGGGTGGTGGAGTTTGATCAGCATTACAAAGCCCTCTCTATCGAAGAAAAGCCCTTGAAACCAAAAAGTAACTATGCGGTTACGGGTTTATATTTTTACGACAATCAGGTCTGCGATATTGCTGCTTCGATAAAACCGAGCGCTAGGGGTGAACTAGAAATCACAGATGTGAATCGCACCTATCTTGTGCAAAATACCTTAAGTGTTGAAATCATGGGTAGAGGCTATGCCTGGCTCGACACTGGGACACATGATTCTTTACTGGATGCAGCTGGCTTTATTGCTACCTTGCAAAAACGCCAAGGCTTGATGGTGGCTTGCCCAGAAGAGATTGCCTATCGCCAAGGCTGGATTAGTGCGCAAGCAGTGCAAAAGGTTGCTGATCTACTGAAGAAAAATAGTTATGGTCAATACTTAAATAAAATATTGATGGAGTTAAACACCAGCGCTCAACCTATTTCTTTATCTGCAAAGAGGTAAGCAATGGCCGACTCAAAATTACAGGTAACACCAACGGCTATTTCTGACGTTTTAATTATTGAGCCAAAGGTCTTTGGCGATAACCGCGGGTGGTTTACTGAATCCTTTAATGCCAATGATTTTGCTAATGCAACGGGCCTACAGGTGCAGTTTGTTCAAGACAACCATTCGTTTTCAAGACAGTGGACGTTACGGGGAATGCATTATCAGCTCCAGCATACCCAGGGTAAATTAGTCAGAGTGTCAGCGGGCAGCGTGTTTGATGTAGCGGTTGACTTAAGAAAAAATTCCAGTACTTTCGGTCAATGGGTTGGAGTCGAACTCTCTGCTGAAAACCACAAACAGCTCTGGGTGCCTCCAGGCTTTGCTCACGGTTTTTTAGTCTTATCGGAGACCGCTGAGTTTCTTTATAAGACCACCGACTATTACGATCCTAGCAGTGAAGCCTGTCTCTTATGGAGCGATCAAACCGTCGGCATCCAGTGGCCCATTCCGTTTGGTCAGCATGCATTGCTGAATGCCAAAGATACCGCTGGTTTGGCATGGGACGCTGCGCCAAAGTTTTAAAAGGGCGCCTTACGTCGTAAATTGGATTAGGGTTCGCGTAAACAATACGATAATGCTGAAATGAAGAGTCAGCAATCAAATCCATTACCTTCGGTCGCTCAATACGATCAAGCACCCAAGATCCTCTTGGTAAAACTTTCTTCGTTAGGTGATGTGCTACACAATTTGCCGTTGGTGTGGGATTTGCGCAAGCGCCTTCCCAATGCGCAAATCGATTGGATTGTGGAGGAGGCCTATGTACATTTACTGGCTCCTTTAAAAACCACCGAGTCGTTTCGGGGAATTGACCGAATTATTCCAATCGCTTTTCGGCGCTGGAGAAAAAATTTATTCTCAGTAAAAACCTGGCAAGAGTTTTTTGCCATGCGCAGTATGCTTCGCTCAGTCACTTACGATATTGTGATTGAGACCCAAGGTCTTTTAAAGTCGGCACTGGTCTGTGCCCTTGCGAAGAAGTCAGATCATGCAGTTGTCAGTGGTTTAGCGAATGCAACCGAGCATTCGGGGTATGAGCCAATGGCGCGCCTCTTTTATACCCAATCGGTTCAAGTGCCCGTTCGCTGCCACGCAGTAGATCGCTCACGCTGGGTGATGTGCGCTGCGCTTGATTGGCCTGTGATTGATCGACACACGGAGCCGCCCCTCTTTTATCCTACGGCATTTATTAATCAATTAGCGCCACCGTCCATCAAAGGCTTATTGACTCCTTATGTGGTGTGCTTTCATTCAACAGCAAGGGCTGCCAAGCGCTGGCCCAGTGCGAACTGGATTGCTTTGGGCAAAGTCTTAGCAGGTCAAGGCTATCAAGTGCTCTTCCCCTGGGGCAACGCAGAAGAAATGAAAATTAGTTCACAGATGGCCAGTCAAGTGCCAGGAGCCATTGTGCCAAGTGCATTCACTATTGATGAGGCCTATGGTTTAGTTGCGCATGCCGCACTAACGATTGGTGTAGATACTGGCTTAACGCATTTGGCCGCGGTTCTCGGTAAACCCACGATTGAGATTTACTGCGATTCCCCAAAATGGAAGACAGAAGCCTATTGGAGTAGCGCAGTCAGTAATTTAGGGGATTTTAGGAGCATTCCACAGCTTAATACTGTGTTGGAGGCTGCTGAGATCTTATTAAAAGATGGTCATAGCAATGCATAAGCTGCTATCGTTTGCAAAACGTACTAGAAATTGACTGCATTAGGCCAAAGCCCATTTTTAACTCTATCAATGAGCCACTGACATTTTTGTAGACAACCTAATCCATTGAGGGCGCAATTGATCGATCATTTAAAATGGACTGTATGCATAATTACTCCGTAGTAATCACCACATTTGATAAACGCTTTGAACCATTTTTGGTGCCCCTCATCACAGCTATCAAAGCGCAACGACCTACGCTTGAGATCATTGTTGCCATCAATGGGCGCGCTCAGGATGATTTCTCCGAACCCTATCGCAGTGCAGTTTTAGCCTTTTTAGCTACGCAGCCAAATACCTTTCCAATGGTGTTTCCAAACTTTCAGTCTTTAGCAAAGATGTGGAACCGTGGAGCACTTACAGCCAGCAACCACCGCACCCTGATTTTGAACGATGACCTTCGCATCAGCTTTGAAAACGGCGTGAGCTTTTTTGATCATTTGGAAAAGGCGCTTTTAGGGCATTCCACAAGCTTTCGCATTAATGGTAGCTTTTCTCACTTTGTTCTGAATCGCGCAGAGCTGATCGAGGTTGGATTTTTTGACGAGCGCCTTTTGGGCCTGGGGGAAGAGGATGGCGACTTTTTCTGGCGCTATTACCAGCACTATGGCCGTGAGATCGCAAGCATCGATTTGCCGATGATTGAGAATGTGCAATCGGACTTAGCCGATGATGGCTACACCAAAGGAATTCGCACGGCAGCAAAATTTAATCGAGACTTTATTAAGAATGTGAAATACAAACCGACACTTCTGGGTGGCTATCGGGGTATGTTTGATGAGCGGGTAAAAAAGATTCTGAATGATGAAGTCCAATATCCCTACGAAGATTTTTATCTCAAGCACCAAAAGGATGTGTAGGAGTGGCGACTACGCACACGAGCCCATCGCCACTGTCTAAACCAATTGGCTGGGCCGATTACCTCTGCGTAGCCTCCGTGATTGGGCTGCTAAGTATCTGGGTGCTTCCCGATACGATTGCACTGCGGCATGTACTCATTATTACGGGATTTTTATCAGCCTGTCGCATTATCAGCACCAGCACCTTTTTCAAAGAACGTGGGTTCTTTGAATTATTACCACTGATATTTCTGAGCTTCTTATTTGTGTGGGTGGTGGTTCATTATTTCTTCTTTTCACTTAACCCCGCCTTAGAAGCTCAAGAGCTTCGAAGTCTGTGGTTACGCTCATTTTTGTGCGCTGTCATGGCGGTAGGTTTGCGCATTAGCATTGCCAACCATCCTTCATTACAACCCTATTTTTTTGCAGCACTGTGGGTTGTGCCTCTGATTAATTTGGGTGCATACCTTG
>JACCDJ011122688.1_pt1 | contig 10548 bp, 9 predicted proteins | sample 7444481 | NCBI WGS metagenome assembly JACCDJ01 (sample SAMN15323435, study PRJNA562643) | freshwater metagenome | isolation source: river surface water | place: USA:Blue River Watershed | collected 2017-08-15 | reverse complement strand
CTTGGGTTAAGACAGTGGATAACAACACTAACAAACTTACAACTGTTCCACCTTCAGTTTTACTTCCAGCTGTTTACGCACAAAACGATAGATTAGCAGCTGAGTGGTTTGCACCTGCGGGATTGAATAGAGGTGGTATCATCGGAGCAGTAAGTGTATTAAATAGACTTACACATGCTGAAAGAGATACTCTATATGAGAACAAAGTAAATCCAATCGCAGCATTCCCTGGACAAGGTATTGTAGCATTCGGACAGAAGACATTGCAAGATAAAGCATCTGCTTTAGACAGAATCAATGTTAGAAGATTACTTATCACTGTTAAGAAGTACATCGCATCTACATCTCGTTACTTAGTATTTGAACAAAATACTTCTACAACTAGACAAAGATTCTTGAACACTGTAAACCCTTATTTAGAGGCAATCCAACAAAGACAAGGTTTATACGCATTCAGAGTTGTGATGGATGAATCAAATAACACACCTGATGTAATTGATAGAAACATATTAGCTGGACAAATTTTCTTACAACCAGCGAAGACAGCTGAATTCATCGTAATTGATTTCAACATTCTTCCAACTGGGGCAAGTTTTAACGCTTAATATGAATTTGAAGCAAACTGATATTTATTAATATAAAATAAAAGGACAATAAAATGGCAGAAATACTAGAGTTTGACAAGATGTTCTATACGAACTTCGAACCTAAGATGAAAAATAGATATGTGATGGAAATCGATGGAATTCCTTCATATATGGTAAAGGCGGCAGCTAGACCTTCAATTCAATTTGAGCCTGTTGTGTTAGACCACATCAATATCAAAAGAAAATTACAAGGTAAGGGTGAGTGGCAAGATATTACCATTACTCTATATGACCCAATCGTTCCATCTGGAGCACAAGCGGTAATGGAGTGGGTACGTTTAGGACATGAATCAATCACTGGTAGACGTGGATACGCAGATTTCTATAAAAAAGATATTGATTTCTATATGCTAGGTCCTGTTGGTGATAAGATTGAACAATGGAAACTAAAAGGTGCATTTATCGTATCTGCAAACTTTGGTGATGTTGCTTTCGATTCTAATGAACCTGCAACAATTGAATTATCATTGGCTTACGATTACGCAATTCTTGAATTCTAATCTAAGAAAAACTATAAAATTAAAGGGATACTCAAAAGGTATCCCTTTTTTATTTCCAATTTTTTTAGATTTATGTATTTATATATACAAACTAAAAAGATAGAAAGTTATGGCAGAAGTTAATATTGCACAACAAAATCCAACACCTAGACAGGTTGAAACTCCTAAATTTGATTTCCCTACGGAAGTAATTGAGTTACCATCTAAAGGATTGGTTTATCCAGAAGGACACCCATTAAGAAAGGGTACTTGTGAGATAAAGTATATGACAGCAAGAGAAGAAGATATTCTTGCAAACCAAAACCTTATTAAAAAAGGTATTGTATTAGACAAATTATTTGAATCAGTATTAGTTGAACCTGGTGTTAATCCTAATGATGTTTTCATTGGTGATAAAAACGCTATTTTAATGGCTACTCGTATTTTAGGATATGGTGCTGATTATCATGTTGAAATTACTGACCCATTCACTTTAGAAAAGCAAGATACAGTGATTGATTTGGGTAAAGTACAAACAAAAGATATTGATGAGAGTGTTTTAAATTCTAAAAATAGATATACATTCCAATTACCATCAAACGGAAAAGAAATTGTATTTAAACTTTTAACTCATGGTGATGAGCAAGAGATTACAAAAGAAGTACAAGCTTTAGAAAAATTAAATAAAAACTCTGGAAATTCTTTTGATGTAACAACTCGTTTAAAATATATGATTGTATCGGTTGATGGAAATGAAGATAGAGGATTTGTAAATAGATGGGTAGTAAATTCTTTCTTAGCAAAGGACACCAAAGCATTTAGAGCATATGTAAAAGAAATATCACCTGATTTGGATATGAAATTCCAATTCACATCAGATTTAACCGGTGAAGTGGAGGCGCTGGATATACCATTTGGGGTTTCCTTTTTTTACCCTTCCAACTGATTATAGAACTCAACTTCATACCCAAATTTGGGAAATGGTTCAGTTTAGTAATGGATTTACTTGGTCAGAGGTTTATCACATGCCAACGTATCTTCGTAAATTCTATTTCAATAAGTTGTTAGAATTGAAGAAAAAAGAAGCTGAAGAAGCTAAAAAAGCTCAATCTAAAATGAAAACACCTAAAGTGAGGATGCGTTAATATCCTCACTTTTTTATTTGCCAATATTTATAGAATATAACTAATAAAACTATGTCTAATAAAGAAATACAACAAGAAGGATTATTTGGAACAGCTAAAAAAATATCCGATGCATTTTTTGATGGATTGAAAAACAATACTATAAATTCATTTTTAGCAAGAGCTGAAGAAAAAGGTATGGAAACTCCAATAATTACTCAAATGAGAAAGCTTGAAAAAGAAAAAAGAGAATTGGATGCTATTCTTAAAAAATATTCCAAGTAATATAAATGGCTAAAACTAAAACAGAACTTAAAAACGAATTAAAGCAATTCCAAGAAGAATTAAATATTTTGGAAGCAAAAGGTTCTGCCATAACTGCAGAAGAACTAAAACAGCAGGAAAAAATAATTGGACAAATAAGAAGGAGAGCAGATGAATTAAAAAAAATAAATGCTGCTCAATTAGAAAATAAAAAATTAATAATTGATTCGATTGGTGAGCAAGAAAAAGGAATCAAATCAATTGGTTCTTTATATGCTCCAATTCAAGAAAATGAAAAGAAAAGAGTAGCATCATTAAGAGACAGCGGAACTGAGCACAAAAAGAATATTGCTTCGTTTGAAGCGATGGCATCTATAAACGCACAAATAGCACAATTATCGAAAGATGACGTTATTCAGGCTGAAGCTTTACAATTAGAATTTGATAAGCATTTAGAATCATTAGATAAACGAGGTAAAGGATATGCCGAACAAGTACAATATCTAACACAATCAAATAAACTAGCACAAAACTACGCTAGATTAACAGAAGAGCAAAAAGACCAATTAGAATCTCAATTAGAAGTTTATAAGGGTATTCAAAAAACTATAAGTGGTATTGCTGATACTTTGGCAACTCTTACTTCTGGTCCTGCTGGATTTTTTGGAACTGCTTTAATTGGGGCAGGATTTGCAGCAGATAAGTTAGGAAAAAATATTAGAAGTTTTGGTGGATTCATTGATTCAGCACAATTTTCAGCATTAGGACTTAGTTTTATATTTGAAGATGCGGAAGAAACTGCAAAATCATTATCTAAACAATTTGGTGGATTAAAGGATGTATCTCTTAGTACGCAATTAAATACCAATTTAATGGCTACTAATATGGGTATTAGTGGTGAAGAAGCTGCAAATGTAGTTGGTAGCTTTGCTAGATTAAATAATATGTCAGCAGATACTGCTATGGATATGGCAGCAACTACCAAATCAATGGCTAAAGCAGCTGGAGTTCCTGTTGACCAGGTAATGAAAGATGTTGCTGGTTCTGCTGAGAAATTTGCTGAATATGGTAAGGATGGTGGTATCAACATAGCTAAAGCAGCCGTATCTGCGGCTAAGTTAGGTGTTGGTATGGATTCATTGACCAAAGTAACTGATTCATTATTGGATTTTGAAACATCAATTAATAGTGAATTGGAATTGGGTGCTATGCTTGGTAGAAATATTAACTTAGATAGAGCAAGAGCATTGGCATACGAAGGAAATATTGGTGGGGCTGTAAAAGAAACATTACAAAGTTTAGGTGGTATAGAAGAATTCAATAAAATGGATATCTTCCAAAAGAGAAAAGCAGCCGAATTGTTAGGATTATCAGTTGATGAATTCCAAAAGATGGCAGCTAACTCTGATAAGTTAAATGATGATGGTAGTGTTCAACAATCACAATGGAGTACTATATGGGAATCTATAACTGGAGCAGCAACTGCTTCTGGTGGATTCTTAAAAACTATGGGTGGTATGGTGTTAGGAGCTGCACAAATGGGTGGTTCTTTTGCACAAATGGGTATGGATGTGAAGGGAATGGCTTCTAAGATTCCGGTTATAGGAAAATTATTTAAAGGTGGCGCGCCAGGTGGAGCACCTTCAACAGCAGCAACTCCGCCAGCTGGTGGTGGAGCGCCAGGTGCAGATAAAGCTGGAGCGTTTGGTAAAATGAATACAACTGCATTACTTAAAGGAGCAGCCGCATTATTAATATTAGGAGCAGCACTTTATGTATTTGCTAAAGCAGCTAATGCGTTTGGTGATGATATAAATTGGCCAAATGTGTTTATTGGTATTGGAGCAATGACATTATTAGGTGGTGTTGCCGCAATATTGGGAACAGTTGGTCCGATGATATTGGTTGGAGCAGCTGCATTATTAGTAGCATCAGCTGCATTTTATGTGTTTGGTATAGCTTCGCAAGAAGTAGCAAAAGGTATGGCAATGATGGGAGAGGCATTACCATTATTTGCAGCTGGTATGGTAGCATTTGCTGATGCACCATATATTCAGTTTGGATTGGGAATGGTTGGATTGGCCGCATCTATGCTTGTATTGGGAGCAGCAGCTCCATTTATGATGTTGGCTGGTGCTGGATTAATGATGGTAACAAATGCATTGAACGCATTAACCCCAACAATTCCTGTAATAATGGAACAAATGTCAGCATTATCTCAAATTAACTTCATGCCTATATTTGGATTAGCTACTGCATTGACGGTTTTATCGGCTGCATTAGCAGCGGTTGCTATTAGTGGTATGTTAGCACTTCCAGCATTACTTGCTTTAGGATTAATAGCAGGGGGAGCAGCAGCAATTATGGGTGGTGGTGAAGGTGGAGAGGATGCAAAAATGGATGAGTTGATTAATGAGATAAAAGCACTTAGAGGAGATTTATTATCGGGCAAAATTGGAGTTAATATGGATGGACAAAAAGTTACTGCAAAAGTATCATCTGTTGTTGATAAAATTTCATCAAATTCATATGCTAAAGTATAACGATGGGAAAAACTATTGAAGAATTATTTAAGACGAAACAATTACCTGATGGTGTAACGGCTGCTGAGAAGTATGAAATTCGTGATGCTAAAGAAATGCTATTACGTTCATCTACTGGTGCTATGGATTTGCCATTTAAGGTTGCACAAATAGCAAGAAGAAATTTATCATCAAGATTGAAGGAAACAAGAATTGAGCAAGAAGTAACTGGATTAAGAATAATAGCAAAAGCAGGAGCACCAATAATATATGGTACTGATATTGTTAAATTAAGTACACAAAAAACTGAAATGGTTACTGCTATGAAAAATTCGGTTAATCCTAATAATTCAGCAGATAACGGATTGATTGGAAATTTGGTTGATAAGGTAAAAGCAAAAGGACAGGAGTTATTAACTAAAATAGGTGTTCAACTTCCAGTAAAATTAATACCAACTAAAATTTCATTAAATGCAGATTTTAAAGCAGGTAAAGAGCCAGATACAATGGCAACTCTTGCTAAAATAAAAAATGATGGTGCTGGTAACTTAGTTGGTAAACTATTAGCACAAAATGTAAAAGGAACTCCCAAGCAAATAGGAAACCAAGTATTAGGAGCTGGTATTAACTTACTTAAAGGTGAGATAAAGAAAAAATTATTTGGAGCACCAAAACAAGGAGCACAAAATCTTGCAAAAAAAGGTGATAGTGAAATTCAATATGATAGTAGCGCAAGATATTCTGATACTATAAATCCAAATGATGAAGATTATTTTAAAAGAAATGACCTTTCATCTGTTTTAGTAGCAAAAGAAACAAAACAATTGGGTGGTGGACCTGCTGTTAATAAAAGAATAGATGAGTTAGTTCCAAGAGCAAAAGATGTATTAAATACATCAAAAAATCCATTTGCTAAAATTGGTGATAAATTAAAAGATGTAAAAAAAGGAGCTGAAGAAAAGTTATCTGAAGCTAAAAAGCAAGGGCAACAAGCAATAGCTGCTGGTAAAAAAATTGGAGATACTAAAGAAGGAGCTTCGGCAACATCGGCTGATGCAAATATAAAATATTCAGAAACAGTAGATGAAACATCTGATGATATTAAGTTAAGAAATGATTTATCTTCTAAACTTGAAGCTCTAAATACAGCCGCAGCAGCATTAACTGGAAATGTTGGTTCTGTACAAACTCCAAATAGAAAAGTAACATATTCTACAATACAAGATAATAGAAAAGATCCTGTTGTAACTTTAAAAACAAAGCTAGGTATAGATAATGGTGGTGATTTTTTAAATGAAAAAACACAATATGTACCAAATGATGATACTAAAACAGGATTAAAATTAAAGAAGGGTGGTAACTTAGATGATTATGATTTTATACCATTTAAGTTTCAATCAATAACATCGGTATCAACTGAAGTAGTTAATTTTAGAGCAACTTTAACTGGGATTACTGAAACTGTATCTCCATCTTGGGATTCTGCAAAATTCATTGGTTCACCATTTAGTTATTACACATATAGTGGTATTGAAAGAAGTTTAGCATTTAATTTTAAAATATATTCAACAACTCCGGCTCAACATATTGCGGCTTGGCAGAGAATAAACTTTTTAACTGGATTGGCTTATCCACAAGGTTATCGTGGTGGAACATTTACACCACCATTTATAAAATTAACTATTGGTAATTTATATAAAAACAAAGAATGTTTTATAGAATCTTTATCTTATACTATTGATGATAATGGTGGATGGGAAATTGGAGCATTGAGCGGTAAAGGAGATGATAACGCTAAGTTTACTATTAATGGAGAAACAACAAGTATAGATAACTACAAATTACCTGTAATAATAGATGTTAGTGTTACTGTTAAATTGATTGAATCCAAATCAACAACATCTGCTAAAAATTATTATGGATTTGATAAGTTACCAAGAACTAAAAACAAAGCTGGAAAAGCTATTACTACTGAAACAACTTCAACAAGTAATGAAAAGGCTACTGATATTAACAATACAGACCAACTTGAGCAATTAGAAGAACAACCACCAGTTGATACACAACCAAAAGAAAATATTGAACCAGCAAATTCACCACAAAATAATGCAGGTGCACAAACTACTACACAAACAAAAGAGGTTGTTGAAAATGCAGCAGCGCCTGAAGTTCCAAAACCACCATCATATAAAGTTGATGTTAGAGATACTGGTGATGGGTTTGAAGGAAAAGTTTATGCGGATGGTGAATTGGTTAAAAAACAAAATTATTGGAGTGGGTATGCACATTTTGGAGATGGTGGTACAAAAGAAGGAGCAGATGGTGTTAGGGCTTCTTTAATGTTTGAAGCAAGGTATTTGGGATTCTATAATGATAATGGTAAAAAATATCCAAAAAGTGAAAATGTAAGTTAATTATGAGCAATAGAAGATATTATAACAATGAAACTAAAAAAACTTTTGATGGTAAAGAAGTATATAGACCAAAAATATATCCTAACATACCATTAAGAGATGATGATGTTTATGTAATGACTGAATTGGGCGATAGATTGGATACTTTATCATATCAATATTATCAAGACCCATCTCTTTGGTGGATTATAGCATCGGCAAATAATATACATGATGCACCATTAGGATTTCCAGAAGGTACAATATTAAGAATTCCAATTAATTACAATATAATAGTTTCACAATTTCAAAAATAAAATAGTTTATGTCAGCTTTTCCGAATTTCTCAAATATAGCAGGATATGTAACAAAAGAATTAGATGCTAGAAAAGGCAACATGTCTAAGATTTCAAAAATGAATGCTTGGGTTAGAGTTGCTTCTGGCGTTGGGACTGGCTGTCAATTGATTTCAAATCCAAATTTTAAACTATTTGGTGGTGGAGCTGCAATATATGGTACATATGATATGAGTGGTACTATTGGTCTTAGCTGGGATGGTAAAACAGCAGTTAATGCTGAAAATGAAGTGCAAGGATTTAGACCTAAACCAAACATAACATCAATTGAAATAGATGAGGGAGCTGGTAATTTAAGTAGAAAGGCATCTTTTGCAATAACTTGTTATACTAAAGGACAATTAGATACGGTTTGTCAATATTTTTTAGAACCAGGATATACCATTTTTATTGAATGGGGATGGAATACCGCAGAAGGTGTATCACAATATAATAGTACATTGAGTGCAGATACAGTAGCATCTTTTCAAAAATTTACAAATGTTAATAAAAAAAGAGAAGCTTCTGGTGGACAATATGATAACTATTTAGGATTCATAACTGGTGGTAGTGTTGAGATGAGTGGAGATACATGGGTTGTAAATGTAAAACTAACTGGATTTACAGAACTACCAGCATATTTAATGGTTTCCGATAATGTTGAATCTAAAGAAGCAGAAGATAAAGATAAAGCACAAGCATTTGAATCATCTGATATTGAATCTGAAACGGATTTGGGTAAGAAAAGATTTATGATGGCTTTTAATAGATTACCAACAAATAGACAAAGTTTAAAAGTACAATCTTTGATAGATAACGCTAGTGTAGCACATCCTGTTAATTTTATAAACTTTGATGAGACTGTAAAATCTAGTATGAATGATTTGGGAGATGGTTGGGGATTTTTAGGATTTACATTTGGTAAAAATGCAGTAAAAAGTGATGGTGGTAAAACCGAAGTACCTGAGGGAACTAAATTGGTTGGGGATTATGCCTATATAAGATTTGGAACATTGATTGAAATATTAAATCAAATAGGGGCAAACGGATTTGTATTGGCAAATAAAGAAATTATAAAAATAAGAATAAATACTAATAATACTGTTTGTGCTGCCTTCAAAAAAATATTTAGCACTGATAAAAATAAATTATTTATACCAAATGAATTTTCTCCTAAATTTTCTTTGTTAAAATCTTCACAATCAACCGAAGAAATTGATGATTATTCACAAACAATAGATAATACCGTAGCACATACGGATGGTACAACAATACGATTTCCAAATAATGAAGCTTTGGAAAATGGTAAAACTAAAAGAAATGGACAGGATGTTGAAGTTCAAGTAAAAGCATCTAAATCATTTATAGGATTGAAGAAGGATGCACTTACCTATGGGTTTTTAGATGATTTATATGTTAATATTGATTTTGTAAAACCAATAATTGAAACAAAAAATTTCTCAATGAGAGATGCATTATATCAAATACTAAATGGTATGTCAGGTGCAGCTGGTGGTATGTGGGATTTTAATATAATAGAAAATCAAGATGGAACTGAATTGCAAGTTGTTGATTTAAATATGACTCCTGAAAATTCTGGAGACCCTACAACACTAAGATTGATAGGAACTGATTCCATTTTTATTGATGCTTCTTTGGATTTGGATATTAGTGGTGCAAAAATGAATCAAATTATCGGAAATAGATTAAATACCAAATTAAATGGAAGTCAGCCTGAAAATAATGGAGCAAAGTCTGGATTATTTACTGATAAAAAAGATATGGTGTTGGTTAGTATAGATGAGAATACAGTAAAACCTGCCGAAAAGCCAACAAAAAAATTAACTCAAAAAGAATTAAATGAAAAGCAAAAGAAAGCAAAGGAAAAGAATTTAGAAATATTTTTGGGTAAGGTTGGATATGCACCTAAAATTGATAAAGTTGAAGATTCATCTTTCAAAGAGGATATTGAAAAAATGACTTATGTGTGTGCATATAATGACCAACTTATTTTTCAGGGATTAAAAATGGGATTTGATAAGGATTTAAAAAAGAAAGGTGGAGTTTCTCCATTAATGCCTATTAAATTTACTGGAACAATACATGGTATTAGTGGAATTAAAAGAGGTGATAAATTTAAAATATTAGGATTACCTAAAGGATATGAAAACTCTGGATTCTTTCAGGTAACTGCTGTTAAACATGCAATTGAGGGTATGCTTTGGAAAACTACAATAGAAGGTGGTTTTAGAAAAGAATTAGATAAATAAGATAGAAATGAATATAGATAGATTTGAAGAAATATCACCCAAAAAAAGACAGATATTTGAACAAAGAAAAATATCACAACACATACCAGACCCAAACGATTCTGATTATGAAAGAGGATATATTGTTAGATATTTTATTCAAAAAGCAAATGATTCTGAAGCACCTATATATGAGTTGGATTATATAGGGCATCGTAAATTCGCGAATGACCCTTTTAATAGTAGTGTATCTTTAGATTGGAGATTGACTGGAACTGATGAGCAAATAAAAGATTCAAATTCCAAATCCATAAAATTGCATTATGAAAAAATGCCAAAATTAGCAATATACTTACCTAACTTATTGCAATTTAAAAAGAAAAAAGATTTGGCGTTTTAATAAAAAAATCGTATATTTGTATTTATTAATATGGGGATGCCTTGGTATTGATTGCGATGCGAATGGTAGTACCACACGTAGAGAGATGTGCTAGAGCTCTTTAAATCTGCGCAAAACAATAAATGACGTAGAATT
>JACCDJ011337132.1_pt1 | contig 10556 bp, 9 predicted proteins | sample 7444481 | NCBI WGS metagenome assembly JACCDJ01 (sample SAMN15323435, study PRJNA562643) | freshwater metagenome | isolation source: river surface water | place: USA:Blue River Watershed | collected 2017-08-15 | reverse complement strand
ATCGCGCAACAACAAGTCTCATGAACGTGCCCTCACGGCACACGAAACTAGATCAACGACCGACGTGATCTCGCATTCGCTTTTGAATTAGGTCGCGACGTGCTTGCAAGTCGCGGTAAGTGAGCGAATTCACCGATGCATCAACACCTAAAACACCTGTTTTCACGCTGTCAAGGTTGATCTCAATTGCGGTGTGATCAACACCTAGTTCTCGACCAAGGCGTTCGCCGTGGCGCTCTGCAAACAGCATCGAAATCGAAGCAATTTCAGCCAAAATGTCGAGCTCTGGCGCAAGGCGGGCAATGGCTTCATCCAAGCACACCATGTTCTTTACGTACAGCATCAATTCCTTTGGCCTGCGTGCGCCATAACCCATCAGCGCTTTCACAATGCGTTGCACTTCTTTCACCAACTCTTCGCCCGACAGCGTGGTTGGGTCAATGGCTGCATCGCCAAGGTTCAAATCCTTAATCACGGCGTGAATGTCGGTGTCCATTGGCAATGCGCCAAGGTCGCGCAGCGCTTCCACTTGGCCAACCACATTGTTTGTTGTGGCGTTCAGCATCAAGCGCAAAAACGCCATGCGTCGTGCGCCACTGAGGCGGCCAACAATGCCGAAGTCCAGCAGTGCAGTGCGACCGTCTGGCATGACGAACAGGTTTCCACCATGCAAGTCGCCGTGGAACACACCGTAAATCATGGCGCCTTCCATGAACGCAATCATTCCGGTGCGAATTACTGAGTGTGTATCGATGCCGGCATTCTTCATGCCCACAACATCGTCAAACTTGAAACCACTGAGGCGTTGCATTACCAACACGCGTTGTGTTGCAAGCGTTGGGTGTGGGCGAGGAATGATGTAGCGATCTTGATTCAACTCGCACAGCATCTTGGCAACGTCCAACATGTTGGAGGCCTCAATGCGGAAGTCCAATTCTTCAACAATGGTTTCTGCAAACAGCTCAACGAGTGCAGGTGGGTTAGCAAGCGCACTCACTTTGATGCGACCAACAAGGTGTGGTGCAAGCCATGCCATAACGCGCAAGTCTTTGCGCACCATCTTTGAAACTGTTGGGCGTTGTACTTTCACTACAACATCTTCACCAGACAACAACGTTGCAGTGTGAACTTGAGCAATGGATGCGGCTGCAAGTGCAGTGGTGTCAATGTACGAAAACACTTCCGTCAGTGGTTTGCCAAGTTCGCTCTCAATAGTTTTCTTTACTAACTCAAATGGAATTGCTGGTACTTGGTCACGGCAGAGTTTGAATTCGTTGACAAGTTCGGCAGGGAACAGTCCTTCGCCACTTGAAATAATTTGCCCAAGCTTGATGTAAGTAGAACCAAGGCGTTCAACGGCCTTGCGCATGCGCAGCGAAATGTATGCGCGTGAATCTTCTGGTGTTGCAAATGGTCGCAATTTCTTCTTTATAAACCATGGCACCAGCGCTTTGCTCAGCACCCACACCACAACCACCAATCGTGCAACTGGCGGAATGCGTGTTGGTGTGGTGAGAACGGGAACTTCGCGTTGCGCAGATACGCGCAAGTCAATGGCTTGCTTTTCCCATGAAATGTTGTTTGGGTCGAGCACCCATGGTGCAACTTCGTCGAATGCGCCCCATGCGCAATCAGATGGTCTTGAACTAACGGGGGATGTCACGCACCAAGTCTGCCCGCACGAAGGGCATCAATGACTTGTTGTGCGAGATGTTGTTGACAAACCACCAGGTCGGGGAGCCACGCGTCACGCCTGTTGTACACAAGCGGAGTGCCGTCAAGACGGCTGGTGAACAATCCGGCTGCCGCGGCCACTGCAATTGGGGCTGCGGAGTCCCATTGGTACATGCCACCCGCATGCACGTAAATGTCCACTTCGCCCAACACCACAGCCATGGTCTTGGCGCCAGCAGAACCAAGTCGGGCCACATCGCAATCCAGTGCTTCGGCCACTATCACGGCTTCACGTGTTGCTCGGTTGCGCGACACCACTAAACGTGGTTTGCCCTCATGCCGTTCTGGAGTCTTTGGTAACTGATGCGTGCTCAGCGTCATGTTGTATGCAGGCAATGCAACTGCTGCCTGCGTAATACTTCCTTCGTCCGATGGTTTGCCATCTGCGTCTTTGCGTTCCCACAATGCAATATGCACGGCCCAGTCGGCGCGATCAAATTCGCTGTATTCCTGCGTGCCATCGAGTGGGTCAATAATCCACACACGGTCTGCAGTTAAACGGTCAGAATCATCTGCAGCTTCTTCCGAAAGCACTGCGTCATTTGGTCGATGCTCGGCAAGTGTTTCGTCGATGAAACGTTGTGCGGCAGCATCGCCAACATCTTTTGCGTACCATGTTGACGCGCCGTCGTTGTACAAGCGCTCACGAACTGCCATCAATCGTTTGCCGGTTTCTTCGGCAAGGAAGTGTGCCAGTTCGCCGTCGGTTAATTTCACGAAGCGCTACGACCAAGATTGATTGCGTCGCGGACCAACCTGCGAAGTGTGTCTTCTTTTGCGCCGCTTGCAACAAGTGCACCAATTTGGCCTTCAACTTGTTCGGCAAGTGCATCGTTGAATGCATCAATGCGTTGACGGTTGGCAACAGTTGACGCTGTTAACAACACAATTGCTGCAAGCGACGTAATTAAGCCAATTGTGGTGACTACGCCAACATTGTTTCCAGCGATGGATGAAATGATGAGCCCAGCAATGCCAGACACAAACACCATTACGCAAACAATGCGAATAACTCGAAGTGCGCTATTCATACCAATTCCTTAGCGGGCGAGTGGCTTGTACTTAATACGACGTGGCTGGTCTGCGGCAACGCCCAGTTCCTTCTTACGCCATGCTTCGTAATCGCTGAAGTTACCTTCATACCAACGCACTTGGCTGTCGCCCTCAAATGCCAACACGTGTGTGGCAATGCGGTCGAGGAACCAGCGGTCGTGCGAAATAACCACCACGCAACCAGGGAACGATTCAAGACCGGTTTCCAAAGCACGCAATGTGTCTACGTCGAGGTCGTTTGTTGGTTCGTCCAATAGCAACACGTTTCCTGCGTGCTTCAGCAACTTCGCCAAGTGCACGCGGTTGCGTTCACCACCCGACAGTTCGCCTACACGCTTTTGTTGGTCGCTGCCTTTGAAGTTGAAGCTCGAAACGTATGCACGGCCATGAATTTCACGACCACCAATCTTTAGCGTTTCTGCACCGCCAGTGATTTCTTCGTATACCGAAGCTTCGGCGTCGAGTGTGTCGCGGTTTTGGTCCACGTAACTCAATTGCACGGTTTCACCAACAGTGATGGTTCCCGAGTCTGGTGCTTCTTGACCGGTAAGCATGCGGAACAATGTGGTTTTACCAGCACCGTTTGGTCCGATAATTCCAACAATGCCAGCAGGTGGCAACGAGAACGTCAGGTCTTCAATCAGCAGTCTGTCGCCAAAGCCTTTCACCAAGTTCTTCACTTCAATGACGGTGTCGCCAAGGCGTGGTCCAGCAGGAATTGCAATTTCCAATTTGTCGGCACCACCATCTGCTGCTTGCGCTTCTGCATGCAGCTTCTCGTATGCAGCAAGACGTGCTTTACCTTTCGACTGACGAGCCTTTGGCGCCATGCGCACCCATTCAAGTTCGCGTTGCAACGTGCGCTTACGTGCATCGTTTGCTTTTTCTTCTTTACCAAGGCGTTCTTGTTTCTGTTCCAACCAACTGGTGTAGTTGCCGGAGAATGGAATGCCGCGACCGCGATCAAGTTCAAGAATCCATTTCGCTACGTTGTCGAGGAAGTAACGGTCGTGGGTAATTGCCACAACAGTTCCTGGGTATTCCTGCAAGAAGCGCTCCAGCCAGTCAACGCTTTCTGCGTCCAAGTGGTTGGTTGGTTCGTCTAGCAACAACAAGTCAGGGCGACTGAGCAACAAACGACACAGTGCAACACGGCGACGTTCACCACCAGAAAGTTTTGTTACGTCGGCATCGTTTGGCGGGCAGCGCAATGCGTCCATCGCAATTTCTACGTTGCGTTCCAAGCTCCATGCGTCAGCAGCTTGAATTTTTGCTTCAAGGTCTGCTTGCAGTGCGCCCACTTTGTCGAAGTCTGCATCGGGGTCGCCCCACATGGCAGTCACTTCTTCGTAGCGCGTGAGTAAGTCGCGAATTGGTGCAACGCCGTCCATCACGTTGCCAAGCACATCTTTATTTGGGTCTAGCTGTGGTTCCTGCTCAAGCAAGCCAACGGTGAACCCTGGAGTGAGGCGCGCCTCGCCGGTGTAGCCATCATCAACACCAGCCATAATGCGCAACAGGCTGGACTTACCGCTGCCGTTCGATCCAATTACGCCGATCTTTGCGCCTGGGTAGAACGACAGTGAAATGTCTTCTAAAACCGTGCGGTCGGGTGGGTAGAAGCGGGCAAGTTTGTAACACGTATATATGAATTCAGCAGCCATAACGCCTACAAACTAGTAGCCACAGCCCGCCAAAGGGCAGTGCTAGTTTTGAACCAAGCGGAGAACATCTATTCAACGCTGTATCGATACCAAAAGGGGATCACATTCATGGAACTGCTCTCGCAGGATTACATCTTCAGCTTCGGCTTCCGTTGGCTCCACATTCTTGTGGGTATTGCCTGGATCGGCTTGCTGTACTACTTCAACTTGGTGCAAGTACCAGGACTCGCTGCTTACGGCGACGAAGGCAAGGCTCGCAACATCACCATCGACAAAATCGCACGTCGCGCTTTGTGGTGGTTCCGTTGGGCAGCAATCGCAACACTTGCAACCGGAATCTTGATTACCGGTCAACCTGACTACTGGAAGAACTTCATGAACGGTGGAGCATCGGGCAATGGCCACGACGCTGCAATTTCGCTCGGAATGGTTCTGGGAATTTTGATGGCAGCAAACGTATGGATGATCATCTGGAAAAACCAGAAGGTTGTTCTTGCTAACGCAGCAAACGTGTTGGCAGGCGGCGAAGCAAATGCCGATGCACCAACTGCTGGACGCAAGGCTTTGCTCGCATCACGTCAGAACATGATCTTCTCGGTAAGCATGTTGTTCTTCATGGTGGGTGCTGCTCACTTCTACAGCGTGTTTGCAGAAGCATCTTCGTCAGATGCATCAATGTTCCTCATGATCTCATGCGCAATCATCGCGTTGTTCGAATTGAATGCAATCGGAATCTTCGGTGGCATCAAGGCTGGCAACAAAATGTTGTGGATGTATGAGAGCCATAAGAACGCGCTCATCACCAGCGGAATTTTGTGGTTGGTGTTGTGGATTCTTTCCGAGGTAATGCTCGGATAGTTTTCGAAACTCGTTAACGGTTTCTTGTGAAAGCCGGTCTCACTTAACGGTGAGATCGGCTTTCATGCTTTGGTGGCCAGGCACCGTGCAGAGCAGCACATAATTTCCTGCAGGCAAGTTGATTGAGCCCAAGTCGGTGTCGCCACGCTTGTTTACCTTCAACTCAAGCGTTCCTACTTTGGTGTCACCTTCCACAACAACAAGCGTGTGTCGAATGGTGTCGTCGTTCACGTAACCAATTTCAATGTCGCCTGCGGTTGCGTCATATGCAGACTTGTCAAATTTCAAACCGGCAACTGCACGCACTTCAAGGTCAACCGTGGCGGGAAGGGTTGCTGGGGTAGCGGTAGAGCTGCTGCACGCAGAAAGTGCAACGGCAACGGCAACTACGGCAAGTGAACTTTTGGCAAAACGAATCATGCCCTTATGTTATGAGGCTTTTCGTAAGCCCCGATGGTTGTGGTCGAAAGACACAGAGTACGATGAGAGCGATGCTTGATCGCTCAAAGCCCGAAGATTTCGGGGCCAATTCGTGGCTCGTCGAAGAGATGTACGAGCGTTTTCGCGAAGACCCAAACTCGGTCGGCGATACGTGGAAAGAGTTCTTTAGCGACTTCAAGCCTGCTGGCACGCCAAAGGTAGACAGCACAGCAGAAATCATTCGTCCTGCATTGCCGCCAGAGTTGCGCGAAGAAGGCGCAAAGCCGAAGCCAGTTGTTACCTCGCCTGGCGTTGAGCCGCCGGCACCAAAAATTGCAACGTCAGAAATCATTCCGGACGGCGAACCAGAACCATTGCGTGGTGTTTCGGCTGCAATTGCAACGAACATGGAAAAGAGCCTCACGGTTCCTACCGCAACCAGTTTCCGCAATGTGCCCGCCAAATTGTTGGAAGTGAACCGCAAGGTCATGAACAACTACCGCTCGCGCACGGGTCAGCCAAAAATCAGTTTCACGCACATCATTGGTTACGCCATGGTTCGCGCTATCGCCTACGCTGTTCCAAACATGAAGAACGGTTACCTCACCGATGCCGACGGTAAGCCGCAAATTCAAAAGCACAACAACGTAAACATTGGTCTTGCTGTCGACGTAGACAAGGGCAAGGGTCAGCGCACACTCGTTGTTCCTGTGTTGCGCAATGCCGATGCACTCGACTTCGCAGGATTCTTGCTTGCCTATGACGAAATCATTCGCAAGGTGCGCACAAACAAATTGACGGTTGAAGATTTCCAAGGTGCAAACGTCAGCCTCACCAACCCAGGCACCATTGGCACAGTTCAGTCGGTGCCACGCTTAATGCCTGGTCAAGGTGTCATCGTTGGTGTTGGCAGCATCGATTACCCAGCAGAGTTTCAGGGCAGCGACGAACGTTCGTTGGTTCGCCTTGGTGTGTCGAAGGTGGTCACCATCACCAGCACATACGACCACCGCATTATTCAAGGTGCCGAAAGCGGCATGTTCTTGAAGTATGTGCACGAACTGCTTCTTGGTCAGCACGATTTCTATCACGATGTTTTCCGCAGCCTTGGTGTTCCGTACGAGGCAGTGCAGTGGCATCAAGACAGCAACTTGCTCGATTCCGAAGACGAAATGTTGCACAAGCAAATGCAAGTGGCAACACTTATTCGCGTTCACCGCGTGCGTGGTCACCTCATTGCCGACCTCGATCCACTTCGTTGGAAAGAGCCGCAGATGCCAATCGAGCTCGATCCGGCAACGTATGGCCTCACTATTTGGGACTTGGATCGCCAGTTCCTTACTGGTGGCGTAGGCGGAGTTCGCAAGTCAACACTTGGCGATTTGCTCGGTGTATTGCGCGATGCATATTGCCGCACCATTGGCATTGAGTACATGCACATTCACTCCACCGATGAACAGCGCTGGATTCAAGAACGCGTTGAAGGACATGGAGTTTTCAATTTCACTGTCGACAAGCGTCGCGTGCTCGAACGCATCAATGCTGCTGAATCTTTTGAGCGGTTCTTGGGCACAAAATATGTAGGAACAAAGCGATTCGGCCTCGATGGCGCCGAGTCGGCAATTCCAATTCTTGACACCATCCTCACCAGCGCTGCCGATTCGGGCATGCACGGTTCGGTGCTGGGCATGGCTCACCGTGGTCGGCTCAATGTGCTCGGCAACATCATGGGCAAGAGCTACAACCAAATCTTCCAAGAGTTTGAGGGCTATATCGACCCATCGTCGGTACAGGGCTCTGGCGACGTGAAGTATCACCTCGGTTCTGTGGGCACATTTGTTTCACCAAGTGGGGCAGAGCTGCCAATTGAAATGGCTGCAAACCCAAGCCACCTCGAAACCGTTGACCCAATTGTTCTTGGTGTCGTTCGCGCCATGCAAGACCAAATTGATCCACCGCTTTCATACAGCGTGTTGCCGTTGCTTATTCACGGTGACGCAGCGTTTGCGGGTCAGGGTGTTGTTGCCGAATGTTTGGCCATGAGCGATACCAGTGGTTATCGCGTTGGTGGAACCATTCACCTCATCATCAACAACCAAATTGGTTTCACTACCGCACCTGAATACGCGCGTTCGTCGCAGTACTCAAGCGATGTTGCAAAAACTGTGCAGGCGCCAATTTTCCACGTAAACGGCGACGACCCAGAAGCATGTGTTCGTGTTGCGCGTTTGGCGTTTGACTATCGCCAGAAGTTCCATAAAGACGTAGTGATCGACATGATTTGCTACCGCCGTCACGGTCACAACGAAGGCGACGATCCGAGTTACACGCAGCCGCTGATGTACAAGGCAATTGCCGAGCGTCGCAGCGTGCGCAAGTTGTATGTCGAAACTCTGGTGAAGCGCGGCGATATCACCATGGAAGAAGCCGAGCAGGCGTTGTCCGACTATCAGAGCAAGCTGCAAGGTGCGCTCGATAGCACCCGTGCATCGGCGCCAGAACCGATCAAAGTTCCACCACCGCCATTACCTGTTGGTGTGGTTCCGCATGTCGCTACTGGTGTAGATCGCGCAATCTTGGATGGCATTTTCAATCATCTCACCGAATATCCGGAAGGTTTTGCTCCGCATCCAAAACTGTTCAAGCAGTTTGAGCAGCGTGCAAGTCAATATGTATCGCAGCAAGATGTGGATTGGGCAACTGCCGAAGCATTGGCGTTTGGTTCACTTGTTGTTGAAGGCACACCAGTTCGTTTGATGGGCGAAGATTCACGTCGCGGCACATTTAGCCAGCGCCATTCAACGCTTATCGATTACAACAACGAACGTCGTTGGGTTCCACTGAACACATTGCCAAATGCCAAGTCGCGTTTCTGGGTGTACGACTCGCTGCTGTCCGAATATGCAGCGTTGGGTTTTGAGTACGGCTATGCGCACTCAAACCACAAGGCGTTGGTCATGTGGGAAGCGCAATTCGGCGACTTCGCTAACGGCGCACAGATCATCATTGACCAATACATCGTTGCGGCCGAAGACAAGTGGGGCCAGCAAAACGGTGTAGTCATGTTGCTTCCACACGGTTTCGAGGGCCAGGGCCCAGAGCATTCGTCGGCCCGCATGGAGCGCTTCTTGCAGTTGTGCGCGGAAGACAACATTCAGGTGTGTTATCCAACAACGGCAGCGCAGTACTTCCACATGTTGCGCCGCCAGGTGCGTCGCGATTTCCGCAAGCCACTAGTGGTTATGACGCCGAAGCAGCCGTTGCGCATGAAGGAAAGCCGTTCGCCAATTGCCGATCTCACTACGGGCAGCTTTGAAGAAATTTTGGACGACCCAACGGTTGCCGATAAGTCAAAGGTGACACGCATTGTGTTGTGCACGGGCAAGGTTGCGTGGGACGTGATGGCCGAGCGTGCAAAGCGCAATGCCAATGTTGCAGTGGTTCGAGTAGAGCAGTTGTATCCATTCCCAATCGCTGGATTGCGCGAGATCATGTCGCGTTATCCAAATGCGAAGCAGATGGTGTGGGTGCAAGAAGAGCCAGAGAACATGGGTGCTTGGCGCTTTGTTGATGCCATTGTGTGGCCGGTGAAGAACGAGGGTTACGACTGGCGCCATGTTTCACGCGTGGAGTCGGGTAGCCCTGCAACTGGTTCAAAGGCAATTCACGATCAAGAACTTGCAGACCTCATGGAGCAAACGTTCTCCACCTGGTGAACAGTTATTTTAAGAACGGCGCTGTGATCATTGCGCCGATTGCGGCAACAGCAAATCCAATCATGATGTAGATGTTGGTACGAACGCTTTCATTATTTGTCTGCATGATCTCAAGTTTGAAAGCGGCCAAATCTTGACGAATCTCTGTTCCTAGATTTGCAATTTTTGTATCTAGAGCCTCTAGGCGCATGTCAACTCGCTCAAATTTTGATTCAAAATGCATTCCCATGTTTCGCAAGTCTGCTTTTGTTGCAGGCTGATTGTTGAATTCGCTATCCAAGATTGTCTCCAATGTAAGTGTTGTCATGTGTCCGATGTGTGCGGGTGCACCTACATGATGAAGGTGTTTATTGCAGTGATAAATGCAATAGTCGCGAATATCAAGAATGCTGCAAACCCGTACATATCGCGGCGAATAGCATTTTGTAATTCAGATTTCTGTGCGGTAAAGCGTGCATCTACCATCGCGAATTGAGCGTCAATTTTGTCAAATCGAGCATCAATCTTTGTGAAGCGCGAATCGATCTTTGCGAAGCGGCGGTCTATGCGAGTTGCAAGGATGCGCAAGTCGTTGCGAGTTGCGGGTTCGTTTGGCCAATGCTCAAAGTCATCGGCGAGGTTTTGCTCAGGTTCGTTTTCCACGGCACTTCCAGATGTAAAAGTTTGCATATGGCACATGTGTGCGAGGAAGGCCGAAGCCGACTGCTGAATTGTTACATACCCCGTGCTTTGGCTGTCAAGTACCAATTTCCAAAGCCAACAAAGGCTTAGCGGGGGAGAATGCTGGCAAGGCCAAGCACCTGCGACAACTCTGTTAACGCTTGCGTACTGTTCGCTACCTTGATGGTCTTCATGCCCATCGCCGCAGCTGGCTTCAAGTTAATTCCCAAGTCATCTAAGAACACACACTCATCTGGTTGCACGTTTACGGTTTCGCATGCAATTTCATAAAACCGCGGTTCCGGTTTACGCACGCCAACTTTGCTGCTTTCAATCACTTCGTCAAATCGCGCAAGCACTGCGCGCAGTTCGTCTTGGCGCAGCCGATCAGCAGCATCAACCGCAACCGGCTGATCCGACAACACGTTGTTGGTCAAACACGCCAATACGT
>JACCDJ010352035.1_pt1 | contig 10556 bp, 9 predicted proteins | sample 7444481 | NCBI WGS metagenome assembly JACCDJ01 (sample SAMN15323435, study PRJNA562643) | freshwater metagenome | isolation source: river surface water | place: USA:Blue River Watershed | collected 2017-08-15 | reverse complement strand
CGGTCGAGCAGGTAGCGACCGCGCGCAAACTTCTCGATCAAATGTCTGAACTTGTAAAGCGCGGTCAACAGCTCAGCCCCGAAGACTTCAAGCGAGCCGCGAACATGCTCTCTAGCGACTCCAATGCCAGACCGGTCGATGTCCTTAGTCAGAGCATTCTCTCGTCACGGGGCAAGAGTATTCGCCCCAAAACTGTTGGGCAAAAGGAATACGTTGACTCAATCGACAGAAACACGATCGTCTTCGGAATCGGCCCTGCTGGCACGGGTAAAACCTACCTTGCGATGGCAAAGGCCGTGCAGGCGCTCCAGCGCAAGGAAGTTTCGCGCATCATTCTTACGCGCCCCGCTGTTGAGGCGGGGGAGCGGCTGGGATTCCTACCCGGCACACTCAACGACAAGATTGACCCGTACCTTCGACCTTTGTTTGATGCCTTGCATGAAATGCTCGAGCCTGACGCTGTGCCAAAGTTGATGGCCTCGGGAACGATCGAAGTAGCGCCGCTGGCCTACATGCGCGGTCGCACCTTGAACGACTCTTTCATCATTCTTGATGAGGCACAGAACACCACTCCAGAACAAATGAAGATGTTCCTAACCCGTCTCGGATTCAATTCGAAAATGATTGTTACCGGCGACATAACCCAGATCGATCTCCCTGGTGGCGCAAGCGGCCTCCGTACCGCTCAGACGGTCCTCGAAGGCGTGGAAGACCTGCACTTTGCCACACTCACTGCAGACGATGTCGTGCGACATTCGCTGGTTGCCAAGATTGTCGATGCCTACAGCAAGTTTGAAGAAAAACTGACCTCTCGAAAGGGTGCTAAGTGAGCATCGAGATCCGCAATGAATCTGCGGTCGAAGTGGATGAAGCCAGAGTTCTTAGGCTCGCTGATTTTGCTCTCGGTGAACTGAAGATTCATCCGGAATCGGAACTCGAGATTCTGTTCTACGACGAAGCGCCCATGACCGAGTTACACGTCAAGTTCATGGATGAACCTGGCCCGACAGACGTTCTCAGTTTTCCGATGGACGAGCTCCACCCTGGCGACGACTCGGCACTTTCTAACGGAGATCTCGGATCTATTGTCATTTGCCCTTCCGTGGCAATCGCTCAGGCGGCATCCGCTGGGCACGAGCCAATAAACGAGATCCTTCTTCTAACGACTCACGGGATTCTTCATCTTCTTGGTTTTGATCACGCAGAACCCGAAGAACACCGCGTTATGTTTGGCCTCCAAGCAGAACTCCTCGAAAAGTTCTACCGAATCGAGCAAGCGTGATAGCTCTAGCGCTTTGGTCTGCTGGAGCCCTTGCACTCCTGACAGCCATCTTCACCATTGTTTCCGCTGCCCTTGGACGCCCCGAGTCGCTTGGATTTGTGCGCCTTACTCTCACGGGTCTTTTTGGAGTGGTTCTGGGTCAGGCGATCGAGCCGCTCGACATCCGTTGGTGGTGGAGCGCGGCAATCGCATTCGGACTAATGGCTAGCCTCTTGGTTAGCTCCCAGCTTTTAGGGCGCGTCCTAGGGCATCGTAACTTTGGGCAGTGGCTGGCCAAAGTTATGTCTCCGGTTGTGAAGTCGCTCAACATCCTTTTCACTCCACTCGCTCTTCCTAAAACCGAAGAACCGGAAGAGTTTGAGCAAGAACTGCTCGATTCGGTCGAAGAGTTTGGCGAGACCATTGTTCGCGAGATTATGGTTCCGCGAATCGACATGGCCACCATCAGTCGAGACTCCACGCTCGAACAAGCGATGAAAGTGTTCCTTGAGCGCGGTTATTCACGACTTCCGGTGACCGGAAAGAACGTGGATGACGTTGTTGGAGTCCTCTACCTGAAGGATGTTGCCCGCCTCATGTATCAGGGCGAACTGACGGGTAAAGACGTTGTGTCAGTTGCACGTAAACCAATCTTCATTCCGGAGTCGAAGCCGGTCGATGATCTCCTTCGTGAGATGCAGATTTCCGCCACTCACATCGCGATCATCATCGACGAATACGGCGGCGTAGCTGGCGTGGCAACTATGGAAGACGTCATCGAAGAAATCGTTGGCGACATCGCAGACGAGTACGACAAAGAGGTGCCAGACATCGAAGAGATCGAGCTCGGCAAGTTCCGGGTCGCCGCTCGTTGCCCGCTTTTTGATCTTGGTGAGCAGTTCGGTATCGAACTAGAGGACGAAGACGTAGACACCGTTGGCGGTCTGCTGACTAAGGAACTCGAGAGGCTACCTAATCGGGGGGACTCAGTCACTTACAACGGCCTAATTTTCACAGCCGACCGCATCGAGGGTCGAAGAAAACGTCTGATTACCGTTTTGGTTCAGGCAAGTGCCTCGCTAGAAGAGTCTCAGGAGGCTTTTGAATGACGTTTCGCAGTGGTTTCGCTACCTTCGTTGGTAGACCAAATGTCGGTAAATCAACCCTGACCAATGCCTTGGTTGGTGAAAAGATCGCCATCACCAGCGCAAAGCCCCAGACCACGAGGCGACTCATTAGGGGAATCGTTCACCGCGAAGACGGTCAAATTGTCTTGGTGGATACGCCGGGACTTCACAGACCTCGAACCCTGCTGGGTCAACGGCTAAATGACTTGGTCGGTTCAACCCTTTCGGATGTCGATGTGATCGGGTTTTGCCTACCCGCAAATGAAAAACTCGGCCCGGGCGACGCATTTATCAACGAGCAGCTCGGAGAGTTCAGGCGCGCCAAACTCATAGCCGTGGTAACCAAGACTGAACTAGTCAGCCGCGACCAGTTGGCCGCGAAACTTTTCGAGGTTTCGCAAATGCGCGACTGGGCCGCTGTGGTTCCAGTTTCGGCTCTGGCAAACCGTCAACTTGATGACCTAGGTAAAGTCATCACCGAACTGCTTCCTGAGTCTGAGGCACTTTACCCTCGCGATGCCGTTACCGACGAGAGCGTCGAGGCGCGCATCTGCGAACTGATTCGCGAGTCTGCGCTCGAAGGTGTACACGACGAACTACCGCACTCATTAGCCGTCACAATCGACGAGATGAACGAGCGCGAAGACGGTTCGATGATCGACATTCACGCGAATGTTTGGGTCGAACGTGACTCACAAAAGGGAATCATCATCGGCCACGCGGGCTCTCGACTGAAGGCCGTCGGTGCTGCCTCACGAAAAGAAATCGAAGCGCTGCTTGGCAAAAGAGTTTTCCTAGGTTTACGTGTGAAGGTAGCCCAGGACTGGCAACGCGACCCCAAGCAACTTGGCAAACTCGGTTTTTAGGGGCTACCCTGAAGGGGTGTCCAACTTGCTCCTGCTTAGTGGCCGCGGCGAGGCCTAACCCGGCCTTCCTCGCTGCGGTGCGTTCTGCTGGCTGAATACCCACACTTTTATCAGGAGCTCCTAATGGAAAACACCCAAAAACCCTCTTCTATGCCGGTGCATAAGTACCAGCCGTTTCACGAGCAAATCGTCGTTGATCTTCCCGATCGCACCTGGCCATCAAAACGAATCACGGATGCGCCGCGCTGGTGTGCCGTTGATCTTCGTGATGGGAACCAGGCTCTCATTGACCCAATGAGCCCAGAGCGCAAGTTGAAGATGTTCAAGCTGCTGGTTCGCATGGGCTACAAAGAGATCGAAGTTGGCTTCCCAAGCGCAAGCCAAACTGACTTTGATTTCGTCCGCGAATTGATCGAGGGTGGCCACATTCCCGATGACGTGACCATTCAGGTTTTGACTCAAGCTCGAGATCACCTAATCGAACGCACCTATGAGTCGATCAAGGGCTCGAAGAAGGCTATCGTCCACTTCTACAACTCAACCTCGGTTCTGCAACGTCGCGTGGTTTTTGGTCAGGACAAAGAAGGCATCACGGCAATCGCACTACACGCTGCAAAGAAATGCCTTGAACTTGAAGCCACGGTTCCCGGCACGCAGGTTTTCTACGAGTACTCACCTGAGAGCTACACAGGCACAGAGCTTGAATACGCGCTTGAGGTTTGCAACAAGGTGATCGAGGTTATTGCTCCAACACCCGATCGCAAGATGGTTATCAACCTTCCAGCCACCGTCGAAATGGCTACTCCGAACGTTTACGCCGACTCAATCGAATGGATGAGTCGTCGACTTTCGAGGAGAGACAGCGTCCTACTGTCTTTGCACCCGCACAACGACCGGGGTACCGGTGTCGCAGCCGCCGAGCTTGGTTACCTTGCAGGTGCTGATCGAATCGAAGGCTGTCTCTTCGGTAATGGTGAGCGCACAGGAAATGTCGATCTGGTGACACTAGGACTCAATCTCTTCAGCCAGGGCATCGACCCTCACATTGATTTCAGCGATCTAGATGAAATCAAGCGAACCGTTGAATACTGCAACCAACTTCCTGTTCATGAGCGCAGCCCTTACGGCGGAGACCTTGTTTACACCGCGTTTTCGGGTTCTCACCAGGACGCAATCAAGAAAGGCTTCGAGTCCATGCAAAAGGACGCCGAGGCTAAGGGTGTCACTGTCGACGAACTGGTCTGGGCTGTGCCTTACCTACCGATTGACCCGAAAGACGTTGGAAGGTCTTACGAGGCCGTTATTCGCGTGAACTCACAGTCTGGCAAGGGTGGAGTCGCTTACCTTCTGAAGACCGATCACAGCCTCGACCTGCCACGAAAATTGCAGATCGAGTTCTCCAGAGTGGTTCAGAACAAGACGGACTCCGACGGTGGCGAGGTTACCAGCGAAGCTCTATGGAACATTTTCACCGACGAGTACTTGCCGAGCACTGACCCTGCAAACAAGTGGGGAAGGTTCGAACTTCGTCGCATGCGCACAGAGAGTGACATGGATGGCGTCGTCAACCTCGATGTCGTTTTGCGCGACGGAACAGGTGAAGCGAGTGTTCAGGGAACAGGTAACGGACCTGTCTCGGCTTTTATCAATGTTCTCGAGCAGCTCGGCGTTCAGGTGCGCTTGCTTGACTACGTCGAACACACGCTAAGCGCCGGCGGAGACGCCCAGGCTGCCGCCTACATCGAACTCGTGGTTGCCGACGAGACCCTATGGGGTGTCGGTATCGATGGTGACATCGCGACCGCTTCGCTAAAGGCCCTGATTTCGGGTGTCAACCGCGCAATTCGCTCCTAGTGCCTAGATACTAGGTCTATGCCCCTTTACCGTGATGAAGCCGTTGTGCTTCGCACGCACAAGCTGGGCGAAGCGGACCGAATTGTGACCATGTTGTCGCACTACAACGGGATCGTTCGCGCCGTAGCCAAAGGTGTGCGGAAGACAGGGTCAAAGTTCGGCGCCAGGTTAGAACCTTTCATGGTTGTCGACGTTCAGCTTTACGAAGGCCGAAACCTAGACACGGTTAGCCAGGTCGAGACTCTCAACTCCTTCGGCGCCGACATCATCAAGGACTACGCCGCTTATACGGCCGCCACCGCAATGGTCGAGACTGCCGAAAAACTCACCGGTGAACTCTCGACTCCACAGCAGTACATCCTGCTGGTAGGCGGACTTCGCTCGCTTGCGCGTCAAGAACATGACAGCAGCATGATTTTGGATTCGTACCTTCTCCGTGCTCTATCGGTGGCAGGTTGGGCGCCAAACTTTGCCGATTGCGCGATTTGCTCGATGCCAGGACCGCATCGAGCCTTCGTGCTTCAACTCGGAGGGGTTGCCTGTTCCGACTGCAAACCCGCGGGTGCCGCGAGTTTGAGTGACGAAACGGCTGCGCTTTTAGGAGCTTTGCTCGCAGGGGATTGGCAGGTTGTTGACTCTTCGAGCGAATCTGCGCGGTCAAGTGCGGCCGGTGTCGTCGCCGCTTATAGTCAATGGCACATCGAGCGCGGGCTAAAATCGCTACAGCATGTCGAACGTACCTAAATTTGCCGAAGTGCCTACGCACATTGCCATCGTCATGGACGGCAATGGTCGTTGGGCAAATTCTCGTGGCCTGACTCGAGTCGAAGGGCACAAGGCCGGTGAGGCAGCGCTACTCGATGTAGTGGAAGGCGCGATCCAAGCAGGGGTCAAGTATCTAACCGTGTACGCGTTCTCGACCGAGAACTGGAAGAGATCGCCCGAGGAAGTCAGATTCCTCATGGGCTTCAACCGTGAAGTGCTTCGTAAACGTCGTGATTTGCTAAATGAGTGGGGCGTTCGAATTCGTTGGTCTGGCAGACGGCCACGTCTGTGGTCTTCGGTTGTAAATGAGCTGCAGGATGCCGAGCGCTTGACTGCGAAAAACAACACTCTGACGCTGACCATGTGTGTGAATTACGGATCGCGAATCGAATTGGTCGATGCAGTAAACAAAATCACCGAGGACGTTGCCGCCGGAAGAATCAAGGCCGGTGCCGTAACCGAGAAGACAATTCAACGATATCTGTCTACCCCTGATCTGCCTGATGTTGATTTGTTCTTAAGGTCCTCGGGGGAGCAGCGTGCAAGTAACTTTCTACTTTGGCAGTCGGCCTACGCCGAGTTCATTTTTGATCAAACTCTGTGGCCCGATTTCAATCGCGAACACTTGTGGCGAGCCATCGAGGAATACGGGAATCGTCACCGTCGATTCGGCGGTGCTGTTGACAAGCCCAAAAAGGGTTCCACCAAGTAAAATAAAGAGTTCACGCCCCGCATCCAGCGAGGCGTAGACATGGAGTCAAAGTGGCCACACCAAATCGTCTCGATTCAGTAATCTCTCTAGCAAAACGGCGCGGATTCGTATTTCCGGCCGGCGAAATCTACGGCGGAACCCGTTCTGCCTGGGATTACGGACCTCTAGGTGTTGAGCTCAAAGAAAACATCAAACGTCAGTGGTGGCGCACAGTCGTCAACTCTCGCGAAGACGTTGTCGGTCTTGACTCCTCGGTGATTCTGCCGCGCAAGGTTTGGGAGTCTTCCGGTCACGTCCGTGAGTTTGTAGACCCGCTAATCGAGTGCACCAGTTGCCACAAGCGCTTCCGTGCCGACCACCTCGAAGAGGCCTTCGAGGAGAAGAAGGGCCGCGCACCTTCTTCTATGTCCGAGATCGCCTGCCCAAACTGCGGCGGCAAAGACATCTGGACCGAGCCGAAGCTTTTCAACGGCCTACTTAAGACCTATCTCGGGCCAATCGAAGACGAATCAGGGCTTCACTACCTTCGCCCTGAAACAGCTCAGGGAATCTTCGTCAACTTTGCCAACGTGCTAGGCGCTGCTCGAATGAAGCCTCCTTTCGGCATCGGGCAGATCGGAAAGTCTTTCCGCAACGAAATTACGCCTGGCAACTTCATCTTCCGAACCCGTGAGTTCGAGCAGATGGAAATGGAATTCTTCGTTGAACCTGGCACTGACGAACAGTGGCACGACTACTGGATCGAACAGCGCATGAACTGGTACACGGATCTGGGAATCAACCCAGACAACCTGCGCTTGTTCGAACACCCGAAGGAAAAGCTTTCACACTACTCGAAGCGCACCGTGGACATCGAGTACCGCTTCGGCTTCCAGGGCAGTGAGTTCGGCGAGCTCGAAGGTATTGCTAACCGCACCGACTTCGACCTCTCGATTCACAGCAAGGAGTCGGGCGTTGATCTTTCTTATTTCGATCAGGGTAAGAATGAGCGCTGGACTCCATATGTCATTGAGCCGGCTGCCGGTCTGACGCGTTCACTTATGGCGTTCCTAGTTGACGCCTACGCGGAAGACGAAGCACCTAACACCAAGGGCGGTGTGGACATCAGAACTGTACTTCGCCTCGACTACCGCCTAGCCCCAGTAAAGGCAGCTGTATTGCCTCTTTCGCGCAATGAAGACCTCTCGCCGCTAGCACGCGAGCTAGCGCAGGACCTTCGTGGCCACTGGAACATCGACTTCGATGACGCAGGAGCAATCGGTCGCCGTTACCGTCGTCAAGATGAAATCGGCACACCCTTCTGCATCACCGTGGATTTCGAATCCTTGGACGACAAGGCTGTCACCGTTCGTGAGCGCGACACCATGGCCCAAGAGCGTGTGTCTCTAGATCGCCTCAAGGGTTATCTAGCCGAGAGGTTGTTGCCCTGAGCCTTCAATACGGCAAGTTAGCCATCAAGACGCCGGTCATTCTGGCGCCTATGGCTGGCATCACCAACACCGCATTTCGCCGACTATGTCGCGAATTCGGTGGCGGTTTGTACGTATCCGAAATGGTCACATCGCGAGCTTTGGTTGAGCGCACAGAGGAATCTCTTCGTCTGGTAAGCCACCACGAGTCCGAGGACATTCGTTCGGTTCAGCTCTACGGCGTTGACCCAAAGACTATTGCGGATGCCGTAACCATGCTGGTCGCGGAAGACCGTGCAGACCATATTGACCTAAATTTCGGCTGCCCGGTTCCAAAGGTCACTCGCAAGGGCGGGGGAGCAGCGCTTCCTTGGAAACGGGATCTTTTCGGCGCAATCGTTAATGCCGCCGTGAAGGCTGCTGGTGAAATACCGGTAACCGTAAAGATGCGAAAGGGCATCGACGCAGAGCACCTAACCTATCTCGATGCCGGTAAGACAGCGCGTGATGCCGGTGTGGCCGCAGTGGCCCTGCACGGTCGTACAGCCTCTGATTACTACTCGGGCAATGCCGATTGGGGCTCGATCGCCGACCTTCGCGAGGCTCTGCCAGACGTTCAAGTGCTTGGCAATGGCGACATTTGGTCGGCGGGTGACGCTGTTCGCATGATGCGCGAGACAGGTGTTGATGGAGTAGTTGTGGGTCGCGGTTGCCTCGGTCGGCCATGGTTGTTCGGCGACCTTCAAGCCGCGTTCGACGAATATGCGGTCAACCCTAACTCGAACGCTGCAATTGATCCGATTCAGCCGACGCTAGGCGAAGTTGCAGACGCTTTTAAACGGCATGCAGAGCTACTGGTCGAGTTCTTTGAGAACGAAGACCACGCCTGCCGAGACATCCGTAAGCATGTCGCTTGGTATTTCAAGGGGTACCCGGTTGGTGGTGAGTTCCGCGCCGACCTCGCCCGAGTCGAATCGCTGGAACAAATGGACGAAATCTTGGCCCGCTTGGATCGCGAGCAACCCTATCCTGGCGAAGAAGCCGAAGGCCCGCGCGGCCGCCTCGGTGGCGCTAAAGTCTGCGCCTTGCCAGAGAATTGGTTGCAAAGCCAAGAGCTAGTTGGCGATCAAAGGAAAATGCTTCAAGAAGCGGAGCTAGGGGTGTCAGGCGGATGATCGAAACACCAGCTGGATACGAATCGACCGATGAAGAGCGTTTCTTAGCCGAAAGCCGAGAGGGTACCAAGCGCCGAGGAGAGTTCGCCAGAGACAGAGCGCGAGTGTTGCACTCTTCTGCGCTACGTCGCCTCGGAGCAAAGACACAGGTTTTGAGCCCTAGCGGTGGCGATTTCGCTCGTACTCGACTCACGCACTCCCTCGAAGTTGCGCAGGTCGGTCGCGAGATGGCTCTAGAACTCGGAACAGACCCTGATCTTGTCGATATGGCTTGCCTCGCGCATGACCTCGGCCACCCACCGTTCGGCCACAATGGCGAAACGGCCTTGAACAACTGGGCTAAAGACTTCGGTGGTTTTGAGGGGAACGCGCAGACGCTGAGGTTGCTAACCCGCATCGAACCAAAAGTTTTCGGTGCTGATGGTAAGTCTTTCGGGTTGAACCTTAGCCGCGCTTCCTTGGATGCCAGCTGCAAATACCCCTGGAGTCGTGAAAACGGAACCTTGCCCGACGGTGACGCAAATCCAGGTAAATTCGGCGTGTACGAAGACGACCTACCGGTCTTCAATTGGCTACGCCTTGGAGCGCTGTCACAGCAAAAATGCGTAGAGGCTCAGATCATGGATTTCGCCGATGACGTTGCGTATTCGGTTCACGACTTCGAAGATGCCATTGTCTCCGGTTTTGTTGAGCTGCCAGAAATTGCCAATCCGGCGCAGCACGATTACTTGATCGACCAAATTCAGGCGTGGGTCGGGTCCACCATCACCCGAGGCGAGCTGGAGGCTGCTTTGGAGCGGCTTCAAGAAAACGTCTACTGGCCCGTCGAGTACGAAGGCTCGGGTCGCGACCTCGGACGCCTTAAGAATTTGACCTCTGCACTGATCGGCTCATTTGTGGGGAGGGCCACGGAGGCCACTCTCGCAGCCAACAGTTCGCGAATCACTCGGTACAACGCTCATGTCATCACACCAGTCGAAGTTAGAGCGGAAATCGCCGTGCTCAAAGGCCTGGTGTCGGTCTTCCTGATGTCCAAGGCGTCGCGACGACCTTTTTACGAGTGGCAACGAGCATTGCTCACAGAGCTCTGCGACGCTTTGTTAAAGGCAAATGGCGGACACCTTGATGCCTACTCCAAAGCAGCGTGGTTGCAGGCGCGTGACGAATCTGCGCAACGCCGTGTGATCGTCGACCAGGTTGCTTCGCTAACCGATCAGAGCGCACTAACGCTGCACAATCGCCTGTTTGGCTCGGCATCCTAGGATGAGTGCATGGCTGGCCGAATAAAAGATAGCGATAAAGAGGAGCTCAAGGCTCGCATCAACATCGCCGATGTCGTCGGTGATTACGTCGCTCTAAAGCCAGCCGGTGGTGGCAGCTACAAGGG
>JACCDJ010077978.1_pt1 | contig 10557 bp, 9 predicted proteins | sample 7444481 | NCBI WGS metagenome assembly JACCDJ01 (sample SAMN15323435, study PRJNA562643) | freshwater metagenome | isolation source: river surface water | place: USA:Blue River Watershed | collected 2017-08-15 | reverse complement strand
TAGATTACAAATTCCTTAGATCTAAAGAATTCTCGTTCCCATCAGGAACAGGGCGTAAGGGTAGCAAGAGGGGGGCGGATTGAGCCAATCCGCAGGATAGGAGTGCCAGCCCTCGGATTTTTACGCGTAAAAAATGCGCTGTGAGGTGCCAGACAGCAGAACTCGATGAGAGCGCATTCAACTCGGCGCAGACTATGAAGTGAGTTAGTAGAGCAACTAAGAAACGGCAGAGTCACATCAATGAATGCGTTAGATCTCGCACGTTGGCAATTCGCCATCACAACTGTTTACCACTTCCTCTTTGTCCCAATCACAATCGGTATGGGATTCCTTGTCGCAGGGCTTCAAACAGCTTGGTATCGCACCAACAAACTGAAGTACCTACGCGCCACAAAATTCTTTGGAAAACTATTCCTCATTAACTTTGCAATAGGTGTGGTCACTGGCATTGTGCAAGAGTTTCAATTCGGAATGAACTGGTCTTCATATAGTCGTTTCGTCGGAGATATCTTCGGAGCTCCTCTTGCAATGGAAGGATTACTCGCATTCTTCCTTGAGAGCACATTCCTTGGACTTTGGATCTTTGGCTGGGATCGACTTCCTAAGAAACTACACCTGGCAACTATCTGGCTCGCTTCTTTGGGCACATTACTTTCTGCCTACTTCATCCTTGCTGCGAATGCATGGATGCAACATCCGGTGGCCTACATACTCAATGCTGAAAAGCATCGCGCAGAGCTCACCAATATCATCACCGTTCTTACACAAAAAACAGCTGTTGTGACTTTCCTGCATACCATTCCATCGGCTCTTTTCACTGCTGGTGCTTTCATTGCCGGAATCTCAGCATGGCTCATCCTGAAGAAGAAGGATGTTGAGATGGCTCGACCAACGATGAAGTTGGGCCTCATTACTCTCATCATTAGCTTCATCGGAATTGGTATAACTGGCGATGTCATCGGAAAGGTGATGACCGAACAGCAACCAATGAAGATGGCAGCTGCTGAAGCGCTCTACAACACTACGGATTCAGCGCCATTCTCACTCTTTACTGTTGGAACGCTCGACGGTTCACGTTCAGTATTCCAAATTGATGTCCCTTCTGTTCTCTCGTTCTTGGCAACTGGAGATTTCAAAGCAACTGTGCAGGGAGTCAATGACCTACAAGCGCAATATGAAAATACTTACGGTCCTGGAAATTACACACCGAATATCCCACTGGCTTACTGGTCATTTAGACTCATGATTGGCTTTGGCGCACTTGCTCTCTTCCTTGCTCTCTTTACATTGTGGCGTACACGCAAAAATGGAGCGTTGCCGCAAGGCCGATGGTTCTTGCCAGCAATGATTTCACTTCCATTTATGCCACTGCTCGCAAACTCATTCGGATGGATCTTTACCGAGACAGCTCGTCAACCTTGGGCAGTGTTTGGTTTGATCAAGACTGCCGATGGAGTCAGCGCTGTGGTCTCTGCAGGAAGCGTCCTCTTCACAATGATTGTCTTCACTCTTCTCTACGGAGTGCTCGCCTTTATTGAAGTGGGACTCACTCTGAAGGTCATTAAAAACGGACCAGCAACCGAGTTGGATTATGAAAATCCTCAACTTGGCGGAAGTTCCGACAAACCACTCGTGATGTCTTACTAAGGAGGGAAGAAAATGTCATTTCAAACAACATGGTTCCTGCTGATTGCAGTTCTCTGGGTCGGCTACTTCATCCTGGAAGGTTTCGACTTCGGCGTTGGAGCTCTACTCCCATTTGTATCTCGCAACGAAGCAGATCGTCGGGCAGTACTTACAACTCTTGGACCAGTCTGGGATGGAAATGAAGTCTGGCTACTTGTAGCTGGCGGTGCAACATTTGCAGCTTTCCCAGAGTGGTACGCAACGCTCTTTAGCGGTTTCTACCTCCCACTCTTCCTCATACTCGTCTCGCTCATCGTGCGCGGTGTGGCATTCGAATACAGAAGCAAATATGGGAAAGCGCAATGGCGCCAGCGTTGGGATATTGCAATCGTCATTAGCAGCGCAGTCCCTGCACTTCTTTGGGGAGTTGCATTCGCAAATATCGTGCGCGGAGTTCCAATCAAGATGTCAGAAGCAGGAAATCTTGAATATGTGGGAGGGTTCTTTAACCTTCTCAATCCATATGCACTCCTTGGTGGAGTAGTAACGTTGACTGTATTCCTTACACACGGCGCAATTTTTCTATCGCTCAAGACTGTGGGTGGAATTCGCGAGCAGGCTCGAAAATTCGCAATCAAGATTGGACTTATAGCAGCAGTTGCAGCAGTCACATTCTTGGTCTGGACAAATCTCATGCTTCCAAAGCTCAGTTCAACCGTTCTTGCTCTCTCTACCGTTGTTGCACTCGCCTGGGTGGCAGGGCTAGTTGCAACTCTTAAGGTTCGTGAAGGTTGGGCATTCATATTCTCGGCAGTAGCAATTGCCACATTTGTTGCCGATCTCTTCTATGCGCTCTACCCACGCGTCATGCCAAGCTCTCTTGGAGCTCAATTCGATCTCACAATCACCAATGCTTCAAGCACTCAGTACACACTTAAAGTAATGACGATTGTGGCCGTCATCATGACTCCGCTAGTACTTATTTACCAGGGTTGGACTTACTGGGTATTTAGGAAGAGAGTTGGCGCGAGCCAGATTCTCCATCCAGAACGCGGTGTATTAGATACAGCAACACATATCCTGCATCAGTGAAATCTAAAGATGTGCGGCTGTTGCTCTCCCGGGGCAGCAGCCGCAAACTTTTTCTCGCCGTAGCGATTGCCGCACCAATCTCCGCAGCAATTGTGATTGCAAACGCGCTATTGCTTGGGGAAATTATCGTCGGTGTCATTTACAAACATCCCGATACGCTCCAATGGGTGGTCGTTCTTGCGGGGCTATGGATTTTTAGAGCCGCGTTTACTTCATTCTTTGAACATTGGTGCAGCAACAAGGCATCAGAGCTCAAGAATGAACTACGCACTTCTACGACATCTGCCATGGGTGAGTTTGAACCGCTGTCACCATCTGAACTTTCTGGCCTGCTCATCAAAGGCGCAAACTCGCTTGATATTTACTTGGGACGATTTCTTCCCCAACTCTTTAGCGCAGCACTGATTCCCATTGCAGTCATCGCAACAATTTTCTTCTTAGATCCGCTTTCAGCCTTTATAGCTGTACTCACACTTCCGCTCATTCCATTCTTTGGGGCTCTCATTGGGAGATACACCAGTGATTCCGTATCAAGGAAGTGGAAATCTCTCGGTTCGCTTTCTCGCTACTTCGAGGATTCGCTACAAGGTTTTCTTACCTTGAGAATTTTTGGCCGCCATCGTTCCCAAGGGGAACGAATTCAAAAGATGGGGGATCAATACACAGATGAAACGATGAGCGTTCTAAAAGTTTCATTCTTATCGGCGCTAGTGCTAGAGCTTGCTGCGACGATTTCAGTTGCACTGATCGCCGTCTCCATCGGTCTGCGTTTAGTCGATGGAAAGATTTCCTTTATCCACGGACTCACAGTTCTAATCTTGGCTCCTGAGGTGTATTTCCCACTTCGTAATGCAGCTTCCTTATTTCACGCATCTGCTGATGGAACAGAAATTCTTGAAAGACTTCAGGAAGTTGAATTAACAAAGGCGCCCCTCATCCAGCAAGAGGAGAGAGATTTTTCAACTGCTCAACTCATTGAGTGGGATAGATGGCAACTTGATATTCCGGGGGTTGCGCAATCGACTATTGCATCTGCTGCGGTGAAGCGAGGAGAAGCTCTCTTTATTGTCGGTGAATCGGGAATAGGCAAGACATCTTTTGCTGAAAATTTGTTGGGCGTTCATTTCGATTGCGAAATCAGAATCGATAGCGTGCCGCTTCGACGGGAACATGTTTCTGATTTTCAACGCAATCTAGGCTGGATACCTCAACTTCCTCAATTAGCTCCAGGATCAATTCGAGAACAATTTCAATTAGTTTCACCGGAAATCACGGATGCAGAGATAGCCGTCTTGCTTGCTGAACTTTCACTCCCCATCAATGAACTTCCTCTAGGGCTCGATAGCACCTTAGGCGGAAGCGATGAAAAGAGCGCGCAACTCTCAGGAGGACAGTTAAGAAAGGTAGCTGTCGCCCGGGCACTCATGCGTTCGCCATTTTTGATCATCGCAGATGAACCGACAGCAGATCTCGACTCTGAGAGCGCTACGGTAATCATGAACGCGCTTCGCCGAGCGGTGTCACAAGGAGCAGCGCTTATTTGCATTACCCATGAGATTGATATTGCAGGTGAAAGAGATCGCATCATTGCAGTCGAGCGGGTGAGTGCATGAAATCTCATAAGAGCCGAATGGCGATTGCAACAACTCTAGGCGCGGCAGCACTAATCGGAGGTCTTGGACTTACCATTTCGAGCGCCTGGCTGATCACCATGGCTGCACAACATCCACCTATCTTGGTTTTGAGCGTTTCCATAGTGATGGTGCGTTTCTTCGGAATATCGCGTTCAGGTGCACGTTATGCAGAGCGGATTGTCAGCCATGAGAGTGTCTTCAGAAGCCTTACAGCTATTCGCGTAAAGCTCTTTGAGAGATTGGCCGACCGCACCTCACTGATTGTGCGCGATCTCAACTCAGGAAACTATGTGAAGGCAATAGTTGATGACGTTGAACGCGCCCAGGAGTATCAACTTCGCGTGACGCTACCTCGCTATGCAGCGTTCATTTCCTTAGCTTTCGGACTTCTTCTAGCTTTCTGGATATATCCAGCGTTACTGGTCATCCTCCTGCCGGTGTCACTTGCCCTCCTTCTTGCAATTCCCTCAATCGTAAATAAGCAGTGCAGCTCGCAGTCCTTCCTCATTGAAGAGATTGAAAATCGATATGCTCGTGAGATTTCAGATGCAAACTACGGAATTACTGAAGCGCAGATCTACGGGTATAAGGATCGCTTACTCAACAAAATCCACGGCATCGAAAGAGAGATTGCCTCGGCGGAGAAAGCACTGCTTGGGACAATTAGAACTCTTCAATGTCTGACACTTCTTCTCATAGGAGTCTCGATAGTCGGAACATCTCTCCTTATGTACAACGCACGGATTGATACTGACCTACCTGCAGTAAAAATTTCTATGGCGATCTTCCTGCCTCTTGTCGCCTTTGAAGGAATTACTAACTGGTATCCCAACCTATTTATCTCTGGAAAGTTACTACGCGCACAACGCTCTATTGATTCACTGGTGAATGAGTCAGGAGCTCGTAGTGTTGGCATCGCTCTTGGCCCAGTCACTTCTGATCTCAGAATCGATTCTGCAACCGTTGCGTGGGATAGAGCCTTCATGGTCCCGGTCACTGCGCAAGTAAGAAGCGGAGAAGTTCTCGTTATCCGCGGGAAGAGTGGATCAGGTAAATCCACGCTCGCCTTAGCACTTGTTGGGCTACTTCCGTATAAGGGAAGTATCACTCTTGGCGGTGTAGAAGTTCGCGATTTCTCAGATCTTCATACTTACATTTCAGCATCTCTTCAACGCGGTCATATCTTTAACACTTCGCTGCGTGAAAATCTGAAGATTGCTAATCCTGATGCATCCGATGCTGAAATCCAACGGATTCTGACACTGCTTGAACTTGAAGCGATATCTCTCGATGAAGTTGTCGGTGAATTTGGGAGACCACTTTCAGGCGGAGAAGCCAAGCGAGTTGGGGTAGCACGGGCGCTGCTATCTCAAGCGCCAGTAGTTCTGCTCGATGAGCCGACCGAACATCTTGACCACCAACTTGCTGAACGTCTTGAAACCAGAATTGCGCAAGAGTGTCGAGATAAATCACTGATCGTCATCACACACTCTGGATGGGCCAAATCCACTCGAACGGTGCTAATCGAGAGAGAATAAGCACATGGCCACCCTCGACTCTAAGTTAGTTGGAGTCTTGGGCGATCGGACTACAAAGGTGCTGAAAGATCTCTACGGCTACACAACGGTGGGGGATTTGCTCCATCACTATCCACGCCGCTATTTAGTTCGTGGAGAGTTATCGAATATCTCTGAACTCAACGAAGGTGATGAAGTCACCATCCTCGCTGAAGTCTTTAGCGCTACAAGTAGACGCCTGCATGCGCGCAAGGGAAATATTCTTGAAGTAATCGTTACTGACGGATCTGCCAAACTCTCGCTTACCTTCTTTAATCAAGCATGGCGCGAGAAGGATTTGAAAGTGGGCAAGCAAGGACTCTTCGCTGGCAAGGTTGGAGTCTTTAACGGCAAACGCCAACTCGCACATCCCGATTACGAACTTATCGCAGACGGCAATGATGTTGATGCAGCCGTTGAAGGTTTTGCCGGAAAGTATCTACCGATGTATCCAGCCAGCGCGAAGATGCCATCCTGGAAAATTGCACAATGTATCGAACTGGCTATTGGAGCACTCGATGAAGTTCCCGATTACCTTCCGGAATCTGTTCGAGAAAAATATGGATATCCCACTCTTCACCAAGCACTGGTGCAATTACATAACCCAGTAGATCTCGATAGCGCAGAAAAGGCACGACAAAGACTTACCTTTGATGAAGCTTTTATGCTCCAACTCCTTCTGCTTACACGAAGAAAAGAGCTGAAGAATCTGGATGCAGTAGCTCGCCCTGCACAAGCAGGTGGGCTTCTCGAAGCATTCGATGCATCTCTGCCCTTTGAACTTACAGCAGGACAGAGAAGCGTTGCAGAAGAAATTGCTCATGATCTAGCGCAACCACATCCGATGCACCGATTACTACAAGGTGAAGTTGGTTCGGGAAAGACAGTCGTAGCACTTCGCGCCATGCTCTCGGTTATTGATAACGGGGGACAAGCAGCACTTCTTGCACCCACAGAAGTTCTTGCTGCTCAGCACCTTCGCACAATGCAGAAATTATTGGGGCCACTTGCACAAGGCGGAATGCTTGGTGGTTCTGAAACTGCAACGCAGGTAACTCTTATTACGGGTTCTCAAAATGCGGCGTCTCGTAAAGAAGCTTTGGCACTTGCGGCATCAGGAGCTGCTGGAATTGTGATTGGAACACATGCACTTCTTGGCGAGAGCGTTGCATTTAAAGATTTGGGGCTCATCGTTGTTGATGAGCAACATAGATTTGGCGTGGAACAACGTGATGCGCTGAAGAGTAAAGCAACCAATCCGCCACATCTACTTGTTATGACTGCAACGCCAATTCCACGAACTGTTGCGATGACCGTCTTTGGCGATCTTGATGTTTCAACCCTGCGCGAACTTCCTTTGGGCAGACAGCCCATCACAACTCACGTAGTACCCGTTCTAGAAAAACCAGGGTTCCTTGAGCGAGCATGGGAGCGCATCAAAGAAGAAGTTTCACAGGGACATCAGGCTTACATTGTCGCGCCACGTATTGCTGCTGGAACTCCCGAAGATAGCGATATGGATTTCTTGATGGGAGAAAGTTCAGCTGAGATTGCATCCGTCGAAGAACTCGGCCCATTACTTTCAGGGGGAGCGCTTCAAGGTGTCAAAGTTGCACCTCTGCACGGTCGCCAGAGCGCTGAGCTCAAAGATTCGACGATGCAGGCCTTTGCTAATAAGGAGATTGATGTGCTGATCTCCACCACTGTCATCGAGGTCGGCGTCGATGTTCCCAATGCCACAGTGATGGTGATTATGGATGCCGACCGATTCGGAGTCTCTCAATTGCACCAACTACGTGGTCGCGTAGGCCGTGGAACTTCACCAGGGCTTTGTCTGCTCGTCACCAGTGCTGAAGCTGAAAGTTCAGCGCGAATCCGACTCGATGCTGTTGCTGGAACTCTGGATGGCTTTGAACTTTCACGTATTGATCTCGAACAACGCCGTGAAGGCGATGTACTTGGTGCAAGCCAATCAGGATCGCGTTCGCATCTACGCCTGCTTCGAGTCTTGCGCGATGAATCGATGATTGAAGAAGCACGCATTGATGCATCTACAATTCTCGAATCAGGAATTACTCAGTACCCACTTCTTGCCACAGAGCTTGCACAAATCCAAGCTGATGCTGCGGCCGAATATATAGATAAGGCATAGAGATGCGAATCATTGCAGGGCTTGCAAAAGGTCGCACAATTGACGCTGTTTCATCCTCAACACGACCTACATCAGATCGTGCCCGCGAGGCGCTCTTCTCAACTCTTGCATCCGAATTCGGAAGTTTTGAAGATCTTCATGTGCTCGATCTCTATGCAGGCACAGGAGCGATTGCACTCGAAGCCCTGTCGCGAGGAGCTGCAATTGTGCACGCAGTTGAGAAAGATGATGCAGCCGCAAAGGCAATCACCAGCAATCACGAAAATCTAAAGACAGCACATTGCCCAGGGATATTTCACTTATATGCAATGAGCGTTCATCGATTCTTGCAAGATAAAGCTGCGCAGCCATATCACTTCATCTATATCGACCCACCTTATGAGGTTGATGATCTTGATGTAGTTGAAAATCTCATTCAATTACGTGATGGCGGATATTTACATCCGCAGGCACTTATTGCAGTAGAACGAAATTCACGAGTAAAAGAGATTTCGTGGCCTGATGGCATGGAAGCGTTACGCGAAAAAAATTACGGCCAAGCCACAATCTTTTACGGAATTCCCACGCTGGCAGATGGCGAGAATGGATAACCGCCCTAATCATTGCTAGCGTTTGCACCATGAAACGCGCTGTGTGCCCAGGATCCTTTGATCCCATCACCTTTGGCCACCTCGACATTATTGAGCGCGCCAGTGGCCAGTTTGATGAAGTTATCGTCGCAGTATTCGTTAATCGCAATAAATCCGGCCTCTTCTCTGTAGAAGAGCGTATGGCAATGATCTCTGAAAATGTACAGAAGTTTCCTAACGTTCGCGTGGATTCAGGAAGCGGACTGCTTGTTGAATATTGCAAGAAGAACGGTGTTCAGGCAATCGTCAAAGGACTTCGCGCAGTAACAGACTTCGATTACGAACTTCAAATGGCACAAGTTCACATTCAGGCATCAGGTGTGGAAACCATGTTTATGGCAACCTCACCTACTCATTCATTCCTCTCTTCTTCAATCGTTAAGGAGCTCGCACATTACGGTGGCGATGTCTCTTCAATGGTTCCGGCAAATGTCAATGCAGCACTCAAAGCACGAGCAGGAGTACAGAAATGACGATGGATTCAATCGAAAAACTCAACACAGCAATCGCAATTGTCGAAGAAGCTCGAGGCGTCCCGCTATCTGCATCCTGTGTGGTTCACCGTGGTGAGATGCTCGAAATCCTTGAAGGTGCTCGCGATGTCCTTCCTGCAGATCTTTCAGGAGCGGAAGACATCATCGCAAAGCGCGACCAGATCATCGAAGAAGGTCGCTCCAGCGCTGAATCCATGATTGCAACTGCTCGTGAAGATGTCGCTCGCATGGTCGAACAGACTTCTATCGTTCAAGCTGCTCGCGATGAGGCACAGCGCATTCTTGATGAAGCGCGTGATATTGCTGAAGATGAACGACGCGAAGTTGAGGCATATATCGATGGTCGCCTCGCTACTCTTGAAGTAATTCTCAACAAGACGATGGAAGCAGTCGCTCGCGGCCGCGAACGACTTGAAGGCGCTGACGATAAAGACGTTCTTTCGCAGCTCAATGCAGATGACTAAGAAACCCAACCCATTCCTTCTTAATACTCACGAACTTCCTCGCCGCGCGGGGGAGATGAAGGAGTATCAGCTTGATATTGAAGCCAATGCGCGTATCGGCGTTCCACTTATTGCCGTTCCCGAAGGTGATGTCATCGAAGCTGACGTTCGCCTTGAATCAGTAACAGAAGGAGTTCTGGTCAGTGCAGATATCTACGCTGTTGCTATCGGAGAATGCATTCGCTGCCTCGATACCGTCGAGCAAGTTGTAGAACGAAAGATCCAGGAGCTCTATCGCTACGAACCGACCAATGAAAAGGGTCGTAAGAAGCGTCGTGAAGAAGATGACATTGATCTTGATGTAGAAGATGAACTTCAGATGGAGGGCGACCTCATGAACCTGGAGATTCCCATCATCGATGCCATCATCCTGGCCCTTCCAGTCAATCCGCTCTGTTCGCAGGAGTGCCTTGGCCTCTGTCCCGATTGCGGCGAGAAGTGGGAGACCCTGCCCGAGGACCATGCCCACGAGGTGGTCGATGCCCGCTGGTCAGGCCTTGAAAAGCTCGATTTTGGCAAAACCGAGAAATAAGCGATACTTACCCCATCGCAACACCTGCAACAAATCTAGATTTGTAGCCCAAGATTAAGGACGATTACCGTGCCAGTACCAAAGCGAAAGATGTCTCGTTCGAAGACACGTTCACGTCGTAGCATGTGGAAGACAACTGCAGCGGCAATCTCAACCTGCCCACAGTGCCAGGCGCCAAAGCTCAACCACGTTGCATGTCCTACATGCGGTACATACAACCGCCGTCAGGTTCTCGAGGTCTGATCTGTTCTCAAAACTTCTTGAGCAATTAGGCGTTGAACTTTCTCCTGAACTGCTCGAGTTAGCTTTTACCCATCGCTCTTTTGCGTATGAAACAGG
>JACCDJ010236897.1_pt1 | contig 10565 bp, 20 predicted proteins | sample 7444481 | NCBI WGS metagenome assembly JACCDJ01 (sample SAMN15323435, study PRJNA562643) | freshwater metagenome | isolation source: river surface water | place: USA:Blue River Watershed | collected 2017-08-15 | reverse complement strand
GTACAAAGAGTACGCCCCCATAGGTAAGGCGTACAAAAAGAAGGTGCATCAACGTAAACAAGAGTCGAAGAAGATTGCGCGTGAAGCGAAGAAGGCGGTCGAGGCAGGGCTGGCTTCTCTCAAAGTCACTTCACTATCAACATCTTCTTCCCCTGTCGCGCCCGCAGCAACCACGTTTGACCCCGATGCCATGCTTGCCAGCCTTTCCTTCCCGCAAGTCATGGCGCTGTACAAGAAAATTAAACTGATGATTGGAGAAGTTTGATGAACGATTTTATGGACTTGACTGAAGAACAAAAAACAGAAGTCGATAACATTTTTAAACGGGCACTTGATCTATCGTCCAAACTGGCTGCGGTAATTAACGGAGAACACCCTGCTACACAATCAGGCGCGGTGGTATTTGTTATGGCTGCGGTAGTGGCAAGAGACGTGGAGAACCAAAGGTTCGAAGATGCAGAAGCCGCTATAGCACACTACATTGAAGGTGTTCGTGCCGTGTTGGAAGATCAGTCCGCTGTGAGCTTACAGCGCACAAAAGAACTGAAAGAACTCCAATGAGGTACTGGGTCTATGACGAAGACGGCAAACTCTTTCGGAAGTTCGAGTACCGAGACAACGCCGTCAAATTCCTACAGAAGGGCTGGAAGATGGTGATCAAGCCCGAAGTCAAACAAGAAAAACCGGCGGCACCTGCGCCGGAAACACATGGAGAAGCCAGATGGTAAATCAAACAAAAGCATTTCCCACAGGAACTGGATGGAACCACGAAGGAAATTGGGTAGGTTGTGACCACGAAGGCATGGACTTGCGCGATTACTTTGCGGCAAAGGCGATGCAAGGCAACATCGCTTCGTGCCCGACAGGGGATTACCTTGACATAGTGTTATGCGCAAAGTGGGCGTATGAGATGGCAGACGCGATGATGAAAGCGAGGGGGATCGACAATGAGCGTCAAGTATAGAGCGCATCAGCTGGCTGACCAGCTTCTGCACATGCCACGAAACGAGGATGACATCGAAGCCGCCAAGCTGTTACGGCAGATGGCTGAGGTGTACGAAGCGGCGCGTGACGTTGTGCTTGCCAAAACCCACGAGCAAAGCAAGGCAGCATATGCCGAGCTCATAGACATCTTCAAGGGGAAGAAGAATGATTGATCTTGCAATGCTGTTCTTGGTGTTGGCTGGCGTGCTGATCGGCGCTGGCATAACGGTTGCGGTGTCTGGTTGGATCACATACAAAACACTAATGGAGAAGCGATGAAATTTTGTACCGGTTGTCAGATGACTCGCCCGTTAGAGGGCGGGCAGGTACAAAGGAGAGGAACGGTTAACCGCTGGATTTGCGTGTCTTGCCTTGAGAGACGAAGTATCAGCCCATACGCAAGGAGCGAATTCAATGACACCCGAGGCCAAAGTCAAACAAAAAGTAAGGAGACTGCTTGATGCAATGGAAATTTATTACTTTTTTCCTCCTGCTAATGGTTACGGTAGGGCTGGTATACCTGACATTATTCTGTGCCATGCAGGTCTATTCGGAGCTGTTGAATGCAAAGCGGGAAAGGGACAACTTACAGCACTACAGGAAAGGGAATTGGACAAGATCAACGCCGCCGGAGGATTCACTTTCGTCGCTCGTGAAGACAACTTGGAGGAACTCAGATGGGCAATGACAAAGCATTTTTCGATCGTGTAGCCTCGATGTCTGAAGAAGCACAAGAACACTTCAAAGAAGTCATTGAAGCGCTGTCTGAGTGCTACGAAAAAGAGTCTGATGTGCAGGCGGTAGTCATCATTGCGAAAGAAGGGTTTCCGGTTGTAAAGATTCGGACAATCAACCTGTCGGAGATGGAGTCGGCCAGCAAGTTGCAGATGGCGTTGGACTGCTTCACGGAAATGAACATGGCAGATGCACCGCCACGAGAACAGTTCAACTAGGAGCGCACATGACAAAAGAAGACATCATCCGCATGGCGCGGGAAGTGTGGGGCGATGACAGCGGCAAACCGTGGCACGAATCTGCGGTGACGCATCTGGAAGCATTTGCCAAGCTAGTCGCAGCAGCCGAGCGCGAGCGTTTGAAATGGGATGGCCTGCACAGCTGTCATCCTGAATGTGATCGTCCTGCTTGTGTGCATACGAGGAAGGCAGTGGAGGCTGAAAGAGAGGCGTGTGCTGTCATTGCATTTAACGCAAAGACATACATCGAAGCAGCAAACGCTATCCGCGCAAGGGGGCAGGGATGATCATACTGTTTGATTTTCTTCTTGGCGTGCTGTTTGGGTTCCTCTTGGTTTTCTTATGGGGGTTTTTCAGCGCATGGTGGAGGGACATGAAATGACCGACAAACTACGAGAAGCGGCGCAGATGGCGCTGGATGCGTTGGAATATGCCGAACAAAACCACGGTGGGGATGATTGTTATTTCGACGCAATTGAAGCCCTTCGCGCAGCACTAGCGCAGCCAGAGCAGGAGCCGGTGGCGTGGGTGTATCAACATAAAGATACCGGATTGACCATGTGCGTGCTCGTCCAGCAGGTTGAATCGGGATTCGAAAAGAACAATCCTCGCTGGCAGAAAAGCACACCACTCTACACCGCCCCACCACAGCCTGAACCGGTGGCAACTCTGTTTGGTTCTCTGCCTGTGTATGACGTACCACCGAAGCAAGAGCCGGTGGCGTGGAGAACTTTTGATGGCGAGGGTGGTTACGAGTTCCGCAGCTATGAGATGAATGAGAACTACGCCGAAGATTGGGCGCAGCGTAATCCTAATCATAAAGGATGGGTGGAGCCTTTGTACAAAGACCCAACACCGTGTCAGACCTGTGAGTCACTCGCCCGTACAGTGATGATGGATCAAACATCGCACGACACCGCCCCACCACAGCGCAAGTTTATAGGGCTGACGGATGAGGAAATTGAAGATGCCTGCTGGACGGAAGTAGACCAGCGCATGCGTTCATTTGCCCGAGCCATCGAAGCCAAGTTGAAGGAGAAGAACACATGAAGAATCTGAAATCAGTAAAAGACACGAACGACTTACTGAAGCTGTTATCAGAACTACCCAAACCCAACGAGAACAACACAGCCAAAGCGTTCGACGACAAGCCGAAGAAGGAATGGCACCGCGCTCCTTCAGATGTACGGTCTTCCGGGCGCGTCAATAGAACAAAAGGAAAATAATGGGCAAGCCCTACAAACGCATACTAACGATCGATTTCGAAACACGGTGGGACAGCAAGGAGTACACGCTGTCCAAGCTGACAACGGAGGAGTACATACGTCATGAAAAATTCAAAGCATTCGGTGCGTGCATCAGTGAGTTCGGCAGCGGCAAGCCAATCCAGTGGTACGGATACAAAGAGCTTCCACGAATCCTTGCTCTGTATGATTGGAGTACCACTGCCGTGCTTGCTCATAACGCTCAGTTTGATGTCTCTATCTTGGAGTGGGTTTACGGTTGTCACCCTGTATTTATTTTTGACACTCTCAGTATGGCCCGTGCTCTCAGGGGTGTGGAAGTTGGCAACTCGTTAGCCAAGCTCGCAGAAGTCTTTGAGCTGCCAGCCAAAGGACGTGCGGTGCACAGTACTGACGGGATGCAAGAGATCAACTTCGAGATCGAGAAAGAGCTTGCTGCGTACTGCCAGCATGATGTGTTCCTGTGCGAAGAAATATTCAAGCGCCTCTATGAGGGATACCCCAAGTCAGAGCTGCGCTTGATCGACATGACCCTAAAAATGTACACAAGGCCACAACTGGTGCTCGATAAAGAGATGCTGGTCAAGGCCATAGACGAGGAGAAGGAGAGCCGTGAAGCGCTTTTGGAGAAACTTGGCGTGGATGATGAGACGCTGGCAAGCAACCCTAAGTTTGCGAAGCTTCTTGTTAAGCTTGAATGTGCGGTACCGTATAAGAAAAGCAAGACGACGGGTAAGCAAACTTTGGCGCTCGCCAAAAACGACGCCCTGTTCCAAGCACTACTTCATGGTGAGCGAGAAAACGTACGCCTCTTGTGTGAGGCACGACTGCGAGTCAAGTCTACAACTGAGCGAACACGAGCGCAGCGCTTCCTTGACATATGCGAACGTGGAACCTTACCAGTACCGCTCTCGTACTACGGTGCCAAGTCAGGACGATGGACAGCAGCAAAAGGCAGCGCGATAAACATGCAGAACCTAAAGCGTGGGTCGTTTCTGCGCAACGCAATCATGGCACCCGAAGGGTACGTCGTGGTGGCGGGTGACTTGTCGCAGATCGAGCCGCGTGTGTTGGCGTGGATGTCGGACTACAACGAGCTGCTGATGATCTTTAAGTCGGGCAAGGATGCGTACGCACAGTTCGGCGCGCAGATGTTCAACATACCCGGCTTGAACAAAGACGAGCACCCTGACCTGCGTCAGTCGGCCAAGTCGGCGCTGCTGGGCTGCGGCTATGGGTTAGGCTGGGCGAGCTTCGCTACGCAGCTTCTGGTGGGCTTCCTCGGCGCGCCGCCTGTCCGGTACGACATGGCGTTTGCCAAAAAGCTTGGGGTGACACGTGAGTACATCGACAAGTTCCTGTCGTGGGAAGACAATGTTGTCAAACTGGAAGCCATCCCGCACACCTGCACAACCAAAGAACTCTTGATTCATGCAGTGGCATCCAAGAAGATCATCGACATCTATCGAGCCACGGCGCACCCGGTTACTACCTTCTGGGACATGTGCTCAAACCTGCTGGTTCGCAGCCTTGTCGGTGGGGAAGAGTTCCGGTATAAATGTGTGACATTCCGCAAGGGGGAGATCGAGCTGCCCAATGGCATGAAGCTTCTGTATCCTGACTTGCGCCAAGACAAAGAGAAGAACTGGGTGTATGGCGAGGACGAGACCAAGCTGTATGCCGGGAAGATAACGAACAACATTATTCAGGCGCTGGCAAGGATTGTCATGACTGATGGCATGTTGCGCGTGAACAAGCGCTATCCCGTAGTTGGGACTGTGCACGATGAACTATGGACGCTCGCACCTGAAGAGGAAGCTGAAGAAGCAACGAAGTGGGTGTGGGATCAAATGGTAATGGAGCCCTCATACATGCCGGGGATTCCATTGAACTCAGAAGTCGGCTACAACCGACGCTATGGCATGGCTAAGAAATAAGGAGAAGCATTTGAACAAAGCAAACCGAGCGCGTAGAGCGCCCTTACAACCGTTCCCTCGAAGTATACGCGTGGGCAACAAGCGGTACTCGATCGATCTGATCGAGTCCATGCTGAACAAAGGGGAGATGGCAAAAGTATTTTACGAACAGGGCAAGATCGTCATCGGTAAGCGCAGCAGTTTGAATGGCCGTAGGTTTTCGAAAGCAAACTTGCGCGAGTCATTTTTCCACGAACTGGTGCACGCAATCCTGTATGACATGAATGCACACAAACTAAACAGAGACGAAGAGTTTGTAACTGAGTTCTCACAACGATTGTCACAAGCGCTTACAAAGGTTGAATTCACATGAACAAAGTCGTCTGGTCGCACAGCGCACTGAAAGACTACGAGGGTTGCCCTCGTCGTTATCAAGAGGTGCGCGTTCTCAAGAACTATAAGTTTCAAGAGACCGAAGCCACGCGTTACGGTACGGAGTTGCACAAAGCCGCCGAAGACTACATCAAAGACGGCACCGCTCTTCCGCAGCAGTTCGCGTTCATACAGGACATGCTGGACTCGCTGAACCGCAAGCCGGGGCGTAAGCTGTGCGAGTACCAGATGGCGCTGACATCTGACTTGAAACCTTGTGGGTGGAAAGACAAAGAAACATGGGTGCGTGGTATTGCTGACCTTCTCATAATCGATGACGAGAATCTGACAGCTTGGATCGTCGACTATAAGACGGGCAGCAACCGCTACCCAGATCGCGAGCAGCTAAAGCTGATGGCCTTGATGGTGTTCGCGCACTTCCCGCACATTCGCAAAGTGAATGCTGCGCTGCTGTTTGTTGTAAAGAACGACATGGTGAAAGCTTCGTTCTCTTTGGACGACGTTGACCCTGCGTGGTGGAACTATCGGGAGCGCATTGCCCGCATTGAACAAGCGCACGAGACAGGCGTCTGGAACCCACGGCCTTCGCCGCTGTGTCCGTGGTGCCCTGTCACTACTTGTGAAAACCATCCCAAACACTAGGAGGAAATATGCCGAAGTACAGAAAGAAGATTGATATCGAAGCAGTGCAGTGGTTCAAGGACGGCGACCATCACGCAGTTAAAGTATCGCTTGGTGACGCCACACTTCGTACAAGCAGGTTCGGTACTAACTTTGTCTTGAAAGGCGACTACATCGTCACTGACTTTGACAAAGGGTATTACGTTGTCCCGAAAGACGACTTTGAAGTTATGTATGAACTGGTAGTTGACACGGAGCAAACACCATGACCCGCGATTACAAGAAAGAGTACGCCGAATACCACGGCAAGCCAGAGCAGATTAAGAACCGCGCCGCACGCGTAAAGGCGCGGCGCATCATGGAAAAAACTGGGGCGGTACACAAGGGCGACGGTAAAGATGTCGACCACAGAGTACCGCTCAGTAAAGGCGGCGGTACAGGCAAGTCGAACCTGCGTGTACGCAGTGTGAAAGCAAACAGGGGAGATAAAAAATGATTTTTGATGAGTGGTGGGACTCACTCAGCGAAGCCGAGAGACGCCTTCTAGGCTTACACAACGCTCGTTTCTGTTGGTTAGAAGGGCACAAGGAAGGCTACAGAAAAGGGTGCGAAGAAACCCGTGAAGTTATTGGAGAAGCAAATGCAAATAGTAGATAACAAAGCGTTGCTGTTTCGCACTCGCAACCCAGACAAGTATCGAGTCATCCCTAAACACAAAGTGGTGAACGCGTATGAAGATGGTACGGCAGAGATTGCAGTTTACTGGGGGCTCGACGAGGCGCGGGTGCTCAAGAATCTTGGCGTTAAAGACGTTCCTTCGCCGATTACAAAGCGCTACAAGTGGCCGGGTAAATACAAGCCGATGGCGCATCAGATTGAAACAGCGGCATTTCTCACCCTCAACAAAAAGGCTTTCGTCTTTTCTGAACCGGGTACAGGTAAGACCCTCTCAGCGCTTTGGGCAGCCGACTATCTGATGCAGCTTGGCGCGGTGCGCCGTTGTTTGATTCTGTGCCCACTGTCGATCATGCACAGCGCATGGATGAGTGACTTGAACAACAGCATCATCCATCGCTCGGCCATCGTGGCGCACCACTACCAAGCTAGTCGCCGCATCGAGATGGTTCAACAGAACTACGAGTTCGTCATCGCCAACTACGACGGGCTGAACCTGATCGCTGACGAGATACGCAACGACGGCAGGTTCGATCTGATCATCGTCGACGAGGCCAACGCATACAAGACGATGACGACCAAGCGTTGGAAGACGCTGAACTCTTTGGTCACGCCGACTACCTACCTGTGGATGATGACGGGTACGCCAGCATCGCAGTCGCCTGCTGATGCGTACGGGCTGGCAAGGCTGGTCAACCCCAACGGCGTGCCAAAGTTCTTCACTGGCTGGCGCGACAAGGTTATGAACAAGGTGACGCAGTTCAAGTGGGTCGCCAAGCCCAGCGCCGCCGAGGACGTACACGAAGCGCTGCAGCCTGCAATCAGATTCACCAAAGAGCAGTGCCTTGACTTGCCGCCAGTGATCACGATGACGCGTGAGGTACCGCTGACGCCGCAGCAGGCCAAGTATTACAACCTGCTGAAGGAACGCATGATGGTGCAAGCAGCAGGCGAAACTATTACCGCTGTGAATGCCGCTGCTGGTGTGTCCAAGCTCTTGCAAATATCTTGCGGCGCAGCATACACAGACGACAAAGAAGTTATCGAATTTGATTCCGCGCCGCGCTTGTCTGTGCTCGAAGAAATACTGGAAGAGACAAGCAGGAAGGTAATCATTTTCGCGTTGTTCAGAAACACGATCGACACCGTACACACGCATCTGTTAAAGAAAAACGTAACGGCTGAGTGCATACATGGTGATGTCACTCCGACCAAACGCGCCGACATCATCCGACGTTTCCAAAACGAACCTGACCCTCGTGTGCTTGTCATGCAACCGCAGGCATCAGCGCACGGAATTACGCTGACTGCCGCCGACACAGTGGTGTTCTATGGTCCTCTGATGTCTGTTGAGCAATACACGCAGTGCGTAGCACGAGCAGATCGCAAAGGTCAAGACTCGGACAAGGTAACGGTTGTGCACATTCAAGGCTCGCCAATCGAGAAGCGCATGTTTAAAGCTTTGCAAGACAAGGTTACAGATCATGCAATGCTGACCAAACTTTTCACCACAGAAATAAACAATTGAAGAAAGGGGGTTGCAATCAAAACCAATTCACAGTAATCTGTCAAATCCTAGACAAATAACTAGCGTCAGTACGGTGGGACGTGCAGCCCGACAAGGGACGGACAAGGTTCGAATCCAAACGCTAGACCATAAGGAGAAGTGAATGTCAGAAGAAATGATTCCGCTTGATAAGCTTGCGAAGATATATCGCAAGATCAAAGCTGAGATCGACGCGCTGACGCAAGAGTACGACACTAAGATCGAACAACTAAAAGCTCAGCAAGACGAACTTCGCTTTGCAATGAAAGACCAGATGAAAGCGCTCGGCGTTAAATCGGTCAGCACTGCCTTCGGCACTGTGTCAATGATCAACAAGACACGGTACAGCACAGAAGATTGGGACTCGTTCAAGAAATTTATTGTCGAGAACGATGTCGTTGACCTTCTGGAAAAGCGTATTGCGCAGACGAACATGGCGCGATACCTCGAAGAGAATCCCGGCAGCGTACCGCCCGGATTGAACGCGTTCTCGGACTTCGAAATCCGAGTCACTAAACCATCCAAATAAGAGACCCTATATGTCAAACGTCACTCTATTTAACCCTTCGCAAGTACCCGCATTTGCACGCAACAACGAGCTGTCTGACACAGCCAAAGCACTGACCGGCAGCATGACCGGTGGTATCAAGCGCATCTCGATCAAGGGCGGTGTATTCCGTCTGGTGGCTTCCGGCAAGGAACTCGCTGCAATCGACGAGCGTTATCTTGATGTCGTCATCGTCAAGGCTGCACCGAAAGTCAGTCGTATCTTCTATGCAAGTCAGTACGACTCAGACAATCCTGCCCCGCCGGATTGCTGGTCGAACGACGGTGAGCGCCCAGACCCAACCGCACAGAATAAGCAGGCGCTGACCTGCATGAACTGCCCTCAGAACCAAGCTGGTTCTGGGAACGGTAACAGCCGTGCGTGTCGTTATCAGCAGCGTCTTGCCGTCGTGTTGGAGAACGCACCGAGCGGTGACGTGCTGCAACTCACACTGCCTGCTACGTCGATCTTTGGCAAGGAAGATGGCGACAAGCGTCCTTTGCAGGCTTACGCACGGTTCTTGGCGTTGCAGAACCCGCCAATCAATCCCGAGCAGATCGTCACGCGCATGCGCTTCGACACCAAGTCTGAGTCTCCCAAGCTGTTCTTCCAGCCTATGCGCTGGCTGACGGAAGAAGAGTTCAACATCGTGTCGCAGCAATCCGCGTCCGACGATGCGAAGCGCGCAGTCATCATGACTGTGGCACAAGCAGATGGTGTATCCAAAAATCCTTCTCTTGCCCTACCGGGCAAGCCACCCGTTGTTCAGGATGCGGGGGACGAAGAAGCTGAGGAAGCACCAGCACCCAAACCCAAAGCTGCGAAGAAAAAAGCAGCGGTCGTAGAAGAAGACGACTCAGAGCCAGAAGTTCGTAAGGAATCGGCCAAGCCTTCAGCCGTGCCTGAGAAGAAGTCGAAGCTGGCTGAGATCGTCGACGATTGGGACGACGAATAAGGTGCAACGAGCCCAGCGGGAGGTGGCGCATATAACACCCGCAGCGGGGGCTGGCAAATCCTTTCAGGTGCAGCTCCTATGTGCCAGTGACCCCGCACCTTTTAATGGAGACTTATGGCCTACTCACAAAAAATTATCGATGCAGTAGCTGCCGCCCCTAAGACGCCCGGCAACCAGTTAGGTCGCTGGGCGATTCACTTAGATTTCCCAGTGACGAAGATCGCCTATGCACTGGGCGTCACGCGGCAAACTGTTTACAACTGGTTCATCGGCAAGACGGACGTGTTTGTTGCGTACCAAGCTCGCGTGGACTTCCTTTTAAAAATAATGCAGCACTCTAAGACTGCTGACGAAGCATGGAGAAAGATATGTCAAGCGTACGACCTGAATCCCTGACCGACCGCGAACTCCTGAGCGGTGCGCTGCTGGTGTTTGAGCCTGATCAGGGCATGCCGATTGAATGGCAAAAAGAACTTATCCGCAGACTCGCCTGCCATGTTGAGAACGGTGTTGTACTCGTGAAGAACCACAACGACGCACCAGAACAACTGCGCCTGTTCGACTAATAAAACCAAAGGATCATAATGACTCCGCTTGATTTTCTTGCGGTTGTCTTGCCGTCTTCAGGGCATGGGCTTTATTGCGCCTGCGAGTTGACGGACAAGAAGGAGCACATCTTTGTTGATGCGCCGGAGCAGTTCTATCCAAAG
>JACCDJ010028941.1_pt1 | contig 10567 bp, 8 predicted proteins | sample 7444481 | NCBI WGS metagenome assembly JACCDJ01 (sample SAMN15323435, study PRJNA562643) | freshwater metagenome | isolation source: river surface water | place: USA:Blue River Watershed | collected 2017-08-15 | reverse complement strand
CTAAGCGCTTATATGAGTTAACTGTTGGGTTTGTAAAGGCTAGAAGTGATGGCGCGTGCTTTAACAAGCCACCGATATACCAACGAGCCATGTCAGAAAGATTTGCATAACCATCTCCCCAGAACAATGGTTTGCCATCCTTCCAAAGTGATTGATGAACATGCATTCCGCTGCCGTTATCGCCAAATAATGGTTTTGGCATAAAGGTTGCTGTCTTTCCAGCTGCCCATGCAGTGTTCTTAATGATGTATTTAAACTTCATTAACTCATCCCCTGCAGTCAAAATATCGCTGAAGCGATAATTGATCTCCATCTGACCTGCAGTTCCAACTTCATGGTGAGCACGCTCAACCAATAATCCAACCTTGCCAAGATTCATAACCATTTCATCGCGAAGGTCGGCAAATTGATCAGTTGGTGAAACTGGGAAGTAGCCACCTTTAATTCTGGTGCGATAGCCACGGTTAGGTGTGCCATCAGCATCCTCTTCAATTCCGGTATTCCAAGCACCTTCATATGAATCAATGTGATGGAAGGCTTGGTTCATACCAGTTAAAAATCTAATGCGATCAAAGACATAAAACTCTGCCTCTGGTGCGAAGAAGGCGGTATCAGCAATGCCAGTACTTCTCATGAACTCAACTGCCTTAGCAACAATTCCACGAGGATCTCTGGAGTAAGGAGTGTTGTCATCTGGATTATGAACGGAGAATAGAATTATTAAAGTTTTCTCTTTGCGAAATGGATCAAGGTATGCAGAGGAGGGAACTGGAAGTAACTTCATATCTGATTCATGAATTGATTGGAAGCCTCTGATGGAGGATCCATCAAACATTAATCCATCTTTAAATACGCTTTCATCAAATGATTCAACCGGCACATTAAAGTGATGCTGAATACCTGGAAGGTCAATAAATCTAACGTCGATCAACTTCACATCATTCTTCTTGATGTAATCGAAGATCTCTGCGGAATTCTTAAACATCTATTCTCCTAAGATAAATATTGCTGAAAGTAGGGCGACTTTGCTCCGCTTCAGATGGGTAAAACCTAGTAGAAAATAATGAAAAAGCCGTAAAGCACGTGTTACATCTATGTTTCACTTTCACCCCTTTGGGCTAGGGTTGCCCGCATGAGTTGGGAAGCTACGCCAAATTTACTGCCAGAGGCCTCGTTGGGCAGGCGGTTATTGGCCCTGGTTATTGATTGGACTATGTGCCGGCTGATCGCTGGATTACTCAGCCCAGCGGTAATTCCAGATAATAGCTTTTCAACCTTAATAATTTTCTTCCTTGAAGTTTGTTTATTCACCATTGCATTTGGTGCATCAGCTGGCCAACGGATAATGGCAATTAAGGTAGTGACATATCCAGATCAACAGCGAGTTAAAGTAGGCCGAATAGTATTAAGAACTTTGTTAATTTGTTTAGTGCTGCCGGCGGTTTTTACAAATAATGGCCGGCCACTTCATGATCACTTTGCAAATAGCCAAACTGTCAGAGAGCGATACTAACTTTCTACCTTCGTGGCATCCTTACATTAGTTGGCATTGGCCCCTTTGGCATTGGCAGATTTAATCCACCAACAGAACGCAATCTAGCTCTAACTTCGCGTAATTGAGCAGTGTTTAATTTCTTTGGCAGCTTTTTAAGATGTTTATGCAATTTTCTAATCGAAACTTGTCCAGAATTCTCACCAACCATAACTTCAGTTACAGGCACCCCAGATAGAAATCTTTCCATCTTGCGTTTTTCATCTTGCATTAATGATTTAACACCAAAGCCGCCTTCACCAACCAGAATAATTCCAGCCTTGCCTGACACCCGGTGGACCATATCCTGATCGCGGTTAACATTTACAGCAGGAGTTGTAACAAAGCCTCGCTTAATTGACATCAATACACTTGCACCAGCTCCTAATTGACCCTGGATGGAAGCGAATGCTGCAGTGTTGGCATAGCGAGTGAAAAGAAAGAATGCAGCTAAGAAGGCAACTGGCAAGGTAATGAATCCGGCATAGATTGGATGACCTAAATTATTGCCAATAATGATGCCGAAAGTTAAAACTAAAACAAATATAACTAAACACCAAACTACTGCAAGAGGAGAGTCCTTCTTAACTAACCGATAAGCATCTTTAACAACCGCTAATTGCGATTGCTTCTTAGGGGCATCACCTTTTGTCGCTGCCTCTTCTTTTTTCTTCTTTCTGCCAAACATAGTTCTCCTTTACTTCACTGCCCGGGCAGCCATCGCTTGGTTATACAAACGACCTGCTCTATAGCTAGAACGTACCAATGGACCACTCATAACACCAAGAAATCCTATTTCCTCCGCCTCTTTGCTCAACTCCACAAACTCATTTGGCTTAACCCAGCGCACAACTGGATGGTGTTTTGCAGTTGGCCGCAGGTACTGAGTAATTGTAATTAAATCACAACCAGCACCACGAAGATCAACTAGTGCTTGCGTGATCTCGTCTCTAGTCTCACCCATTCCAAGAATTAAATTTGATTTTGTAATCAAACCATAATCTCGCGCCTGGGTGATTACATCTAATGATCTTTCATATCTAAATGCAGGTCTAATCTCTTTGAAAATTCTTGGCACAGTCTCCAAGTTATGTGCAAAAACTTCAGGCCTAGTTTCAAAGACCTGATTTAATAGATGTGAATGCCCACTAAAATCTGGTGCCAACATCTCAACTCCAACACCAGGATTTAATTGGTGAACTTGCAAGATGGTTTCGGCATATAACCAGGCACCTTCATCATCTAAATCATCACGAGCAACACCTGTAATAGTTGCATACTTTAAATTCATACTTCTTACTGATTCAGCGACTCTTCTAGGTTCATCACGATCTAGCGGTAGTGGCTTACCAGTATCGATATTGCAGAAGTCGCATCTTCTTGTGCAGGCCTCGCCACCAATTAAGAATGTGGCCTCTCGATCCTCCCAACATTCAAAAATATTTGGGCAAGCTGCCTCTTGGCAAACTGTGTGCAAACCTTCCTTGGCTACAAGTGAGCGAAGTTTTGTGTACTCAGGTCCCATGTGGGCACGAGTTTTAATCCATTCTGGCTTTCGTTCAATTGGTGTTTGAGCATTTCTAGCTTCAATTCGAAGCAGCTTTCTTCCATTTGGATCAATACTCATTGAGATAACCTCTCTAAAACTGGGGTTAAATTTTTAATCAAAGTTGGCATAACCTCATCTATCGTTATGGATCGATCTAACTCTTTTGCTAAAGATGTAACCTGCGCATCGGCAATGCCACATGGGATTATTTTGGAGTAAGCAGAAAGATCAGGATTAACATTTAAAGCAAAGCCATGCATGGTTACGCCTTTAGCAACACGTAATCCGATGGCGGCAATTTTTCGATCACCTTTTTGATCTCTTACCCAAACTCCACTTCGTTCGCAGTAACGATCAGCCTTAACTCCAAAAAGTTCACAGACTTGAATTAATGCAGTTTCTAACTCCCGTACAAAGCCAACGACATCAGTTGAATTTCTTAATCTCAAAATTGGATATCCCACAATTTGGCCAAGGCCGTGCCAGGTTATTTTTCCGCCACGATCAACATCAATTACTGGGGTGTTATCGATTGGGCGGTCAGCTAACTCTGTTCTACGCCCTGCTGTATAGACCGAGGGATGTTGAAGCATTAGTAATATATTTTCAATTTGGTTGTTTGCAACTTTTTCTTGAATCTGCTTTTGTAATTCCCACGCAGTCAGATAATCAACAACACCCAGCTCTTCAACCTTAAGGCTCTGAACAATTGATATGGTTGAACTCACACACATAGCCTAATTGCCACGGTAATTTTTAGCGAAAGTTTGCAATAAAGCGCAAGGCAAGTGTGAGCAAAATGGCATCGCTGATAGATTTCACCCCTCACCAAACACCTTGAAAGGCTAATTTTCCTATGGCTACTAAAACCAAATCAAAAGGCTCAGCTAAGGGCCGCAAACCACTTTGGATTGCAATTGTGGCCATCATCGCCTGGCTAGGCATCTCATCAGTAGCAGGACCTACATTTGGAAAACTTTCAACTGTTCAAGAAAATGATAACGCTGCATTTTTGCCTGATAACGCTGAATCAACCTTGGCAAGTAAGGTAACTGTTAAATTCTCAGATAGTTCAAATGACCAAATCCCCACCTTATTGGTATTTCTAGGTGATGTTGATCCAAAGAAGAATCCAGCAAAATTAGGTGAAATTCAAAATTACTTAAATAAATTAGGTGAAAAGATATTGCCAGAATCAGGCAAACCAATTAGCACTTATATAGTTCCAGGTTTTCCAATTCAAGCTATTCCATCCGAGGATGGAAAGGCAGCGCTGGCAAATATCGCACTTAACTCTGATATAGCTCAAGAAAATATTGAAGAGAAGCCGACTCTGCCTATTCTTGTCGAATTTATTCGCGAGGATTTAAAAGCAAACTTTGAAGCCAAAAATCTAACTACCCATGTAACTGGATTTGGTGGAATCTTTGCAGACTTGTTTGGAGCTTTCGGATCAATTGATACAACCTTGCTCTTAACAACATTGATAGTTGTGTCGATAATTTTGATTGTTGTTTACCGCTCTCCATTCTTATGGATATTGCCTCTGTTTACTGCAGTTACCGCTTTGTCATTAGCTGGAACTGTGGTTTATTTCCTAGCAAAGGCGGGAACAATTGATTTGAATGGCCAGTCGCAAGGAATTCTTTCGGTTTTAGTTTTAGGTGCCGCAACCGATTATGCCTTGTTGTTGATTGCCAGGTATCGAGAAGAGTTGCACCATCATGAATCAAGATATGACGCCATGAGGATTGCATTACGAGGTGTGGTTGAACCAATTCTTGCCTCTGGCTCAACTGTTATCGCCGGCCTACTAGTGCTTTTGTTAAGCCAATTATCTGGCAATAGAGGCTTAGGTCCAGTCGGTGCAATTGGTATTGCATCTGCAATGATCACCGTGCTTACATTTTTACCAGCACTTCTGGTTGTTTTTGGTCGCTGGATCTTTTGGCCCAAAATTCCTCGTTTTGATGATGTGGATGAACAATTAAGTGGCGCTTGGTCAAAAATTGGTGCTGCAGTTGAGAAAAATCCAAAGCGAATTTGGGTTTCAACAGCGTTGCTACTAACAATTTTGGCTGGCTTTTCTTTCACCCTAAAAGCAGATGGGTTGGCCAATACTGAAGCTTTTACAACTAGAACCGACTCAGTAATTGGACTTGAAAAATTAGGGGAACACTTTCCAAGTGGTGAGGGATCACCGGTCGAGATTGTTGTTAAAGAAAATGATGTTGCCGCTGCAACAGCAGCGCTAATGAGTGTGTCAAATGTGGCATTTGTTGAGCCAGTTGTCGCTGGTCAAAAGATTCCAGGACTACCTACTCCGCCAATCAAAGTAGTAGAGGGCAAAGTACTTTTAAATGCCACGTTAAAGGTTGCACCAGACTCAGTTGATGCTAGAAATACAATTCCATTGATTCGAAATGCTGTGAAAGAGGTCGACAAAGATATATTGGTCGGCGGTGGAACAGCAGTTCAATATGACACCGATGTGGCATCACGTCATGACAATCGTTTGATTATTCCAATCGTACTGGTGATTATTGGAATCATTTTAGGCCTATTACTTCGAAGTATTTTGGCAGCGGGAATCCTCCTACTAACAGTGGTGCTTTCATTCATGGCCACACTTGGCGTTTGCCAACTTGTATTTGAGCATGTCTTTGGCTTTGCAGGTGCCGATGCATCCTTCCCACTCTTTGCCTTCATCTTCTTGGTGGCATTAGGTATTGATTACAACATTTTCTTAATGACTCGAGTTCGTGAGGAGTCAATAAAGATTGGTACACGAAAAGGTGTAATCAAGGGCTTAACCGTTACAGGTGGCGTGATTACCTCAGCTGGAATTGTTTTGGCAGCAACCTTTGCAGTCCTTGGAGTCTTACCATTGGTATTCCTGGCCGAACTTGGCTTTGCAGTTGCCTTTGGAGTTTTACTAGACACAATTATTGTTCGGTCCTTGTTGGTTCCAGCGCTGGTTCACGTGATTGGTCCAAAGATCTGGTGGCCTTCAAAGCTGCAATATGAGAACAAGAAGTAGGATTTAAATATGGCTCCCCGCGTTGGTATCGCAGGATACGGATTAGCGGGGAGATATTTTCACGCACCCTTACTTGTTGGTGCCGGCTTTGATATTGCATCTATTTTAACTAGAAATGAACAGAGAATTCTGGATGCAAAAACTGATTTTCCAAATACGCAAATTTGTAATTCACTCGAAGATCTACTAAAAACCAAGATTGATTTATTAGTTGTTGCCTCAGCAAATCAATCTCATGCTGAACAAGCCATCGCCGGATTAAAAGCGGGTATTCCAGTTGTGGTCGATAAACCAATGGGGCGGACCTTAAAAGAGACTGAAGAGATAATTGCAGTTTCAAAGCAAACTGGAGTTGGTGTTTCAACATATTTCAATCGCAAATGGGATTCAGATGCTTTAACTATTAAAAAGATTATTAGTGAAGGTGTGCTGGGTAAAATCTTTCGCCTAGAGTCTAGATTTGAAGTTTTCCGTCCGCAATTAAAGGGTGGATGGCGAGAGAATAAGGATGTTGAGCAGGGTGGTGGAAATCTGCTTGATTTGCAGCCACATTTAATTTCAACCGCATTAGATTGGTTTGGTCCAGCACAATTAATAAGTGCCTCTGTTAAAGCGATCCGCGGTGGATCTGATGATGACATTGTCTTAACTCTTAAACATCAAAGCGGCGTTGATTCATATCTGTCAGCAAGTGCGATTATGGGCTCTGCTGGTCCTCGCATTAGGTTAGTTGGAGATAAAGCCACCTTGATAATCAAAGATTTAGACCCACAAGAGAGTTTGTTGCGAAGTGGAGTAATGCCAAAGAATGGAAAATGGCAGCAGAGCACAAAGAGTGCGGCATACATCCATACAGGAGATCAAGTTGTTGAATATCAAGCAGTTGATGGAAATTACACACAGTATTACCTAGAGGTGAAAAATGCTTTAGCTGGCGGCAAGTGGCCGGTAAGTACTGAAGAAGCTTTAGCGGTAGCGAGAATTATCGATCAAGCTAGAGAGATCTCGTTCAGATAAGAATGAGTTTTGATTGCATAGTAGTTGGCGCAGGGTTAGCTGGTCTTACGGCTGTGCGAGAGCTAGAAAAATCAGGCAAATCTGTATTACTTCTTGAGGCCACAGATTCTGTAGGTGGCCGAGTTAAGAGTGATTACATTGATGGATTTATCTGTGATCGAGGCTTTCAAGTAATCAATCCAAAATATCCTGAGGTCGCAAGAAGCGGAGTTCTAAAGAGTTTAGATTTTAAATATATTTCAGGTCAAATTAGATTGGCTGATTATCAAAGAAAAGTTGGATATTCATTTGCCACATTTTCTTCTCAATTTGGCTCAGTTGGAGAGAAGTTAAACCTGCTTGGCTTTGTCGCTAATCCAAGGGTGAATAACTTAAAAAGTTTTGGTGATTACACAGCCTCTTTTCCAACATTGTATGAGCGGGTCTTAGAACCGTTTTTGAAAGGGGTGTTTCTAAGTGATCCCAAAATTATTGCCGCAGATGTTGCCCAAGAGATCTTGCGCAGTTTTGTTAAATCCCTACCTGGCATTCCTGCCGGGGGAGTTGGCCAGTTCTCCCATGCCTTAGCAGCACCAGTTAAAAACCTCAAATTAAATGAGCGGGTTGAGTCGGTGGCTAAGGAAAAAGTTATAACGACTTTTGGACAGTACAGCGCTAAGTACATAATTGTGGCTACCGATCCAACTACTGCCGCACAGTTACTTACAGGTGTGACTATTCCAAAAATGTTTGAATCAACCACCGCATACTTTGCTACCTCTGAGCTACCGATGGATGGAAAAAATCTAGTCATCTCTTCAAACTCAAAGTTAGTAAATTCAATTGTAATTAGTCAGGTGTCGGCAAAATATGCTCCAGCAGGTCAGCACTTAATAAGTGCAACATCACTCTCTCCAATAACTGAGAGTGTGTTTAGGAAAGAGCTAGCAAGTATTTGGCAGATGAATACTCAGCAATGGCAGTATGTTGCTAATTACCAGATAAAACAATCACTGCCAGCACATTTGCCAGGACAGAGTAAATCTAGAAATCCATTTGTAGCCGATGGTATTTATGTCGCCGGTGATCATATGGCAACACCATCCCAACAAGGGGCGATGAAAAGTGGTTATTTAGCTGCGAAGGCGATTAATCAACTAATGCAGTAAGTGCTGCAAGCAAATGTGGGTAATCAAACTCAAAGTTATTATCCATTAATACTTTAGGAATAACTTTCTTAGATCCAAGCACCTCACTTGAAAATCCACCAAGAGCTGCCTTTATTGCAAATGCTGGCGCTGGGAAAAATGCTGGTCGCTTTAATGTTCGGGCTAATGCGGCGGTGAACTCTTGGTTGGTTACCGGATTAGGGGCCGTCAGATTGACTGCTCCTTCAATTTTTGAGTTCATTAAGAAGGTCATTGCTCGAATTTGGTCATGCAAGGTTATCCAGGACCACCATTGTTTGCCAGAGCCTAACTTTCCACCTAAACCAAATTTAAAAATTGGCATCATTCTTCCAAGGGCGCCACCAGTTGGATCAAGCACTAAACCGGTTCTTAATTTTATCGTTCTAACACTTGGTGCCAGGTTTGCAACTGCCTCCCACTCACGGCAAACAATTGAAAGAAAATCCTCCCCGCCTCGATCTGTTTCTACAACGGCACGATTTCCAGTTTCTCCGTAGTAGCCAATTGCACTAGCTGAAATAAATACCTCTGGCTGTAATTGTTCGCAGGCATTGGCAATTGTGGTTGTGCCAAGTAATCTCGAATTAAGAATTTCAGATCGATAGGCAGCAGACCATCTCTTGTCGCCAACACCTGCTCCTGCTAAGTGAAAAACCGCATCAATTCCCTCGAGTGGTTTTATGTCGATCTCACCTTTAATAGGATTCCAAGTGACCTCATCAGATAAACGAGTTGGCCTTCTGACTAACTTCAAAACTTGGTGGCCATCACTTTTTAGTTGCGCACAAAGTGCACTACCAATTAAGCCAGAGGCACCAGTAACTGCTATTTTTTTTGAACGTGGCAAATTACAAACCTAGATCAGATTCGAAACGGCCCTCTTCAAGTCTTTCTTTTAATGTAACTAAGAACCGTGCAGCATCTGCGCCATCGACCACTCGGTGATCGTAGGAGAGTGCAAGATAAACCATTGATCTAATCGCAATAGTTTCACCGCCATCAGCACCTTTAACAACCATTGGACGCTTCACAACCGCACCTAAACCAAGAATTGCTACCTGTGGTTGATTAATAATTGGTGTATCAAAAAGAGCACCACGAGATCCTGTATTTGTAATGGTGAATGTTCCACCACCTAATTCATCTGGAGTAATTTTATTTTCTCGTGTTCTAGCTGCTACATCTGAAATCTTACGAGCAATTCCACCCATATTTAAGTCACCAGCATCTTTAACAACCGGCACCAGTAATCCGCGGTCAGTATCTACGGCAATTCCAAGATGCTCAGAGCCATGATAGGTAATTTGATCACCCTCAACTGAGGAGTTTAAAACTGGGTGTTGCTTTAATGCCTCACATACTGCCACTGCAAAAAATGGCAGGAAGGTCAACTTCACACCCTCTCTTGATTCAAAAGAAGCCTTGGCGGCATTTCTTAATCGATCAATTTTTGTAACATCAACTTCAACTACTGTAGTTAACTGCGCAGAGATTTTAAGTGACTCAACCATTCGATCGGCAATAACTTTTCTAAGTCTGGACATGCTCACAGTTGTGCCACGAAGTGGTGAAACCGCAAGCGGTCCACGAGGAGCGGCAGCAGTTGAAGCCATCACAGTTGCAGTTGGTGTTGCAGCAGCGCGTGGTGTTGCTGCCAAAATATCTTCTTTACGAATTCTTCCGCCGACGCCGGTTCCCTTAATTGTTGCCAGATTTACACCAGCCTCTGCAGCTAACTTTCGAACAATTGGAGTTACATAAGCATCATCTGCACGAGCTGCACTCATTGGTGCAGCTATAACTGGAGCAGGAGCAATAACTGGCGCTGGCGTAACAGCAGGTGCCACTGGCGCAGGTGTTGGTTTTGGAGTTGGCACAGATGTTGCAACAGGTGCAACCGGAGCTGGTTTAGCTGCAGGTGCGGTTGAGCCGGAGACTCCAATTGATGCTAAGCGAGCACCAACTGCAACAGTGGAGTCAACTGGAACATCAATACTTAATACGGTGCCAGATACTGGAGATGGAATTTCGGTATCAACTTTATCTGTTGAAACTTCCAGTAATGCCTCATCAGCAGCTACAGCATCGCCAACCTTCTTCAACCATCTTGTAACAGTTCCTTCAGTTACAGATTCACCTAATGCTGGCATTGAAACTATTGTGGCCCCGCTACTTGCTGGTGCAGGTGTTGGAGTTGAAACTTGAACAGGTGCAACTGGGGTTGGAGCAGGAGTTGCTACTGGTGTTGGCGCAGCAACTGG
>JACCDJ011135404.1_pt1 | contig 10570 bp, 9 predicted proteins | sample 7444481 | NCBI WGS metagenome assembly JACCDJ01 (sample SAMN15323435, study PRJNA562643) | freshwater metagenome | isolation source: river surface water | place: USA:Blue River Watershed | collected 2017-08-15 | reverse complement strand
TTCCATAGCCGCCCGCTCGATTCACGCATTGGCGCTTGGGCCAGTCCCCAAAGCCAAGTGATTGAGGACCGCACCGTTTTGGTCACCAACGCTGCCAAATACGGCGCGCAGTTTTTGTTGCAGCCCCCTCGCCCACCGCATTGGGGCGGCTACCGCCTGGTGCCCGACCAGTGGGAGTTTTGGCAAGGGCGCAAAAGCCGTTTGCACGACCGTTTGCGCTATCGGCTAGACAATGGCGCGTGGATTCGCGAACGCCTAGCGCCCTGACACTCTGTCAGCAAAGGTTTTCAGAAACTTTTGCACCTTGGGTGCCACCACAAATGCGCAATAGCCCTGCTCAGGGTGATTGGCAAAGTAGTCTTGGTGGTAATCCTCTGCGGGATGGTAGTTGTCCAGCATGGCCAACTCTGTCACCACCGTTGTGCCAAGGTGGCTTGACACTTGCTGCATGACCTCTTGGGCCACGGCTTGGTCATTGGCATCGCTGAGATAAATACCACTGCGGTATTGGGTGCCCACATCGTTGCCTTGTCGGTTCAAAGTGGTGGGGTCGTGCACCACAAAAAAGATTTCTAACAACGCACGCAAATCAATTAGCTGCGGGTCATACACCACGCGCACCACTTCTGCATGGCCCGTGTCACCCTCGCACACACGCGCATAGGTGGGATGGGGGTCGTGCCCGTTGCAGTAGCCCGACTCGACATCCACCACACCCTTGACACGCACAAACACCGCTTCTGTGCACCAAAAACACCCTCCACCCAGAGTGATAACCTTGTGGCCTGAGTTGGGCGATGGCGTGTGTGTGTTCAGCTCGTTCATGAATGCATGATAAACATGGAAAGCCTGCTCTTTTTAAAACCCATCCTCACCAACCTGATATTGCCAGCGGCCTTGGCCCCTTTGCTGACCTTGCTACTGAGCGTGTGGGCTTGGCAACGCGCCCCCAAACAAGCCCGTGTGCGCGTGCCGCTATGCCTGAGCATGTTGTGCAGTGTGGGCTTTTGGTTCATCAGTTGCCCTGCGGTGGCAGTGTGGTTGTCCACCCACGCACTGCCACCGGTGCCCGTCACCACGCCCCAAGCCTTGCAACAACAAGATGTTCAAGCGATTGTGGTGCTGGGTGGGGGGCTTGACTTGCAGGCGCAAGAGTACGGCGCACCCAACCTCTCTAACGCCAGCATGTCTCGGTTGCTTTATGGTTTGTACTTGGCGCAGCACACGCAATTGCCCATGGCCTTCAGCGGCGGCAAAGGCTGGGGGTCTTCGGACACGCCAGCCACAGAGGCCGGTGTCGCCAACGCGGTGCTCAAACGCTTGCATGCGCCTGCCTTGCGTTGGCAAGAGGACGCTTCTCGAGACACTTTTGAAAATGCGCGATTCACAGCTGAGTTGCTGAAACGAGATGGCATCGAACGCATCGCTTTGGTGACCCATGCGTGGCACATGCCCAGGAGCTTGCGACATTTTGAAGCCACAGGGTTGAGCGTTGTGCCGGCCCCCATGGGCTTCATCCGCACCAGCGCGACGCCTGTGTTGCAATGGATTGCCCAAGCCTGGGCCTTGCAAGACAGCAGTACCGTCATCAAAGAATGGCTGGGCATGCGCCTCATGTGACGCCTTTTCTGTCTTTTTCGGTTACATTAATAACCCGCCAGTCATTAACAATGTGCCGTGCAAGCCAAGACCGCTTCCTCCCTCACAGACAACAGCCCCAAGCGTGAACGTCGCAAAGAAGCTCGCCCTGGCGAACTGTTAGACGCCGCGTTGGCGTTGTTTGTTGAAAAGGGCTTTGCTGCCACCAAGGCAGAAGAAGTGGCCGCACGTGCTGGCGTGTCCAAAGGGACTTTGTTTTTGTATTTCGAGAGCAAGGAAGACTTGTTCAAAGAGGTGATTCGTCAAAACATCGCCCACCTCTTTCCCACTTGGAACGACGAGTTCACGCAGTTCACTGGCAGCAGCGCCGAAATGCTGCGCTATGCCATGACCAGTTGGTGGGAACGCATCGGTCGCACGCCTGCCAGTGGCATTCCAAAGTTGGTGATGAGCGAAGCGCAAAACTTCCCCGAGATTGCTGCCTTTTACCAAGAAGAAGTGGTTTTGCCCGGCAACGCCTTGATACGGAAAATTCTGGCACGCGGCATCCAAAGCGGTGAATTTCGCGCCCTCGACCTCGACCAAGCAGTGCACACAGTGGTGGCACCTATGATTTTTTTGATGATGTGGAGAAACTCCATCGGTTGCTCTGCGGCAAACTCGGGACATATTGACCCAGAGCGCTTCATCCAACTGCAAGTCGATGTGCTGCTCCATGGCATTTCAGCCAAATCTTGACTATGAAAATCAAAACCCGTCACATCGTCATTGCTGTCGTCTTGCTGGCTTTGTCAGCAGGCGTGATGCGCGCCTTGTCTAACCGTCGCGCACAACAGCAATTGGCAGCCACCACCAGCACCGCCCAAACCCAAATTGAAATCGCCAACAGCGATGTGGTGCTCGCCCAAGAGCGCAGCCTCATTCAAACACTGGGCATCTCGGGCACGGTCAAGGCCCTGAACTATGCCGTCCTCAAAGCCAAGGTGGCGGGCGAACTCAAGGAAGTGAACGTTCGAGAAGGCGATCGCGTCAATGCCGGTCAGGTGCTGGCTCGTATTGACCCCGTCGAATACCAACGCCGCTGGTCTCAACAACAAGAGCAAGCCGCGGCGGCCAAATCACAAATGGAAATCGCCCAACGCCAGTGGGACACCAACAAGGCTTTGTTCGATCAGGGCTTCATCTCCAAAGTGGCACTGGACAACTCGCAAGCCTCGTTGCAAGGCGCTTTGGCCAGTTATCGCGCTGGCACAGCAGGCGCAGATGTGGCCCGCAAAGCGCTCGATGATTCGGTCGTGGTGGCGCCCTTTTCAGGTGTGATTGCGGTGCGTGCGGCACAACTTGGTGAACGCGTCGGCATCGATGCGCGAGTGCTTGAGTTGGTGGATTTGTCGCAACTCGAATTGGAAACTCCGCTCACGCCCAGCGACGCCATCGATGTGCGCGTGGGTCAACTGGCGCGTATCCAACTGGAGGATCGCCCCCATTTCGTCAACGCCAAAGTCAAACGCATTGGCCCCAGCGCCTTGACGGGCAACCGAAGCGTGATGGCTTATTTGTCCATGGAAGACACAGAGGGCTTGCGCCATGGCCTGTTTGCCAAAGGTTTGTTGCAGCTCAAACAAGTCCAAGCCGTGGGTGTGCCACTGTCGACCATCCGCACAGACCGCGCCAAGCCCTATGTGCAAGTGATTGAAAAAACCGGCGACAGCTTTCAAGTGGCCTACAAAACCGTTGAGCTCGGCCTGCGTGGCATCAACCCCGACCAACCCGAGGGCGAGCCGTGGGTAGCGGTCACTGGGTTGGCACCTGGCAGCAGTGTTTTGATTGGGCAAGTGGGCAGTTTGCGTGAAGGCTTGCTGGTGAAATTCACCCAAGCGCCACAACCACGCTGAACCCATCTATCAACAACACATCATGTGGTTCACCCAAGTCAGTTTAAGAAACCCGGTATTTGCCACCATGATGATGCTCGCCTTGGTGGTGCTGGGCTTGTTCTCGCTTCAACGGTTGAAGATTGATCAATTCCCCAACATTGACTTTCCCGTGGTGGTGATCACCACCGAGTACCCAGGCGCGTCGCCTGAGATTGTGGAGAGCGAAGTCAGTAAAAAAATCGAAGAAGGCGTCAACGCGATTGCAGGCATCAACGCCCTCACCTCGCGCAGCTACGAAGGCATGTCGGTGGTGATCATTGAGTTTCAACTGCACATCAATGGCCGCAAAGGGGCCGACGATGTGCGCGAAAAAGTAGCCAGCATTCGACCTTTGTTACGCAGTGACGTGAAAGAGCCCAAGGTGCTGCGCTTTGACCCCTCCAGTCGCGCCGTTTGGTCGTTGGCCGTCTTGCCCGATGACAACAACAGCCTGTCAGCCGTCGAGCTGACCAATTGGGCCGATCAGGTGTTGAAAAAACGTCTGGAAAACGTGCGTGGCGTGGGCTCTGTTGCGATTGTGGGCGGCACCAAGCGCGAGATCAATTTGTATCTGAACCCGCAAGCCATGGAGTCGCTGGGCGTCACCGCCGAGCAAGTGGTCAATGCGGTGCGCACCGAATCACAAGACCTGCCCGTGGGATCGCTGAAGTCTTTGCAACAGGACCGCGTGGTGCAAATCACAGGGCGCATGGTGCGTCCCGAAGATTTCAACCAATTGATCGTGGCTCGCCGGGGCAACACACCCATTCGTTTGTCGCAAGTAGCCAGCGTGCGTGACGGTGGGCAAGAACTCAAGAACTTGGCGCTGTACAACGGTGAGCGTACCTTGCTCATGTCGGTGCAAAAAGCGCAAGATGAAAACACCATCGAAGTCATCGATGGTTTGAACCGTACGGTTACCGAGCTCAAAGCCCAGCTCCCGCCCGGTGTTCGGCTCGAGCCAGTGCAAGACGGTTCGCGCCCCATCCGTGTGGGCGTTGACAACGTGCGACGCACGCTGATCGAAGGTGCCGTGTTGACCGTGCTGATTGTGTTTTTGTTCTTGAACTCGTGGCGCTCCACAGTCATCACCGGTTTGACCTTGCCCATTGCCATCGTGGGCACTTTTTTGTTCATGTACATGTTTGGCTTCACCATCAACATGATCACGCTCATGGCCCTGTCGCTGTGTGTGGGCCTCTTGATTGACGATGCCATTGTGGTGCGCGAAAACATCGTGCGTCACGTGCAGATGGGCAAATCCGCCTACCAAGCCTCCATGGAGGGCACGCAAGAAATTGGCTTGGCTGTTTTGGCCACCACCTTGTCCATCGTGGCGGTGTTTTTGCCAATTGGCTTCATGGGCGGCATCATTGGCAAGTTTTTTCACGAATTTGGCATCACCATTGTGGCGGCGGTGTTGATCTCGATGTTTGTCAGCTTCACACTCGACCCCATGTTGTCTTCCGTGTGGCACGACCCCAGCATCCACAAACACGGTGAACACGGTCACAGCCTTGGTTTTTACGATCGCTTCATCACCCCCATCACACGCTGGTTTGAAAATCAAACCGATCGCTTGAGTTTGTTTTACCAACGCATCCTCAGTTGGTCGCTGGCACACAAACTTGCAACCGTGGGCGTGGCTGTCGGCGTATTTGTCAGCAGCATTTTCATGGTGCCCTTGCTGGGCACAGAGTTTGTGCCCAAGGCTGATTTCTCTGAAACATCGGTGAGTTTTTACACACCCGTGGGTTCATCGCTTGAGGTCACCGAGGCCAAGGCCAAACAAGTAGAAGCCATCATCCGTGAATTTCCAGAGGTGAGGTACACGCTGTCGACCATCAACACAGGCAATGCCAGCGGCAAAATTTACGCCAACATTTATGTCCGCTTGGTCGATCGTCACTTGCGCAGCCGCAACGTTGACAGCATGTCGGCTGTGTTGCGCGAGCGGCTCAAACAAGTCCCAGGCCTCACCGTCACCCATGTGGGCTTGCTCGACACGGTAGGCGGCAACAAGCAAGTCGAGTTTTCCTTGCAAGGCCCCGATTTGCGAGAACTCGAACGCATCAGCCAGCAGGTGATGGACAAAGTGCGCCCTATTGCAGGTCTGGTCGATCTTGACTCCAGCATCAAGCCCAACAAACCCACCGTCGACATCGTTTTTCAACGCGAAGCTGCCAATGACCTCGGCCTGTCGATGGCTGCCATCAGCAACCAACTGCGCATTTTGGTGGCAGGCCAAACGGTGACCAACTGGCGTGCTGAGGACGACCAAACCTATGACGTCAATGTGCAATTGGCGCCAACATCTCGCACGGCCTTGCAAGATTTAGAACGACTGCCTTTTCAAATCGGCACCGCGCCCGATGGCAGTCCACGGGTGGTGCGCTTGAACCAGTTTGCCAAAGTGGTCGAGGGCACGGGGTCCAATCAAATCAACCGGCGCGATTTGATGCGTGAAGTGGCCATCAATGCCAACGTGTACAACCGTTCAGCCGGTGAAGTCTCCAACGACATTCGCAAAGTCATGGAAACCGTGCAACTTCCCCCCGGCTACCGTTTTCAGTTTGGTGGCTCGACCAAAAACATGCAAGAGTCGTTTGGTTACGCGCTGTCCGCACTGGTGTTGGCCATTGTGTTCATCTACATGATCTTGGCCAGTCAATTCAAAAGCTTTTTGCAACCCTTGGCTTTGATGACGTCCTTGCCGCTCACCCTCATTGGTGTGGTGCTGGCATTGTTGTTGTTTGGCTCGACGATGTCGATGTTCTCCATCATTGGCATGGTCATGTTGATGGGCTTGGTCACCAAAAACGCCATTTTGTTGGTCGACTTTGCCATCCGTGCACAAGCCCCCACCGCCCAAGCCGACGGCAGCACCACGCCTGGGCTGCCCCGCGAAAAAGCTCTTTTGCTTGCCGCCGAGGTGCGTTTGCGACCGATTTTGATGACCACCTTGGCCATGATTTTTGGCATGGTGCCGCTCGCCTTTGCCATGTCGGAAGGCTCGGAACAACGCGCGCCGATGGGTCAAGCGGTGATCGGTGGCGTGATCACCTCTTCTTTGTTGACTTTGGTAGTAGTTCCTGTGGTGTACTGCTACTTGGATGACTTGGCCCAATGGTTCAAGCGCAAGTGGCTGTCAGGCTCTGCCAGTTCGGCCCGTTAAAATTTTTGCATTCAAAAACAAGCGATTTCGGAGTATTGCGATGAACCTAGAAAAAGCCCGCTTCAACATGGTTGAACAACAAATTCGGCCCTGGCAAGTGCTCGACCCACACGTGCTGAGCGTGCTCTCGAGCGTGCCACGCGAACTGTTTGTGCCGATGGCCTATCAAGCCCTTGCCTACAGCGACACCGAGATTGCGCTGGGCCATGGCCAATCCATGGTGCCCCCCCGCGTGGATGCCCGCTTGATGCACGATTTGCAACTCAAGGGCAGCGAAAAAGTGTTGGAGATTGGCACAGGCAGCGGCTATTTGGCAGCCCTATTGGCCGCACGCGCACAACGCGTGATCAGCCTAGAAGTCAACTCCGAACTGGCCAGCCAAGCCCGCAACAACTTGCAACGCGCTGGCGTGACCCATGTGGATGTGCGTGTGGCCGACGGTAGCCAAGGCGCCGCATCTGACGGGCCTTTTGACGCCATCGTGTTGGGTGGTTCTGTGGCAGAGGTGCCCAAAGCTTTGTTGCAACAACTCAGCTTGCAAGGTCGCTTGATCGCCATCGTTGGCCAAGACCCGATCATGAGCGCGACCTTGTTCACCCGCACGGGTGAGGCCACTTGGGACACCCAATCATTGTGGGACACCTATGCCCCCCGTCTGCAAGGCTTTGCAGAACCTTCTCGGTTTCACTTTTAAGTGGCAACTCGCATGATCGATCAAATACAACCCGCGCAGTTAGCAGACTGGATCACCACCAAAGCAAGCTTTGGCCAAACGGTGGTGCTCGATGTGCGCGAAGCTTGGGAAATTCAAACCGCCAGCGTGAAGGCGCAGGGGTTTGTGTTGCAAGAAATTCCGATGCACACACTTCCCGCACGTTTGAATGAACTCTCGCGTGAACAACCCATCGCTTGCTTGTGTCATCATGGTGGGCGAAGCATGCAAGTGGCCGCTTTTTTGGCGCAACAAGGTTTTTCGCACGTGGCTAACATCGCTGGCGGTATCAACGCTTGGTCAGCGCAAATCGACCCCAGCGTGCCACGCTACTGATTTTTTGAAAGAACTGCTTCATGCCCTCTCGCTCAATGTTCAAAGTCTTGCCAGTCGTGGCCTTCATGGCCATGGCTTTGGCACCGGCGGCACAAGCACAAAGCTTGCAAGCCATGTATGACGCTGCAAGGGGACATGACGCCAGTTTCATTTCTGCCAAAGCGCAATTTGAGGCCAACTTGGCCAAAGCCAATCAGGCTTTGGGTGGGGTCTTGCCAAACATTGCTTTGTCTGCTTCGGCTTCTCGAACTGACTTTAGCAGTCGACTAGACGGACAAACCACCACAACCGAGCGCATGTTCAGCACCGGCGTTGCGTCGATCAACTTGGTTCAACCCATCTACCGTCCAGCAGCGTGGGCGGCCTATCGCCAAGGCGGTCAGCAACTGCTGCAAGCGGCCGCACAATTTGAAGCCGCCGAGCAAGACCTGTTGGTCCGTGTCACCCAAGCCTACTTTGATGTGCTCACCAGTGAAGACAGCCTGACCTTTGTCAGAGCCCAAAAACAAGCGGTGGGCGAGCAACTGGCGTCGGCCAAACGCAACTTCGAAGTGGGCACCGCCACCATCACCGGCGTGCGCGATGCACAGGCACGTTTCGATTTGACAACGGCACAAGAAATCGCTGCCGAGAACGATGTCCGCATCAAACGACTGGCGCTCGATTTGGTGGTGGGCTTGCAAAACGCGCAACCCAAACGCTTGGCCAACAACACCAAACTGGTCGAGCCACCTAAAGAAAAAATCGACGATTGGGTGAGCAAGTCTGAGCTAGAAAGCCCTCTTGTCAAACAAGCCATGTTGGCACATGAAGTGGCCAAACTCGAAGTCGACAAAGCCACCGCGGGCCACAAACCCACATTGGATGCACAACTCTCCTATGCAGGTACCCGCAACGTGAACGGTAATGCGTTCTCTAATGTTGGGTCACATGTGTTCAACCCTTCTGCTGCGGTTGTTTTGAACGTGCCGCTGTTTGCGGGTTTGACCACGATGTACCGCATTCGTGAGGCCACAGCGTTGGAAAACAAAGCACGCTCTGACCTCGAAGCGGCCAAACGCAACACCGCGCAAGCCACACGCACCGCTTACTTTGGTCTGATGAGTGGTCTGAGCCAAGTCAAAGCCTATGAAGCCGCTGAGGCTTCGAGCCAAAGCGCCTTGGACGCCAACAAACTGGGTTACTCGGTGGGCGTGAACATCAACATCGATGTGCTCAATTCACAAAGCCAGCTGTACCAGACCAAACGCGATTTGGCCAAAGCGCGTTATGACGTCTTGGTGGGCAATTTGAAACTCCGTCAAGCCGCGGGCACCTTGTTACCGCAAGACTTAGAGTCCATCAACAGTTTGCTGAGCCCCTGACACATAAGGCAGCAGCGCCTCTACCGAGCGTTGTGCTGCGCCACGGTGCGATTGTGCAAACGTCAAACACGCTGCCACATAAGCGTTTTCATCGGCACCAGAGTGCACCAGTTGCAAAGCCGCTGTGATGCCATGCGCCATGTCATGCACCCGCAAGGCTGCGCCAGCTGACTCGGCGAGTTCTGCTGCTTCAGCGAAGTTGTAAGTGTGAGGCCCCATCACCACAGGGCAACCACATGCGGTGGCTTCAATCAAATTTTGCCCTCCCAGCGGTGCAAAGCTGCCCCCTAGCAAAGCGGCATCTGACAAACCGTAATACAAAGCCATTTCGCCCATGCTGTCACCCAACCAAAGGCTTGGGCCTGCGCCCTGCTCTGCAGAAGGCGGTCCATCAGACCAACTGCTTCTGCGCGAGACCTGCCAACCGCGCGCGCTGAGCAACGCAGCCACCTCATCAAACCGTTGGGGATGCCTGGGCACCAGCAACCACTGCACATGGTGCGCATGGGCTTGCCCTTCGAGATGCTGGTCATGCAAGGCTTGCATCGCATCCAACCACATTTGTTCTTCGCCATCGCGCGAGCTGCTCAACATCACCACGGGGTGTTTCAAACGCTCTTTCCACACCAACGCTTGGGCCAGTTGGTGTGGGTCGGGTTTGGCATCAAATTTCAAATTGCCAGTGACCCCTTTGACCGTGGCGCCCAGCGCGGTCAAACGCTGCGCATCGGCTTGCGTTTGCGCCCACACACCCTCCAAGCCTTGGTAGGCAGGACGCGATAGCCAAGCCAAGCGTTGGGATTGGTGCAGACTTTTGTCGCTCATGCGCGCATTCAACAGCACCAAAGGCACATGCGCACGTTGACAAGCCCAGACCCAGTTGGGCCACACCTCGGTCTCGAGCAACACGCCCACCTGTGGCTTGAAATGATTCAAAAACCGTTGCACCACCGCAGGCGTATCCCAGGGCTGCCACACCTGCACATCGCCCGCGCGCAACAGCTCCTGCCCCTGCGCACGCCCAGTGGCTGTGCCGTGGGTGAGCAACACACGCATGCCGGGCACTTGTGCACGCAAGGCGTTGAGCAACACACCTGCTGCGCGTGACTCTCCTAACGACACCGCATGCACCCACACCAAGGCTTGCGCACGGTTGGCACTTTCTGCTGGCACGGTGTAGTGCCCAAAACGCTCGGCGATGGCAGTGAGATAACCAGACTCATGCTGCGCGCGTCGCCGCAATTTGCGCCGCAACACTGGTTGCAAGGCCCACATGATCACGCTGTATAAAAAACGCATCAATTCAGCCCCCCTACACAGCGGAGGCATGGTGCTGCCAACACACTTGCCAAGCTTGCCACACAGCGTCCACGCTCGGGATGTTGACATCCACCACACTGCATTGATGCGCCACACCGGTGGGGCCGGTGCGCCATGCGGTGTCAAAGTTATAGATCTGCACATGCGG
>JACCDJ011035476.1_pt1 | contig 10570 bp, 9 predicted proteins | sample 7444481 | NCBI WGS metagenome assembly JACCDJ01 (sample SAMN15323435, study PRJNA562643) | freshwater metagenome | isolation source: river surface water | place: USA:Blue River Watershed | collected 2017-08-15 | reverse complement strand
GCACTCAGCCGGCTTGCGCGTATTGCCTTGCCCATTGCCGATTGATGGCTTTACAGTAAAGCAGTATTGGCATACCCGTTTCCATCATGACCCGGCAAATACCTGGCTTAGAGGCATTTGCAGCTCGCTGTTTCTTCAGAGTCAACGCCACAAGCTGGTCACAGCGAAAAAGAGGTAGATATTGAATCTATCAATAAAGATCATTTCATCAGTCTAATAGACTAAATGTTAGGCGTTTCCTAGGATCAGACCGTTGTATTCCAACTGCATGGTATCTAGGAGACCCCTGATGAATAATGGTTTCAAGCACTTAATCGGCGTCATTGCCTTTGCAACTGCGAGCACTGCTGCAATCTCGCAGCCCATTCCTATCGCTGGATTGGTTGAACTAACGGGTTCGGGCACGACAGCTGGTACCAACTACGACAACGGCGTCAAACTTGCTGTTGCTGAAATCAACGCTGCGGGGGGTATTCTCGGCCGCCAAATTCAGTACACACCCATGGACACTCAGACCAATGCTGGGGTTGCTAAATCGCTTGCTGCCAAGGCCATTGACGACGGTGTGCCACTTGTCATGGGACCGGTTTACTCTGGTTCCATTTTGGTGAGCATGGCTGAAACACGCCGAGCTGAAATTCCCAACATCATTGGCGGCGAGGCTGCAGCCATTACGCAGCAAGGCAATCCTTACGTTTTTCGAAGCTCTTTCACTCAGGCATCAGCCATGCCCAAAGTGGTCCGCTACATATCAGAAATTGTCAAAGCCAAATCAATCGCAGTCATTTACGTCAACAATGATTTTGGCAAAGGCGGCCGGGACATGGTACTGAAAGGGCTACAGAGCGCAGGCATCAACGTGGTTGCGGATATTTCTACGGAAGTAGGACAAATTGATTTTTCAGCCGCGGTACTTAAGGCGAAGCAATCCAACGCCGATGCCTTGTTTGCATACACCAACGAAGAAGAATCCGCTCGCCTGCTCAAAGAAATACGCAAGCAGGCATACAGCAAGCCTGTCATTGGGGAAACGACCTTGGCCAATGACAAAGTGATCGAATTGGCAGGCGATGCTGCCAACGGCGTTGTAGCTCACGTCGGCCTGACGCCTGATGCGCCTAATCCTCCGGTTCAGGCGTTTGCCAGGAAATACCTTGCCACTTACAAGTCGAAAGCGGATCACAACGCCATGAAGGGCTACACTGGCATGCACGCCGCGAAGGCCATTTTTGACAAGATTGGAAAGATTGATCCCAAAGCATTTGCTGCAGCCATGCATGGCGCAAGTATTTCAGTCAAGGACTACCCTGGGGTATTGTTCGACGTGAAATACGATGACAAGGGTGACCTGGACCGTGAGAGCTTTATCGTTAAGGTTGTCAACGGAAAGCCGCAAGTGGTTGAAATTCTCAAGCCAGCAAAATAATTCCTCATCCAAGCTTGTTGTCATGTCTGGATTTGACTATTGCATCGTTGAGCGTAGAGATCACATCCTGACCATCACGCTCAATCGCCCCGAGGTTCTCAACGCCATGAATCCTGGAGCACACTTTGAGCTGCAGGAGATCTTTGATTTTTATGCCACCGATCCCGAAATGCATGTTGCCATCATCACGGGTGCGGGTGATCGTGCGTTCTGTGTAGGGACTGATCTCAAAGAGTTGGCCCTGACAGGAGATCATCGAAAGCCCCCTGGCGGGTTTTGCGGTATTACCACGCGCTTCAATTTGTTGAAGCCTGTGATTGCCGCAGTGAATGGCTTGTGCTTGGGTGGCGGTACTGAAATCGTCGCAGCCTGCGACCTGGCCATTGCCTCTGATCGTGCTGAGTTCGGACTGGTCGAGCCTTTGGTCGGCTTGGCAGCTTTGGGTGGGGGTGCCCTGCAGCGTCTGGCGCGTGAGATGCCCATGAAAGATGCCATGAGGCTTGTTCTAACTGGCAAGCGCATAGACGCCCACGAAGCACGCAGAATCAGCCTTATCAATGAAGTCGTGCCTCATGAAGACTTGCTTCCTGCAGCGCGGCTCCTAGCCCAAGAAATTTTGGCGTGTGCTCCGTTAGCAGTTCAAGCATCAAAACAGGTCATGCTGCAAAGCAGAGATATTCCTTCAATGGAGGACTCTATGACAAGGGCGTATGACGCCGCAGAGAAAATGTTGGCAAGCCAAGATGCTAAAGAAGGTCCTTTAGCGTTCTCTGAAAAAAGAAAACCGCGATGGACTGGGCGTTAAATTTCATTACTCTTTTGGAATGGACGCATTGGTTGTAAAAAAAAAACGTGTGAGTGGGCTCTAAAAACGCTACTAACAGTAACCAGATACTGACATCAGTAGGTCTTGACCGGCAACAGCCTGCTTATCAGCCTAATGCGCTGGTAGAGGTTGCGCAGAGACGGTCGCTGCTCAGTGACTCTGTCCGGCCAGAAGCTGACAGTCAGTTTTGTTCGGCCAATTAATGTTACGTGCTAACTGCGGACATACTTATCGAGAGACTGATTTGAAGGAGCCAGTCATTCAATTCACAAAGCACCGGTCAACGACAAAAAATGGTCCTCTTGTTAAAGCAGACCTACGAACCTTCGGCGGGCACTTTCGCTATGGGATTCTGATTGGCGGTTGCAGCTATCGAATCGCTTTCAGTGATGTGCTTCGTCAGCACTCTAGGGGCGTCAGCATGTTTACGGCCCTGATGCAATAGCGATATTCGGTATCAATTCTGCCTTAGTGAAGGCGAGACGAGCGGCCCAGTTGCCTGACCCAAAGCCCGGCAACAAGATCATCAAGATCTGATCATTCACACTGCTGCTTGGCTGCCATCTTGAGGGTAAATACTGATATATGTACGAGTCTGTACATTAATAAAATATTTATGTACTAAAACGTACATTAAAGACTTTCAAAGGATCTCGGGTGCTCAAAATCCTCTTCCACCGCTTATTGATGTCAGTGCCCCTTGTGGTGGTGGTCACTTTGCTGACCTTCGTTCTCAACAGTCTGGCCCCTGGCGACATGGCCATGACCATCTTGGGAGCAGACGGCACTCGTGAGCAGTACGAAGCCCTGCGCATTGAGCTGGGTCTGGACAAACCCTTGATGCTGCAATACCTGTCTTGGCTCGGTCAGGCCCTGCAGGGTGATTTGGGTGTCTCGCATTTCACCAAAGAGTCCGTCAGCTCGCTGCTCAATCCCCGCCTGGGGGTGTCGGTATTTATCATGGTGGGCGTGCTGGTGGTCTGCCTGAGCTTGGGTCTGGTTTTGGGAGTGGCTAGCGCACTCAAAGGCGGGTGGGTGGGTCGTGCCATCGATGCCTTTTCGCTGGTCGGCCTGATCTTTCCGTCCTTTTGGCTAGCCCTGGTGCTGATCTCGGTCTTTGCTGTAACCCTGCGCTGGCTGCCAGCCACCGGCTATGTGTTTTTCAGCGAAAGCCCTAAAGACTGGGCCTTGAGTCTAGTGCTGCCCATCTTTTCGGTGGCCATGTACTCAATCACCAGCATCGCCAAACAAACCCGTGACGCCATGAACGATGTCATGGGCCGCGATTTCATCCGCGCCTTGCGAGCTTGCGGCTTGCCAGAACGCAGCGTGATCTGGAAGCATGCCCTGCGCAACGCGGCCTTGCCCGTGGTCACCGTGCTGGGCCTGGTGATGATCGGTGCAATCAGCGGCACGGTTTTCGTCGAGCGCGTGTTCGTGCTGCCCGGCATGGGCAGTCTGGCCGTCAGCGCCGCCTTGAACAAAGACATCTTGCTGCTGCAAGGCGTTACCCTGTATTTCACCTTGATGACCGTGGCCATCAATTTGATGGTGGACCTAAGCTATGGCTGGCTCAACCCCAAAGTGAGGCTGTCATGAGTGCCCTTGCATACAACCCCCCCAGCTTTATCCGGCGCTTATTGGGGCGTCCACTGGCCGTATTGGCCTTGTTGTGGCTGCTGCTGCTTTTTGTGCTGTCTGTCAGTGCACCGCTTTGCGCCCCCATAGACCCATTGGAGCAAGACCTGCTGGCGCTCAAGCAGTTGCCCAGCGCCGAACACTGGCTGGGTACCGATGCACTGGGTCGCGATGTGTTCAGCCGCATGGTGCATGGTGTCTCGATCACCATTGCCGGCGTGATCGAAGCCGTGGTCGTGGCCAGTCTGCTGGGCTTGAGCCTAGGCGTGAGTGCCGGATATTTCGGCGGCATGTGGGACCGCTGCGTTCAGCAATACGTGAGCCTGGTTCAGTCCTTGCCCACCATGCTGATCATGCTGGCTGTACTGGCCGTGTTCGGCCAGGCCATGCTGCCCGCCATGGTCACGCTCGGCGTGATGGGTTCGGCCGGGGTCTCGCGCGTGCTGCGCAGCGTGACGCTGGCCGTGCGCGAAGAACTGTATATTGCGGCCGCCCGCATCTCGGGTCTGAGCGACGCACAGATCATCGTGCGCCATGTATTGCCCCGCATTGCTGGGCCGGTGATCGTGCAGATGTCCTTGTTCGCCGCCATTGCCGTGATCGTGCAAACGGGCATCAGCTTTCTGGGCTTGGGCGTAGCCCCACCTGCACCCACTTGGGGCAGCATGATTTTTGAAGCCTCGGCCAGCCTGAACGATTTCCCTTGGTTGCTGGTGCCTTCGGGTGGTGTGGTGGCGCTCACCGTTCTTTCATTTGGCCTGCTGGGCGACAGCCTGCGCGATACATCCACCGAATCCTGGTCTCGTCCGGCGGTGCGTCAGGGCGTCAAGGCCCGCTTGGCGGTCAAGCCGCAAGACCTGCCCGAAGGCGTCTTGCTGTCCATGCGCGATGTGTCCATCGTCACCAGCTCAGGCCAGACGCAGCGCACCTTGGTCAAAGGCGTAAATTTCGACCTGAAGCAAGGTGAAACCCTGGGCATCGTGGGCGAATCGGGCAGTGGCAAAACCCTCACCAGCTTGTCGCTCATGGGCCTGCTGCCGCCCGGTGTACATGTGAGTGCAGGCACGGCGGTCATCCAGGGTGAAGTGATCGATTTGTCCAACGAAAAGCGCCTGACCCAGCTGCGCGGTGCCACCGTGGGCATGATCTTTCAGGAGCCCATGGCTGCATTGGACCCTTGCTTCACCATCGGCCACCAATTGGCCGAAGTCATCCGCTTGCATGGCCTGCGTGCAGCGCAAGTCCAGGCTAAGGTCATCGAATTGCTTGAGCAGGTCAAGATCCCCAACCCTCAGGATGTGGCCCAGCGTTACCCACACCAAATTTCGGGCGGCATGGCCCAGCGCGTGGGCATCGCCCGTGCGCTGGCCAGTGAACCCAAAATCTTGCTGGCCGATGAGCCCACCACCGCGCTGGATGTGACGGTGCAGGCCGAAATTCTGGCCTTGCTGCGCAGCTTGAGCCAGTCTCGCCAGATGGCGGTGGTGCTGGTCACGCACGATTGGGGCGTGGTGGCCGACATCTGTGACCGCGCCATGGTGCTGCGTCATGGTCAGGTCCTCGAATCGGCCACCGTGGTCGACCTGTTCCACCGTCCACAACACCCCTACACCCAGGCTCTGCTGGCCGCCAACCCGCACAGCGCCCAGCCGGGTGAAGTGCTCCCGACCGTGGACGACAAATTGATGGATATCACGGGAGCTGCAGCATGAACGCCACACCTCTTTTGCAGGTCAAGGACCTGAGGGTCGATTTCGCTCAGGGCAAAGGCAAAGTCTTTCAAGCGCTCAAAGGCGTGAGCCTGAATATCCACCCCGGCGAGACCGTGGGCTTGGTGGGCGAATCCGGCTCTGGCAAAACCACTGTGGGCCGTGTGATCCTGGGGCTGACCGAGGCCACCAGTGGCCAGGTCATCTTTGACGAAGAAGACATCACCCAAGCCAGCCGTGCACGCCGACGCGATTTGGGGCGCGACATCCAGGTCGTGTTCCAGGACCCGTATGGCTCGCTCAACCCCGCACGCACCGTGGGTGACACGCTGGCCGAACCTTTGCTGAGCGACAAAAGCCTGAGCCCCACAGACATTCAGCAGCGCATCTCCGAAGTCTTGCAACGCGTGGGCATGCCCACGGACACCGCGCAGCGCTATCCCGGTCAGTTCTCGGGCGGTCAGCGCCAGCGCATCGCCATTGCCCGCGCCGTCATCGCCAAGCCGCGCCTGATCGTCTGCGACGAGCCGGTCAGCGCGCTTGACCTGTCGGTGCAAGCCCAAGTGTTGAACCTGCTCAAGGAGCTGCAGGAAAGCATGGGTCTTGCCATGCTCTTCATCTCGCACGATTTGACCGTGGTCAGGCACGTATCACACCGCACCGTGGTGCTGTACCGGGGCGGCATCGTCGAGCAGGGCGACGCCGCTCAAGTGCACGAGCATCCGCAGCACCCCTACACCCGAGCCCTGCTGGCAGCAGCGCCCGTGCCCGATCCGTTGATCCAGCGCGAACGCCGCACCCAGTTCGAGCAGGCACGCCAGGCGCTGGCCGCAGCGACTTAAATCCGTTTTCCAACCGCGGTTCACACTTTTTTCAACCACACCGACAGGAGACATGCATGAACACCCCGAACACCTTTCGCCGCCATCTGCTGAGCACCAGCGTGCTGAGCGCCTGCGCCCTCAGCCTGGGCCTGCTGAACGGCCCCGTCATGGCGCAAACCAATGCCAAGGTGCTGAGCATCGGCATGCCCTTCTCGCCATTGAGCATGGACCCCTCGATCAGTGGCAACGGCCGCGCCGGCGTGCACCTGTCGCCCGCTTATGAGCCTTTGATCCGGACACAGGCCGACGGCAAATTCGCGCCCGGCCTGGCCACCGACTGGCAGTTGTCGGCGGACAGCAAGGAAGTGACCTTCACACTGCGCCAGAACGCCAAGTTCAGCGACGGCGAACCCGTTACGGCCGAAGCGGTCAAAAAGTCCATCGAGTATTTCGTTGGCAAGAAGGGGCCTTTCTCGGCCAACTTGTCGACCATGACCGGCATCGAGATCCTCGACAAGTTCAAGCTGAAGATCAAACTCTCGGCCCCACAGCCCGCGCTGTTGTCGCTGTTTGATGCTTACTTCAACAGCGGTGACATCATCAGCCCCAACGGTGTGGCCAAACCTGACCAACTGGGCGCAGCCACCTTTGGCGCAGGCCCCTACAAACTGGACCCTTCAGCCACCATCACCGGCAAGAGCTACACCTATGTGCCCAACGAGCACTACTACGACAAGAGCCGCGTCCAATGGGACAAGGTCGTTGTTCAAGTGTTTGAAGACCAGAACGCCGGCATTCAGGCCATGAAAGCCGGCCAATTGAAGGTTTTGGTGAGCGATCCTTTCACCGGCAACGCCAACGCAGCCAATCTGCCCAAAGACCTGCGCATCGTCTCTGACCCGGTGCAGTGGACCGGTCTGATCTTGGCCGACCGTGAGGGCGTTTTCCAGCCCGAACTCAAAGACGTGCGTGTGCGCCAAGCCATCAACTACGCGCTGGACCGCAAACTGATCGCCACCGCCTTGTTTGGCAAACTGGCCGAGCCCTCTGCGCAACTGCAAAGCAAGGGTTTTCTGGGCTACGACCCCGAGATTGAAAAGCGCTACCCCTACGACCCGGCCAAGGCCAAAGCCTTGCTGGCCGAGGCCGGATACCCCAATGGCTTTGAGCTGAAGTTGCAGTACGTGAACAACACGCTCAGCCGCTTTATGACCATGGCCATTGCCGGCCAACTCAAGAAAGTCGGCATCCGCCCCGTGACCGAAGAGTTCCAGAACTTCGGAGCCATGATCGCCGCCGAGCGCAGTAAAAAAATCGGCGCCCTGATGTTCAACAGCAACTCGGGTGTCCCCAACCTGGCCCGCTTCCAGACCTTGGGCAAGGGCAGCCTGAACTTCTACAAATCGGAAGACGCCACCCTGACCAAACTGATGGACGAAGCCGCTGCTTTGCCACTGGACAAGGCTGAAGGAGCCTGGAAGAAAGTCTATGCCCACGCCGCAGAGATCGCCTGGTTCGCGCCTGTGGTGGCCAGCCATACGGTCTACTTTGTGTCCAACAGCGTGAAGGCGCCTCGCATTGGCCAATCGGTCGTGATCGACGCCATCGACTTCGTGCCCACCAAATAAGTCATCCCATGCCTCACAACACCCCCACCTTGCCCCTGGATCCGGCAATTGTCGAGATCGACCGCCGATGGAAAGCCGCTGGTATCCCCGACCTCTATGAAGGGGGCAACGGCCCCGTGAGCCGCGAACGTGCCCGCAATGTGCGTGCGCTGCTTTACCCCAAGCCCAAGCTCCCAGAAGGCCGCATCGAGTCCCGCACGATTCCTGGCCCTGCCGGGAGCATGGCTGTACGCGTGATCTATCCCTTGTCCGGCGAAATCACCGGCACCTTGGTGTATTTGCATGGTGGCGGCTGGGTGGTAGGCGATCTGGAGTCGCATGAAGCCCATGCCATTCGCCTGGCCAATCGTGCCGGTGTGGTTGTCCTGAATGTAGACTACCGCTTGGCCCCAGAGCATCCCTTTCCTGCTGCTGCGGACGATGCGGAAGCTGCGCTGCAGTGGGCCAGCACCCATTTGGACGAGCTGGGGGGCAAAGACAAACCGCTGGCCGTGGGCGGCGACAGCGCCGGGGGCAACCTGGCCGCTGTGGCGGCGCTCTACTGCCGTGACCACGGCATTGCGCTGGCTTGCCAGCTACTGCTTTACCCGGCCACCAACCTGTCTGGCCGAGGTGGCCCTGAAAAGTCTTACCTGGGCGACAACGCCGAAGCCAAGGCGCTGGACCCACGTGTGTCCCCCCTGAAGGCATCAACGCTGGCAGGTTTGGCCCCCGCCATCATCGGCGTGGGTGTGCATGACTTTTTGTACCAAGACAACCTGGCCTACGCGGCCGCACTCAAAGGCGCAGGCGTGTCGCTGCAGATGCGTGTCTACGGCGACTTGAACCACGGCTTTTTCAGTTACACCGCGGTGTCGCCTGCAAGCGCCGTTGCAGCGGACCAGCTGTGCGACGACTTGCGCCAGCACATGCTGACCTGATCGTTAAACTTTGGCCTCTATGGATCCGGTCAAACGCAATATTCTTGAAGTCGCACTGGCGGAGTTCGCAAACTTCGGGCTGGAGGGCAGCCGCATCGAATCGATCGCGGCGGGCACCCACACCAGCAAGCGGATGATTTACTACCACTTTGGCAGCAAGGAAGGCCTGTATGCCGCCGTGCTGGAGTTCGCCTACTGGATCGTGCGCGAAGACCATATCGACCCGCCAGTCGACCTGCCGGCTTTGCAAGCTTTGGCCCGATTCGCCGGGTACGCCTTTGATAACTTCAGCAAATACCCGGACTTCATCCGATTGAGCTTGCAAGAAAACCTGCAAGGTGCGCGCTTTCTGAAAGCATCGCCCACCATCATCGAGATGAACCGCGCCACATTGACCGTGGTGAAGGACATCGTGAAACGCGGCCAGGCCGAGGGGACGATCCGTCAAAACGTCGATCCGATGAACGTCTACATCAATTTCATTGGTCTGTGTCATTACCACATCTCATCGCGGCATAACTACCGGGTGCTGTTTGATTACGACACCAGCACGCCTGAAAACAGCCAGTCACGTCGCGAGTCGATCTGCGATGCCATCGTGCGCTATGTGCAGGCCTGAATGCTCACCGCAACACAGACATCTTCATGACCCCGTTTGAATCCATCGTGCAAACCCATCCCCTGCAAGCGCCATTGATCGTGCTGGCTTGGGAGGCGGTGGTGCAGGTCTCGCCCCGACAAGACCTAGGCATGTCACCTGCGGGTGAACGCTACATCATCCCGATAGTGGGCGGCCAATTTGCGGGCGACATCGATGGCCATGTCTTGCGCGGGCGTGTCCTGCCCGGCGGTGCCGACCGACAACTGCTGCGGCCCGATGGCATCAAGGAACTGGACGCGTTGTACGAAATGCAGCACGACGACGGTACGGTGCTGACCATCCACAACCGGGTGACCATCGATGTTCCCGCCGATGGGTCGCGTTATGCCTTCTCGCATGTGAAAGTCACAGCCCCCGAAGGACCACACGCATGGCTCAATCGCCGGGTCTTTGTGGGCACCTTGCATGGCTTGCCACCGGAGCAACAAGCTGTCTTGATCCGGGTCTGGATGCTGCGCTGAAGCTCAGTTATCAGCCAATAGCACACCCACAAACACGCTGAACCTCAGCCAGTGGTTTTTAGCCACCGTTAAATCGTGGCCAAGCCCTGTTTCAGCGTCGGTCTGCTTAGGATCGTTACCTCTCGCCGCTTGAGATTAAGCGAAGGGCTGGCACCACTTAAGACAGGTTGATGTCTTTAGTGAAATGAATGACCGCTATGGGTCGAAAGTGATCGTTCACCACTTATCACCAAAGGACTGATGTTAGGTGCCCCTCATCGCAAACTGTCGGTTCACCCGACACTTCACATCAAGGGGCACAACACGAAGTGTCGGTTCGTTGCTACGATTGGCAGCAGCACAGTCCGTTTGTCTTGAAAGATAGGCTTTCTTGATTGAAGCGAATGTTCAAAACCGCGTATAGGCCTACTTCTTCTGAAACTTGGCAGCTACAAAGTCCATCAGCGCTTTGACACGCAAAGAAGTACGGTGCCGTTC
>JACCDJ011188441.1_pt1 | contig 10576 bp, 11 predicted proteins | sample 7444481 | NCBI WGS metagenome assembly JACCDJ01 (sample SAMN15323435, study PRJNA562643) | freshwater metagenome | isolation source: river surface water | place: USA:Blue River Watershed | collected 2017-08-15 | reverse complement strand
GTAGAGCTTTGTTACATTCTCAAAGCGAATCACTTCAACTCCTAAGGTTCTTTGGCCTTGGCCAATTTGGTTTCGCTCCATTGGGTGCGATTCCGTACTTCCCTTAGTTTATGTAATCTCGAGAGAAATCGACCTTATATCCACTCTTTTAGCGGGTGGTTTTCCAAAATTCCCCGAAAACTACGAAGCGCTTGAACGGCGCCAGCGGATACCGGCTTCAATAAAGTCATCAATTTCACCATTTAATACAGCTGAGGTATTTCCTGTTTCATGGTTGTTTCGAAGATCCTTCACCATTTGGTAAGGCGCCAATACATAGGAGCGCATTTGATTGCCCCATGAACCTGAGTTATCACCCTTAAGCGCATTGATCTTTGCTTGCTCTTCTTGGCGACGACGTTCTAATAATTTTGATTGCAATACAGCCATCGCTGTTGCCTTATTTTGAATCTGTGAGCGCTCGTTCTGACATGAAACAACAATGCCGGTAGGAATGTGAGTCAAACGCACAGCAGAGTCAGTTGTATTCACACCTTGACCACCAGGACCGGATGAGCGATACACATCAACGCGAATTTCTTTCTCATCCAATTCTATGTGATCGCTCTGTTCGACAACAGGGACAACTTCAACGCCTGCAAAAGATGTGTGGCGGCGTGATTGAGAATCAAAGGGAGAGATACGTACCAATCGGTGAGTGCCCTGCTCTACCGAGAGCGTCCCATAAGCATATGGAGCGCTAACGCGGAAGGTCGCTGACTTGATGCCTGCTTCTTCGGCATATGAAGTTTCAAGAACATCGACCTTAAACTCGTGGCGTTCGCAGTATCGCAAATACATGCGAAACAACATCTGTGCCCAGTCAGCAGCTTCAACACCACCCGCTTCAGAACGAATCGTGATTAAAGCATCGCGGTTGTCGTATTCACCAGATAACAAAGTAGTGACTTCGAGTTCACTGATTGCTTTCTTCGTTGAGTCCAATTCGCTTTCAGCATCAGCAAGCGCTGACCCTTCGCCTTCTTCAGCTGCTAGCTCGAAGAGAATTGGTAGGTCATCTACCCGAGAGCGCAGACCCTTCAGCTTTGAGATGACAGCTTGGGTGCGAGACAACTTGCTTGTGACGGCTTGAGCAGCTTCTGGGTCATCCCAGAGATTTGGGACTCCGGCTGCCTCTTCTAATTTAACGGCTTCCTTCTCTAACTTCGGAAGGTCGAGTACTTGCTCAATAGATTTGAGGGTCGCGCTGATCTCAGCAATTTCGAGTCCATATTCGCGAGCCATGGGCGTAAGGATAGCGGTGACGGCAGGGAGATATCTCAGGCCGACTTTTCGTACAACTCTCGCTCAATTATTTTAACCGAGATCAATTCCATAATAGTTATTGGTTTCACTTCGTTCTCCTACGCCGCCAGCCGACCCCCTGATTTGTACTTCGTCAATACCAAAAAAAGGGAGAGGAAATGGAATATTCACTAATGCCTCGCTCTCGAGATAAATCTGAAAGCCATCGCATTGAAAATTAGTTAACTTCATCTGAGAAATCCCAGCCCTGGTGAGATTGCGCCCTCTTCCCTGCCAATAAGAAATCAACTCTTCTGCGTCCCGTGCGCCTGCCTTGCAATCAATGGGGATTCCTGGATCTTCCTCACCGTGGCCAACGACACCTCGTAAGAAATCCGTAAGGTTGTATTCACCAGAGTAGTAAGTGCCTTTATCTAAATTCTGCGCACCGCGTTGTACCGCTGCCTCGGTCGCGAGAATAAGTGTCCGTTTTGCAAGATATACAGCGGAGATATTGCTCAGAGCAACCACCGTTGAAAGCAGCAGGGTGAATAGCCCGATCGTTAAAAGCGAGATTGAGCCTCTCTCGGCAAGCAGTAACGCTCTTGCCCTACGCCCAAGGAGAGACATATTCAACCGCTGAGATATTTCTATTCATGGAACTCGAAAATATGGATATTTCAATCTCATTGTTGGGCGAGATGCACGGCCTCTCTTTGCACCGAATCGTAAATCTCAATTCGCCGCTTGCAATTGCATCGACTAATCCCAATGCGGATCCTCCTTTATAGAAAACTTCCTCAGCTACACGTTCTGCTATCGCATCATTTTCGCTTGTAACCACCGCGCGTGAGATCTCACGAGCCAAAGTCCTGAGTACTGATTCTTGATCACTTATTGATGCATAGTGACTCAAGTAAATAAATATCGGAATAAAGAGAGGAAGTGCCAATGCAACAAATTCCACAATTGCGCCACCATGTTGAGAGCGAAGCTTCTCCCAAATTCGGGACACGACGCCTTCAGCGAAGCTTTTCATTCGTGCAAAATTCATCTTCATCGGTTTGCCCTCAGCGATTATTTTCGACAATGGCAATCCCATCTACTGATACTTTTCTGCCGGAGGTCACTTGACTCAAGAAACCAGGGAGAAGATCCTTAATACCTTTCTCTCTGTGGGTAATCAGGAGATCTAAATTTTGTCCGTCACCACTTGATTCAATGTGAATGAAATTGTCGCCTTCCTGAAAATCTCCCGATATCGCTCGAACACTTGCTTCATTTTGAACATTCATTCGCTCTACATTTCTGGAATGAGTAGCTAGTGATATCTGCATTCCGATGAGGAAGAGAATGAGTAAAGGGATAAGCACAAGAGTGGATTCAGCACTCCCGCGATTGTCTCGCGTAATCTGAAGTGCCAGCCGGACTGCTTTCACCGAATGCCATTCATAGAATCTAGGGAGTTACGAAGGATGGCCGTGAGTCGTGGAGCGGCAATAGTCCAAATCGCAGTGACCAAACCAGTGGTCATCAACACAACCAACACCCATCCTGGAACATCTCCCCGCTGATCCGAAATCGCTTTGTAGGCACGAGATTTTGTAAATCGCGTATAAATACTCTGGAGTCGAATGGATAAGTTAATCGACATCTCTTCTATGACAGCTCGATACTCATTAAGAACCTGACCTATCTTCATTTCTTCTTCTTTCTATTCATTGAGTTGATTTGGGATTGCTCTTACTTTCGTTCTTTTCCTTGCGCCGATTCCGCTCTTGTTACGCCCCATAGAAATTGAGAGCGCTCAGAGATGGGAAAAGAGCAAAGAGAATTGATACCGGCAATATCAAGAAGACGACGGGAATCATCATGCTTATCTCAGCTTTTCCAGCAGCATTTAACAATCTGATGCGTTGGTGGTTTCGGGCTTCTTGGACACTATGAGATAGCGTCTCGACCAAAGGCGTGCCCCTTGCGAGCGAGATGATCATCGAGTCAACAAATCTTCTAATACTTGTTGAACCTAATCGATGGCTCATCGAATCCAACGCAGTTGAGAAAGGGATTCCCTCCTCCACATTTTTTACAACCTCTGAGATTTCATCTGCGAGATGTCCGTGCGCACGCATTGATAATCGCTTCATTGAGGAGATAGGAGATTCGCCTGCACCCGCAGCGAGAGTTAACATCTCAATTAATGAAGGAAATTCACTCTCTATCCTTTGAGCTCTTCTCTTGCAGCGATTGCTGAGATTGCGCTCAAGCCCTAACGCGACTGAACCAGATCCCATCAGAATCAATATAAGGAAAGTCGTAAATGTGATGATTTGAAAAATTAAGGCCGCTGATGCTGCTCCTACGACTATCGATATGAGTGAAAATTGAGCTAGTCTGAAATTCTCATAATCTTCGTCGCTTTCCTTCCCTATCTGCTTCAAACGTAATCTGATTTTCGAATTATCCTCAAGGCGCATACTCTTCTGAGAGAGATAGCCCATCAATGTGCTTTCTGAATCCGCAAGCACGAGCGCGATAAAGGAAATTGCAATTGGAACGGTTATTTCAGCTCCCATTATGGGCACCAAAAATTCTCGCCGGTTGCGGTAAGCGGCTCAAACGACCCATCCACAAATAGGCACAGATAGTGAGGGCAACGCCTATTCCCAATACGACGGCTCCAGATGATGTTGCGAATGCTGAAGCAGTTGTTGGTTGGGCTGATAGAAGTAGTAACAATAACCATGGTGCTCCAGCCGAGAGATGTGCAGAGTTCCTGATCCATCCCTGTTTTGCAGCAATTTCACGTCGCAGCGATAAATCCTGTCGAGTGAAGTCACCGAGTTGGCGCAGGAGAGCCAAAAGTTCAGACCCCCCAAGGTTTTTTGCAAAGACCAAAGATTCGAAAAGTTGATCTGATGCCGACAATGCAAACTCATTTTGTAACCGCTCTATCGACTCTTCAAAGCCAACTCCGGAAAATGTGTTTTCCCGAAAACGTCGAAAAATACTCTGAGAAACTTTAGGGCCACGAGTTTCTAAACTAATCAGTGCCTGACTAAGAGACAATCCTGATTGAACTCCAGAAATGATGTGGTCAACAATTTCTGGAACTACTTCTAACAACTGCCAGCTTCTTTTATCCTCAAGATGTTTACTAGCAAAGTAAGCAAGCCATGTAGTTACAAATGAAATTGAAACAGCTATTAAGTGTTGGCGTGATACCAGAAAAGCAATTAAATACGTTACAACAGAGATTAAGAGAGATTTCTTGTGGCTCCTCAGGAGTTGTAATAAAGAATTCATCCCAGAACCCCAATAACTTTTTCAACATATTTAATCCGTTGCTTGAATGAGCTGAGACCCACCAACTCCTCGTACCTGTCACCGTTCCAGCGATAAAGTTCTTCGATTTCTACATGAAAATTTTCGCTACGTCCGCTTAAAGCAGCTACTTCAACCACTCGCCTAGACCCATCAATTCCTAATGAAATTTGAATAACGATGTCGATTGCCGAAGCAACTGTTTGTACTGTGAATGAATGGGAAATATTTGAGCCAGCGAGTAATGGCAGGGTTTGGAGCTTCATGATTGCCTCTCGAGCAGAATTGGCATGAATGGTTCCCATTCCAGGAAGCCCAGAGTTGAGTGCAATCAGTAGATCCAGGGCTTCGGCTTCTCTTACCTCGCCGACAATGATTCGATTAGGGCGCATTCGAAGAGACTCTTTAACTAGCCGCCGTAGCGATATCTCTCCTTCGCCTTGAAGGTTTGCGCCCCTAGTCTGCAACTGAATGAGATCAGGTAATCGAGGTGAGAGTTCAAATACTTCTTCAAGGGTAATTACTCTTTGATTAAGCGGAATTTCACTTGCAAGAGCATTTAGTAGCGTTGTCTTTCCTGCTTGAGTACCGCCGCTAACAAGGATGTTCATTCCCTGTTTAATTGCCGCGACTAATAGATCAGCAATTTGCTTGTCGAGTAATCCACTTTCACATAATTGGTCGAGGGAAAGGTTCGCAGCAATGTGTTTACGAATATTGACCGCCCAGTGCTCCGCTGTTATTTCAGGTATTGCGACGTGAAGTCGACTTCCATCAGGTAGACGAGCATCGACAAAAGGGTTGGATAAATCAAGGCGACGACCACTCCACATAAGTGCGCGATCAACAAGTTCTTGAACCTGAATAGAAGAGAGCATGAGAGTGGTGAGTTCACTCTTCCCATTACGAGCAATAAAGATTCGCTGTGGCGAGTTAATCCAAATTTCCTCAATCGAATCGTCGAGAATAAATGGATAGATAGGTCCAAAGACGACTTCCGGGTCGATTGTGCGTTCTTTATCCATCCCACGAAATTAGATGGTTGGCGACAAATTGCGGCTAGCTTGCCAAGCTCCTGTGGATACTCCGCAGTCCTATGTGAAAATGCAAGAAGAAGATTACAGAAAGTGAATCTTTGATTGATCCAACCTCTCCAAAAGTGAAAGAACACGCTCTCCCTCAATGTGATGAGATGAGGAGTAGGAGAAGGTGAACTCCTCATCTCGCCAGAGAGCGAAGACTCTGCTGCTGATTTCCGATGGTCCTTTTTGATAGTTGTTCACCGCAATGAGAAATTCATAGCGGTCTATGCGCGCTGCGAGATCGCTCTGACGGATAGAGCGATTAAGCGCTTTGGCAAAGTTGATGATGGAGATTTCATAATGATCAATCGAAAGATTTCCTTCCCGTGGTGAAATCATCAAGCGAATGAGAGTAAGCGGCTCTCTGCTTCGCTCAATGATTGCTATTTCGCGATAGAGGTACTCGTAGAAATATGCAGGTGCTGGAAGAAAGGTGAGCGCATCATGGATGCCGTCATGCGATATCGGGTCAAGCGAACGCTCTGGTGATAAGTTTGCCTTCATGAGTACAGATGGTGCTAAGAAGCGAGATGCCCGAGCAATCGCCGCACCCCTATTGCTCGCAGAATCCGTCCTCGTACTCTCCCTAGGCGTCTTCATGATTGCCCTTGGATTTACACACGACAAAGATTGGCTGCCGTATTTAAGCGTTACCGGCTTTGCTCTCGCGGGTGCGGTTGCTCTCTACTTCTTATATCGCGGAGTTAAAGAGGGCAAGCGATGGGCCAACTCCCCTGCAATTCTGGCTAACTTAATTGCTCTTGGCGTTGCCAAATATCAATTTGAAGCTGGTGCGTATTGGTTGGCAGTCCCCATCAGTGCGATGGCTGTCTCACTGATAATCAGCATCTTGAGAATCATTCGCATTGCTAACAACTAGCGATGCTTGTATTTAGATATTTTGCTATCGCCTAGTTGTTCGGCTGGTAACGCCAACTTGGTAATCCGATGAAGTCACCGCGGCATATGTTGAATCTGTAGGTCGTAAATAAGCTTTAAGTGAGTAGCCACCCCGAGTTGTTGGTTTCCAACTACAGGCAACTGTTCCCGATGCAGATGCTTTCGAGATACCACCAGGTATGCGTTTTGTGCCAGAGAAGAATGTCACCTTTCCATTCTGGCTCACGTTCGCGGTGATTGTGATTGCGGTTCGATATGTAGCTGTTTTTGCGCCGCCGGGTAGAGATATTGAAATGGTAGCTACCGTCGGAGCTCCAGCATTAACTGTAAGCGAGAATGTGCGCGAGAGGGACCCAGCAGAGTTGTATCCCGTGATTGTGTATGTGGTAGCACCTTGCGCATTCACAGGTGTGCCGGAAAGAACTCCCGTTGACGGGTTAAATGAAAGTCCGCTTGGTACCGCGGGTGAAATTCCGAATGAGGTAATCACAGGACCAGAATTTGAAACTGTATTTCCAGTGATAGCGCTGCCGGTGGAGCCTGTCTGCGATGATGGAGTAATCGAAAATTGCGGAGTTGCGCTAGAAGAAGCAGTGATTGTCATCGTATAAGAATTATTCGCACCAGTGGGATCTGTTCCAATCACAACCATTTGGTAGGTGCCAGATGCCAAGGATTCATCCGCATAAACATTGCCCGTGCTGTCAATCGTAATTCCAGTGATGGCGTTGCCAGTGAAGAATTGCCAGATTGACCAGGTCCAGGCGGAAAGCGGTCCGGTTCCTCCAGTTATCACTGGAGTGCTAGAACCGTAATCTCCTGTTGCAATCGATATTGCGGGATATGTAAATGAGAGCGCACCATTTACTGGAAACGCTGCGCTTGTTGCTGATGTTGCAGGATTTGTATTTGAATCCCCCGATGTGGTTGCGTAAAAAGTAAACGAAGCTGTACTTGTATCGGATGGCCCCCAGAAACAATTTGCGCTACCAGAAAAGACAAATAAGTTGCTGCAGACTGCAGTGCCATTTGCATAAATTGTTGCAGTTCCGCCACTTGACACAGATAAATTTGCCACCAATTGAATTTGCCTTCCTACGGTAATTCCGTAGACAGGGACTCCAGCAACTGTCTGTTGAATAAGAGATAGTGTGGGCGTTACTTTATTAACTGTAATCGTAATCGTTGCATTTACAACGCGTCCAAGATCGTCGGTCGCTGAAACCGTCATTGGATAGGCAATAGCTGCTAAATTACCAGAAACCGAAATGGTGCCGCCAGAAATCGAAATGCCAGAGATAATGCTGCTATCTGATGTTTTGACGATTGACCATTCCCAAGAACTTGGTGATCCTGCACCACTAATCGTCGCGGGTACGATATTTGTTTGCACTCCGTAGATCGTGCTTGTATCGCTATAGGTAAGAAAAAGTGGATCAAATATTTCGTAGCCTGTAATCGAATCCGAACCTGCTGAGTAAGTTCCGTCACCGGAATACGAAATTGATAATGTAGTCGGCGAGGCTGATGAACTTGCAGGAGTCCACAGACAAATTGCCCTGGATGCCGAGACCGCAACAACTCCATTGGAGCCACAATTTGAGATCGCTACGCCGCCTTGACGGAAGGTAACGGATCCAGTCGCTCCGTTTGTGAGCGTCGCTGTCAGCGTTTCAACACTTCCCACTAAGGCAGAAAGTCGAGCCGTTGTGAGTTTTACGGAAGGAACTGTGGTCGTAAGCGACATAGTCGCGGTCGCAGTTGCGGAATCAAAGTTGGTATCTCCGGCATTAGTCGCAGTAATGAGGCAAGTTCCAGATCCCGAAGAAGCGGTGAGGATTGAATTGTTTGCTCCAGAGAGAACACATGAAGATGAGTTTGAGGAATATGTCGTTGAAGCCGAGCTCAGCGCCCCGGTAGCCGCTAATGTAATTTGTTGGCCGTTGAACAGCGTTGAATTACTGAGTGCAAAACTACTCTGACCGCCCTTGGTAATAGTGAGATTTATATAGAACATTTTCTCCCACCGACTTATAGGCTCTATTAGCGAAAAGGTTGCTTGCGTCGAGCTTTGAATCTTTGTAGGCACGCCTTGGAGGTAGAGATGTACCCCATTACTGCTTACTACAGTTGCCAGCTTTAATCCGTTTGGAAGTGTGCCACCGGACCAAAACCATGTCGCAGAATCCGGAAGAGGGGATGCCGTAGCAATTAATTTATTCACGGACTGGCCAGTTGCATACGAATCAGAACTTAATGATGAAGCGATTGAGAAAGAAAACCGGAGAATAATGTATCCCCCTACGCCTGAGGCACCTGAAATATTTGCGCATGGAGTTGCAGAGTTACACCCGGCACCACCGCCACCGCCATTTCCCACATTTCCATAACTTCGAGCAGCGTTTGAAGCAGAGCCACCATATGTGTTGGGCGCAGTGTTAGAACTTACGCCCGATGTTCCACCGGTGCCGGCGACACCAACGGGAAGGTATCCGATTTGGCCAGAGGAACCACTTCCCGACGACGTTGTAGTTCCGCTGCCACCATTTGTATACGGTCCCGCACCGCCACCGCCATTTCCGTTATAACCAGTTCCACCTTTTGCCAGACCTGCAGCAGCACCGTTTGCTAATCGCATTCCCGGAAAATCACCACCTGCACCACCGACCGGGCCAGAGTTAAAACTTCCGCCTTTGCCGCCTTTGCCACCAGCTGCTGTGACAGTTGTTCCTGATACCGGAGTCCATGAAGTCGCTCCGCCATCTCCGCCATCATTACCAGCTGCACCTAAAGATGTAGCACTTCCGCCGGTTCCACCGGCGCCGATATTAACTGTGACTGAAGTTCCGGGAGTTAACGTCCATCCAGTAGATAAAAATCTATTAGCGCCACCCATTGATCCGCCGCCACCGCCGCCACCAATATTTCCGACTCCGGCGAAACTTCCAGCGCCACCACCGCCACCACCGCCGGTCATATCAATAGCCTTAAGAGTTCCCAAACCGAGAGGCACCGTCCATGTACAACTGCCGACGCTGGAGAAAATATATTCCTTGACTGTGTAATCGTTTGAAGAGGTTTGAAGCACAGGATTACATACACCGGCAGCGCTAGCTTTCTGCGGTGCAATTGCAGATACTGAACTTGTAAGCAGGGTAATAGCAACACCCAGAAATAGGGTGCGCTGGCTTATTTTACCCACAACACTCATGTCGGCATTGTGGCAGAAAAAGGTGAGCCAGACCATCAAAATCTGTGGCTATAACTCACCAAGGAACTATTTGGCGATCCTCCCAAAGCACACCAGTCGTGTTCTTCTGGAAGTCCTCTGAAGATTTATCGAATTCACGCGTTGCTAACCAGATAGCTGTCTCTGCTCCCTCCGCTGCGCTTCGTGGTGCATCTGGTCCACCCATATCTGTTCGTGAATGGTTGGGGCACATTGCATCGACGAGAACACCGCGAGCGCCAAGTCCAGTCTCATGTGCAAGGTTGCGCACAAGTGCGTTCACGCCAGCTTTACTGATTCGGTAAGGAGCAAGGCCACCAGCATTTCCTGGTCCTGACATACGTCCAAGGCAGGCAGAAAAAATCACGATGCGTCCGTTGCGAGCTTCAACAATTGCTGGTGTTAGGCGATTCACAATTTGAAAGACAGAATCTAGATTGATTGCCATTACCCGACGCCATTCGGCATCAGTTGTCTTAAGTGTCTTCGACATCTTCTCGCTCATCACTCCATGGGCAAGAATTAAGTGAGTGATATTTGGATGAGCGCTTGCGATTGTTTCCAGTGCAGTTGAAGTTGCAGTCGGGATTTCGAGATCGATTGTGTAGATGTCGACAGAATGTGTGCCGCCATCTGCAAGTAAGGTTGCCTGTGCTGCATGCTCTTTGTTTCATCATCTCGCCCAATTAGAGATCTTGAAGGTTTTGCATCTGCTCGCAATGGCGTTGAAACCTTTGCCAACCGTGGGTTAGCAGGG